>OLXK01002464.1_pt1 | contig 10280 bp, 9 predicted proteins | sample 1674321 | NCBI WGS metagenome assembly OLXK01 (sample SAMEA103958162, study PRJEB25191) | human gut metagenome | reverse complement strand
CCGCGGCGAATTCGAGATCGCCAACGAGGTCAAGCAGGTGCAGGCCTATGCCGGCGAGGTGCACGGCTATATACTCAAAAACGACGGCTCGATCAACTCCAGCGTAGAGTATGTCAACTCGTCGGGCTATTTCCTGAAAAAGCCCGTACACCGCACGACGGCCTACGACAAGACCACGAAGACCTTCTCCTACAAAAAATTCGTCTATCCGGTCATCCGCCTTGCGGAGCTCTATCTGAGTTATGCCGAAGCCGATTTCGAATACAACGGCAAGCTGAGCGCCCAGTCGCTCGAATACCTCAACAAGGTCCGTTCCCGATGCGGTCTGCCCGATTTCGAAGAGTCGTGGCAACTGGCAGGAGGCATGCCTACGGGCAGCAAGCTGCGACAGGTGCTGCACATGGAGCGTAACAACGAGCTGATGTTCGAAGGACACCGCTACCGCGACATGCGCCGCTGGAAAGAGGCGGACAAGTGCATGAATGCGACCTGGAAGGCCTGGAACGTATGGGGCAAGAACGCGGCGGAGTACTACACGATCAAGGACTTCAAGGATTTCGACCGTCCCCGCAAGTTCGAGACGCCCCGGCACTACCTGCTGCCCTATCCCATCGAAGAGCTGCAAATCAACGAAAACCTGGTGCAGAATCCCGGTTGGTAATCACCTAATCAAACTACGGACATGAAACGAATATTATGGATACTGCTGGCCGCGACTCTTCTTCCGGCCTGCTCCGACGACTACCTGGTCTACGAAACGGTCGCTCCGACCGTATACGTCCTCGGCGAAGAGTTCAATGACCTGACCGACACCTACGAGCAATCGCCCGAATTCACCGTTCGCGCATGCCGCAGCGGCAACTCCACGGCCGCGTTCGCCGTAGCCCTCGTCGTCGAGACCTCCGCGCTGGTCGACTACAACCTGAAAACAGGCAGCGCCATGCAGTTGCTGCCCGCAACCTGCTACCGCATCCCCCGTCCGGCGATTACCAGCACGGCGGATATGCCGCAGTTCGCTTTCAACGTGCAATTCGACGTCAAGGCCATCCGCGCCTTGCCGGCCGGCGATTACGCCCTGCCGGTAAGCATATCCTCCACGGAGGTCACCGTCAACCCCGAAACGGGACGCATGCTGCTCGGCATATCCGTGCGATAAGGCCATACGATCCGAGTCCCCGGCCTGATGTCGGGGACTCGGATTCACACTCACGACACAACGAATCCAGATCATGAAACGCATACTATCGACTCTTCTCGCCGCATGGATCTACGCATGCTGCACAGCCGCCCCGGGCGGCGACATGCGGATCGCCGTCGTTCCGCGGCCAACCTCCGTCATCGAAGCCCCCGGCACGTTTCGCCTGACAGCCCGCACGCCGATCGTCATCTGCGACGAACAGCTGCGCCGGCCGGCCGAAATATTCGCCGACGCCATCGCCGCGCTGACGGGCTTCGTGCCGACGATAACGACCGTGAACGCACCGGCAGCCATCGTCCTGCATCTGATCCCCGGCTACAAGCCGGAGGAGTATCGTCTCGTAGCCACCCGCAAGGGCGTCGATCTCACGGCCTCCACACCTCAGGCGATCCTGCACGGACTGCGCACGCTCCAGCAACTGGTCAGTGCACAGGGAATTCCGGCCTGCACCATCGAGGATCGGCCCTGCTTCGCCTATCGCGGGGCCATGCTCGACGTCTCGCGCCACTTCTTCCCGGTAGAAGAGGTGAAGACCTATATCGACCTGCTCTCGCTGCACAAAATCAACCGGTTCCACTGGCACCTCACCGACGACCAGGGCTGGCGCATCGAAATTCGGCGTTACCCCGACCTGACCGGGAAGGGCGCCTGGCGGCACTTCAACAAGCAGGACACGATCTGCACGGGCCGCGCGCGCCGGGAGCTGAACGACGACTTCCTGCTGCCGGAAAAGCGGCTGCGGACCGAGGGGGCCGACACGCTCTACGGCGGCTGCTACACGCAGCGGGACATCCGCGAGATCGTCTCGCACGAGCAGGCGCTCGGCCAGTGCGCCGACTTTATCAAATCGCTCGGGGACGTCCGCGTGACGGTCTGCTCCAACACCGCCGAGGCCGCGCGCGCCGCCGCCGAGAGCGGCCGGAACGATATCGCCGCCCTCGCCAGACATGACGCGGCCCAGCAGCAGGACGTATTTGAGCCCGTAGAAGGTGTGGTAGAAGGCCAGGGTGTGGCCCAGATAGACGCCGATGGAGCGATAGATGTCCCGGGCGGTCTCGCTGCCATTGTTCATCTCGCCCTGCACCACCTTGAGCTTCTCGGCGGGGCTGAGGCTCTCGTCCAGCGCGATGCCGGCGGCGGGCGCGAGCTTGATCACCGCGTCCTGCGAGAAGTATTTCACGCCGCAGCCGTAGTCGCCCGACCACTCGTCGACCATCGCGTTCTTGCAGAAGTCGACCGGCACGAAAGCGAGCTCGTTGAGCCAGCCGGTGATGTTGCCCTGCTCGTCCACATAGCCGCCGGCCTCGCTCGTACCCATCGCCACGCCGAGCACCGAATCGTCCTCGAGATCCATCGCGCCGGCCAGCGCGGTGACGTCGCCGTCGTTGGCGACCTCGACAGGGATGTTCTCGCCGATTTCCTTTGCGACGTCAAGGTACATATTCTTCACATGCTTGTCGAAGTCCTCGTCCGAAACCTTCAGGAACAAGCTGGCGATCATAATGCGGTTATCCACATACACGCCGGCGGACGAAACGCCGATGCCGTCCACGCGCGGCATATGCGAGGCGGCGGTTTTCATCGCCTGCAGGATGCCGTCGTAATGGTACTTGGGGTCGGCGTTGGTCTTGGGGAACCAGACGACCTCCTCGGAGAACACGGCCTCGCCGTCGATGACCGCGCTGACCTTGCGGTCGCTGCCGCCCGCGTCGAAGCCGATGCGGCAGCCGTCGAGATGGCGGCCGACGGGGCTGGCGCTTTCGCTGGTGACGGGCGCCTTGTCCAGCGTGGTGACGACGACCTCAAAGGGACGCTCGTAGACTCTGGACATAAAGCCGTTGTCAAAGTCGCGCAGGCCGCCCTTGGCGTAAGCGTCCTTGATCTTGTTGCCGATCAGCTCGCTGCCGGCGATGATGATCTTATAGCCGCCGCGCACCCAGAGCAGCGCCTTGACCATACGCTCGATAAATTCAAAGTTCAGCTCATCCTTGCCGACGCCGTCGGGATACACCCGCGTGCGATACGCGGAAATATAGCCTTTATTGCGCTCGATGCCGATGACGATGTCCTGCCCGTCCTTCTCCGTCGCCTCGCGCATTTCCCTGCAAAGCAGGGCCATCGGGATGAACTGCGGGTCTAAAATGGCCTTAACCTTCATATCTTACGGTACCTCCGATGATTGTTTTCAGCACGTTGAAGCTGTCGTCCGCGAGGATGATGTCCGCGTCCTTGCCGATGTCCAGCGAGCCCTTCGTGCGGCCGAGGCCGATGAGGGTGGCCGGATGCAGCGAGGCGCAGTTGACCGCCTCGTACAGCGGCATATCCGAGTTGGTGTACACGTTCCAGACGCCCTTGTTCAGCTTGAGCACGCTGCCGGCGATGGTTCCGTCCGGCAGGCGGCACTCGATGCCCTTGGCGATGAATCGCTGGCCGCCGAGCGTATATTCGCCCTCCGGCAGACCGCCGGCGGGCAGGCAGTCGGTGATAAAGACGAGCTTTTCGCCCTTCTGCTTGCCGACGATGGAATACAGGCTCTTATCCACATGGAACGTATCCACGATCAGCTCGGTGTACACGTCGTATTTGAGCGCCGCGCCGACCACGCCGGGATCGCGGTGTGCAAGAGGCGTCATCGCATTGAAGAGATGCGTTGCGTGGCTTACGCCGTCGGCGACCGCCGAAACCGCCTCTTCGTATCCGGCTGCGGTATGTCCCATGGAAATGAGAATATCGGAATTGCGTGCGACTTCCTTTATCGCCTCATGTCCCTCATCCATTTCCGGAGCGAGAGTCACATGACGGATTATGTCCGCATTGTCGAGAAGGAATTTCGCATTCGGCTTCTGAATGCACTCTTCCTTCTGCGCGCCCTTCTTCGACGGATTGATAAACGGACCCTCGGCGTGCACGCCGAGAATTTCCGCGCCGCCCCACGTCTCGGATTCCTTCTTCAGGCTGCGCACCGCGTTGAGAGCGGCGACGATCTCCTCCTCGGATACCGTCATTGTCGTGGGAAGGAACGACGTTTCGGCAATGCCGTATGCCATCCTACGGATTCCCTCGGGATTTCCGTCGGACGTGTCCTCGTTGAGATATCCGTGAATATGGATATCCACAAATCCGGGACAAACGTAATTTCCCTGTGCGTCTATGACCTCCGCTCCCTCCGGGATATCTCCGGCGTTGATATATCCGGAAATCTGCCCGTCGTAAGCGAGCGCCTTGCCGTCGATTATCCTGTCGGGCATCACGATACGGCCGTTCTTTATGTATTTCATTGCATATTCCCCCTTTTAAAGCATGCAATTTTTTACGTTTTTTCACGGATTTTTCCGAAAATGCCTTCCGAAACCGCCGGAAAGTCCGTTCATCATTCAATTATAGCAAACAAATCAAAAAAATACAAGATTTTTTGTGAAACCTCTTTATTTATATCGGCATTTGTGTTAAAATACATAAAGCCAAGTTACCGTGAAAGAAAGGTGATTTTATGAATTCCATAGGAATCGAAATTTCAAAAAACGGCATTACCGTAGGTGCAGTCCGTTACGATCGGCGCGCAGAGCTTCTCGGGAAGACTTTTTCTCCGATCCTCGACAGTGCCGAAAACACCCTCCGCACTGCTGCCGAAGCGGCAGTCTCGCTTCTCAATGAAGTATCTCTTACCGCAGATGATATCGACTATGTCGGAGTCACCGTTGATTCCGCGGTCAAAGACAATATCGCATACGATTCGGTTCTCGGGAAGAAAACCGATCTCTCGGCAATCCTCAAGTACCTTCCCGTAAAGAAGCTTGTTTCCGTAAAAAGAGCGAATGCTCTTGCGATCTGCGAGCAGATTCAGACATACGGCGCCCTCTATTCAATCGCTTATGTGGAGCTTGACGAAAAGGTCGGCTTCGGTCTTCTTATCGGCGGCAAGCCGTACATCGGCGCGAACGGTCTCGCAGCGGACATTGCCCACACCACCGTACAGCGCGGCGGCAAAAAATGCGCCTGCGGAAACTGCGGATGCTTTGAAGCATATGTTTCGCTTGACGAATACCTCAACAAAGGCAAGGATCACGCGCAGTATGTTTCCTACCTCGCGTGCGGCATCACCAATGTAATGAACCTGTTCCAGCCCAATGTTATCGTGGTCGGCGGACGTGTTGCCGAGCTCGGCGGCGACGAGCTTCTGAAGGAATTTTCCGAGCTCGTACACAAGGAACAGTATGCGCGCAATTCGGTCAACAAAACACTGATTGCGCTTCCCACGGCAGGTCCCGATGCCGCAGTAATAGGCGCCGCGCTTGCGGGAATCTGAACGGTCTCCGAAAAAGTATATCCCCGCTCGGGAGCGAGCGGAAAAATATAAACAAAGAAGGTTTGCAAAATGATAGTCAAAGTATTTGAAAACGAAGAATTCGCGGGCCGCGCAGCAGCCGATGCGATCATTGCGCAGATCAGCGCAAAGCCGAACAGCGTTCTCGGACTTCCCACCGGAAGCACCCCCGTTCCCACCTACCGCGCACTTTCCGCAGCATGCGCGGAAGGACGTGTTTCCTTCAAGGACGTAAAGACGTTCAACCTTGATGAGTATGTAGGTCTCAACCCCGCTCATGAGCAGTCCTACCGTTACTTCATGAACGACAATCTTTTCAACCATGTTGACATCGACATTGCCAACACCAATCTTCCCTGCGACGGAAGCGACCTCGATGAGGCTACCGCAGCAAAGTACGATGAGAAGATCATCGCAGCAGGCGGAATCGACTTCCAGCTTCTCGGAATCGGCGGAAACGGCCACATCGGCTTCAACGAGCCCGGCGGAGCCATCGATTCTCTCACCCACAAGCAGAAGATCACCATGGCTACCCGCGAGGCGAACGCACGCTTCTTCGGCGGAGACCCCATGGCTGTTCCGGAATATGCGGTCACCCTCGGCATGAAGGGAATCATGAACGCACGCAAGATCGTGCTCATCGCTTACGGTGCAAACAAGGCTCAGGCGATCCACGACACCGTTTACGGCAGAGTCACCGCAGATGTTCCCGCATCCATTCTTCAGCTTCATCCGAACTGCTCTATCTACGTTGATAAGGCAGCGGCTGCAATGCTCTGAGCGCTTTTCGGAAAATCATAATTTTCTCCCCCGCTTCGGCGGGGGAGTTTTCTTTTCCCCTTCTCTGTCCGGTCTGCGTTCTGCGTGCAGGTCTTTTTTGATCGTTCCTCGCACGGTATTCTAGGGGGGAGGCAATTCATCGCGGGCATGCACCCGAGCGCGCCGACCGGATTTTTGCATCCGTAACGTGCGATGAAGCATCGCGGTCGGCGTTTTTTCCGCGAATTCTTCCACGTCGCAAAAGCAAAGCGGCTCCCGTTTTCGGGAGCCGCGCCGCCCTTGTGGATCAGCGTGAGCGAGCATCCGTTCATCGGATCCTCCCATACGGCGCCGACGGTTCCCGTGGCGGCGGCGTAAACCTTGTCTCCGATCGAGGCGGCAAGATCAACACCCGAGTGAACACGGTAGTCGTCCATTGTCTGAGAGTAAACCGGAATCGAGGTCGAATAACCCTTTATCACCGCTCCCGGTACCGGCGCGATGAAATCGGGGAGAACATCCGCCGCCGCGTCGGCCCCGGCATCGGCATCGGCTGTGTCGCTTGACTCCGGAGCGGCAGTGGTTTCGTCTTTCTTCTCCGTTGTCTCAGGCTTTCTTTCGGTCGTGACCGGAGCCTTGACCGTGGTTTCGGGTTTCTTTTCCGGAGAGGGCTCGGCTTTGTTTCTCTGAGAAATTACCGATATGCTGATAAGGATTGCAAGAACGGCGAGCGAAAGTGAAAGTACCGTGTAAACTATACGGTTCTGCTTCTTCATATCGTCGTTGTTTCTGAAATTCGGGTTGTTCATAATGCTTCCTTTCTTTTGCCTTAGTGGGATACTGCATATATTTTTTCCTCATTTTCTTCGTTTATGCGCCGCATAGAAAAATCTGTGTTTTCTCCATACTGTATATTGTCTTTCGACAGCGTCTGCATTTAAAAATCAAAGTCCGGGAATTTGCACAGACGTCAGTTTTTTACGTTGACAAAGGGGCGTATAAATGGTAGAATATTTTAACGGAATTTCACACGGAGGAATATTATGATAGAGCTTGAAAGAACATCGGTTATGAATTTTGAAAATGCGCTGCGCGGTGCGAGGAATCCGCTTTCAAGCTGGGCGAAGAGCGACAGCTTTTACGGCGAGAACGGGGAATTTGTGATAGGAGAAATCGATCTGTCTCTTGCGCACCGCCTTGCGGTGTCAGGATCCGATCACAGAAAATACCTGCGTCAGGTGTTTGTGTCGGTGGATATTACGGCGCCGATCTATTGGTGGAAGGAGTTTGATACCTACAAGGTGGGCACAACGGCAAATTCGACTTCAACCATGCACCGCATACATTCGAAGGAATTTTCCCGCGACGATTTCAGCACCGATCACATGACCGAAGGCGCACTCGGCGCGCTCGATAACATGATCTCCTTCCTCGAGGAGTCGAGAGTCAAATTCACCGAAACAAAAGATAAAAAATATTGGTACGATATAATACAGCTTCTCCCCTCGTCATATAATCAGATGAGGACGGTGACCCTCAATTACGAGAATCTCATAAATATGTATTATGCCCGGCGCAGCCATAAGCTTGACGAATGGCACACCTTCTGCGATTGGATACGTTCGCTGCCGTATGCGTCGGAGCTTATTCTGATTAAGGAAGAAAACTGATTTGACGAAATATATAGTTTCAAAATATAAAGATCGCGGAGACGCGGGACGGCTTGCCGTCGGCAGAATCGCCGGGGGCGTCGGAATCGCGGTCAATGTCGTTCTTTTTGCAGCCAAGCTTGCACTCGGTCTTATAACGGGCAGTGTTTCGGTCGTCGCCGATGCGGTAAATAACCTGTCGGACGCGGGATCGTCCGCTTTTGTTCTTGTCGGATACGTCCTCGCCGGAAAGCCCGCCGACCGTGAGCATCCGTTCGGACATGCGAGAATGGAGTACCTTTGCGGACTCTTTATCTCCGTGATCATAACCGTGCTCGGACTTGAGCTTTTTAAGAGTTCTGCGGAAAAGCTGTTCTCGGGAGAGGGCGAAAGTACGCTGAGCGCTGCGGCGATCGTCATAATGGTGATTACGATGGCAATCAAAGTGCTTCTGGCACTCTTTTACCGCGGGCTCGGCAACGGAATAAATTCCATGGCGCTCAAAGCCTCCGCAACCGACAGCATCGGAGACGTTATCGCAACCGCAGCGGTAATCGCCGGAATGCTTCTTTCGACCGTGTTCGGATCGGCGGCTGACGCTTTGTTCGGCTGCGCGATCGCCGTGTATATAATAATCCTCGGGCTCAAGCTTGTCCGTGAATCCTCCGACACCCTTCTCGGCGAAGCTCCGGATGGCGCACTCGTCTCCGATATAGCTTCTTCGATAAGTTCGTATGAAGGCGTTCTCGGCGTGCATGACCTTGTCGTTCACAGCTACGGAACGGGCGCACTTTACGCGACCGTCCATGTCGAGGTGGACTCGGACGAGGATGTGCTTCTGACGCATGACAGAATAGACAATATCGAGGCTGATTTCCTTGAAAATCGCGGGATACACCTCGTCATTCATATGGATCCCGTATGCCTTTCCGATGCGCAGACGAACGAAATGCGCATTACCGCGGGCAAAATCGTGGCTGAGCTTGCGAAAAAGTCGGGATCGGAGATTACTATGCACGATTTTCGTATGGTGCAGGGACCGACACATTCCAATCTGATATTCGATGTCGCCGTCGGACTTGACTGTAAGCTTTCCGATCGGGAGATTTCGCAGTATCTTGATTCGGAAATAAAAAAGCGCCGTTCTAACGCAAATTGCGTCATAACGGTGGACAGGGAATACGATTCTTTCCGTTTCGGCAGGGAAGAGGATTGACACCGAACGGCGGTTGTGATATAATATATGTTGTGACGGAACGGCTTGCAAAAGCCATGACTGCCCCACACAGGACGGACAGAGCAGGGATATCGCACCGCCGCCGGAGATTTTTTGAAATTGCGCCGAAAGGACGAAAGGTCGGGACTTGCGAAAAAGCTTTGCCTAAACGGAATTTCGTCCGAAAGCTTTTGAATCCGCGGAACCTTCCGCGGTCTGAAACCGAATATCCGCTTCGTACGTTTCCGTAGCTCAGCTGGATAGAGCGACCGCCTCCTAAGGTGTTACTTTATCACTTGCCTTTTCAAAAAAGGCAAGTGGTAATACAAATACAATTTAATAAATGTCGCTATAGCTCAGCCGGATAGAGCGACCGCCTCCTAAGCGGTAGGCCGGAGGTTCGAATCCTCTTAGCGACGCCACAAACAACGCCGAAAGCCTTGATTTTACAAGGTTTTCGGCTTTATTTTTTGTGTGCCTGTGTTTTCGCATAGATGACGAATTAAGGCTGTTTTTTGCTCACGTTTTGCGTGTTCATATTACCATTACCCTCAATTAGCTTGCTAATATAATTAGCAGGAGTTTTCGATTTTTGCTAATCAAAATCGCTTTCCTGCTAATCGCTCAAAAAATCGTGCTAAAAATCCTGCTAATTGAAAAGAGTGCTCATAACAGTTCGAACTTGTTTTACCCTGTACCTTTTTATCCCCTTTTTATTCTGTGTTAGGGTTTCCCTGCCACGCACATTTTTCAAAATGACCGGATTATTATATAATCAACGCAGGAGGTTACACTTATGAAAAACAAAAAGTATTACATCGCTCTCAATGACCGTGAATATGCAGAAATCATTTCTTCACTTATAAACAAACGCAATTCGCTTATCCGGCTTGGCAAATATACCGATGGTGTTGATGAAGTCATTATGAAAGTAAGGAAAGCGAAAAATAGGAACTTTCAAATTCTCTATATATAAGGAAAATATCAAATCGAATAAGTAATTCAAGTTGCACCGTGTCGTTCAGTTACGATACGGTGTTTTCATTCAGCCACCTTTTCCTATTCAGGATCAGGTGGCTTTTTTTATTTTTTCAAAAAATTTTTTTATTTTGCCTTGCCGATTGGTTTCTCCCA
>OLXK01002462.1_pt1 | contig 10289 bp, 8 predicted proteins | sample 1674321 | NCBI WGS metagenome assembly OLXK01 (sample SAMEA103958162, study PRJEB25191) | human gut metagenome | reverse complement strand
ACTTCACTCATACCAGGGTCTGCAAACCAATTTGCGCAAAACTATTGACACTACCGCGATAATAACCTCGGCAATCTTTTGTGACTGATCAAACTCTGGATAGCGGTAGCGCCATTTGTCGTAATCCTCTTTGGCAATCCAGCCTGCCTCCAGCATGGCGGTGACCTGGCGTCAGGAACGGAGCATCTCGTGCGGCCGGGCGGCGGCCGCATCCTTCCGCACATCGGCATTCCGCCAGACTTTCGCCGCCTGCCACCCTGATCTTGAACCCGTTGGAAAAGTTCTGTGCGCTTATCTGTTCGCGGATATATTTGCACAAGTCATCAAAGTTGTCGAATATTACACCGCATTTCGTATGCAACTACAATTCATAATGGCTGGCCAATTTTGCAAACAGATGAATAAATATAAAGAAATTCTCTATAAATTGCATAAGTGACGCAGGAGCAGGCATTTCGGTTGTATCGAACAATGTGGATCATTTGATTTTGGTCGTGGATACAGATGAAAGCGCATCCTGAAGGGGCATCTTCCCGATTTTCTCCTGAAGCAGGCGGCCAAATCTTCGATATGCCCTGCATACCGCGAGGGAATTTGTCTATTTTTGATGTCCATGGTTTTAGGGCGGGGGAATTTTCCCATCTGGCTCCTTGGGGGTGGAAACGAACAATAGGGCGATAGCCCTAGCTGCCGCTTGTCATAGTAGGCGGTCGCCACGCGATGACAGATGGTTTCCCGGGTCAAGGCGTTTCCAGGACGTGCAAATGCTCCTAAAATCGCAGTCTTTTTGCCGGAGACCAGCGGGGCCGAACTGCCGACCTTGTGAATGCTGTCCTGCTGCTCTCCGGGGCGGCCCGGTATGCCGATACCGCGCCCGGGTGGGGCTCTGCCTGCCGTCGCTCCCCGCCGGCACCGCTCTCAGCCGATGCCACGTCCCCGCCACTAACCGCCTGCCGCCGCTTCCCGCTAGCGCTGCGTTCACGCCGCACCGTGCCTTTTGTGCCCCTGTCCCAGCCGCGCCCCGTCGCGCTCGGAGGTTGCAATGCGGCGGCCAATCTGTCATAATAGAACAAAGTGTGTGGATGACACGCAAATACTGGGGTTTTGAGGGAGAAATCGACCGACCATGGGGAAGCGGCTTGCTTGGAAAGTGTGCGTGTGCGGATGGTGTGTGCTAGTGTTGCCGTGTGTCGGTTGCGCAGCAGAGGCGACGGCGCAACTGCCGGAGGCGCAGCAGACGGCGACGGCGACCGCCGCGCAGCAGACGGCGGCTGTCACGCAAACGCCAGAGCCCACGACGGAACCGACGCCGACGCCAGCCCCGACGCCGACGCCGTCCCCGACGCTGGAGCCGGTGACGGACGAGATGCTGGACTCCGGGCGGTTTGACGCATATTTTGACGACGCGGTGTTCCTGGGGGATTCCATCACCCAGTCGCTTCGGAATTACTGCATTGCCCAGCGGCGGGACGATGCGGATTTCATGGGCAATGCGCAGTTCCTCGCGGCGGTGTCCATGAGCGTGCGCCTGGCGTCCAGCGACTCGCGGACCCTGCTCCAATATCGCGGGAATGCGGTCTCGGTGACGGAGGGCTTGCTCAAAATGGGGGCCGGGCAGGTGTTTATCATGCTTGGCGTGAACGATTATGCCGGCAAATATCCGGATGCGACGCTCGCATATTTCGACACGCTGATCGATGCCATCCAAGAAAAGTGCGAGAGGATTGAGATTGTCATTCAGTCGGTTACGCCGGTCACGAAACGGTTCTGCCAGGAGAGACGGATTACCATTGAGGAATGGAATGGCTTTAACGTGTTGCTCGAGCAGCTGTGCGAGGAAAAGGGCGTGCAGTTTTTGAGCTTTGCGGAACTGCTCATGGACGCAGAGGGGTACCTGGCGGACGACATGACCGGCGACGGCATGTTCCATCTCACCCCGGCTGCCAACGCCGTCTGGATCCGCGCGCTGCGGCAGTTTGCAGCGGAGCAGTATGCGCTGTCCGGCGCGTATCCGCCGGAACCGACCGACGATATGGCGGACGCAGCGCCTGCGGCTTGAAGGGGCGTGCGCGGCGTGGTATGATAGAACATATTGCATGGCGGCTTTGCGGTCAGACGGAGGGGGATAGGGACATATGAAACGGTTTTCTGGCGTATGGGCGGCGCTGGCTTTGGCGCTGTGCCTAGGCCTGGCGGGCTGTAGCGCGGCGGGGGCGCCGCAGGTGCATCTGGACGAGCGCATGGAGATGCAGGCGCCGTTGCTGGAGCAGGCTGAGGCGCAGGAGCCGACGGTCGAACCGGAGTTGCCCGCGGACACGGAGCCGACCGCGAATGCGGTGCCGCCGGCAGGCGAGGGCGAGGCGGAGCAGACATATGCGGCCGCGCTCGCGACGGCCTTTTTGCAGACCGGCGCGCTCGACGACATGGTGCCCTATTCGGATGCGGACCTGCTCAATTACTATGGCATCGACCCGGCTGCCTGCGAAAGCATCGTGTATTATATCGATGCCGTAGGATATACCAATGAGTTGCTGATCGTCCAGACGGACGAGGCGCAGGCAGCTGAGTTCGAGACACGGCTGACAGGCTATCTGGAGGACCGCGCGGCGCAGTTTGCGGGCTACGATGCCGATGCGGAGACGCTGGTCAGACAGGCGGTGCTGCGGCGCGACGACGGCGTGGTGCTCATGATCATCTCGCCGGAGGCGGATGCGCTGCTGGACGTGTATCGCGGCTTTACGTTCTGATATGGTCTTCTCCTCGCTCACGTTCTTATTTGCTTTTTTGCCCGCCACCTTGCTGGGGTATTACGTGTTGCCCCGACGGTGGCGGCTTGCTTTTCTATTGCTGGCCAGCCTGGTGTTCTATGCGTGGGGGGAGCCTGTCTATGTGCTGCTGATGATGGGCGCCATCCTCATCAACTGGGTGGTTGGCCTGCTCATGGCCCGGTTCCCGCGCCGCAAAAAGCTGCTGCTGGTGTTGGCCGTGACGCTGGATTTGTCCATGCTGGGTGTGTTCAAATACGCCTCGTTTCTGCTCAACACGGCCGCCGCGCTCTTGCCATCGCTCGCGGGGACGGCGGACCTGGACATCCGCCTGCCGATCGGCATTTCGTTTTTCACGTTCCAGATCCTGTCCTACATCGTGGACGTCTATCGCGGCGTTGCGTCCACGCAGCGCAACCTCGTGCGCTTTGGCGCGTATGTGACCATGTTCCCACAGCTGATTGCGGGGCCGATCGTGCGATATGTGGACATCGAGGCGCAACTGGACGAGCAGCGACTATCGGTCGACCGGTTTGCCAAGGGCATCCGCCAGTTTATCGTCGGACTGTCCAAAAAGCTGCTGCTGGCCAATGCCGTGGGCACGCTCTGGACCACGTTGTCGGCCGCGCCGGAGCAGAACGGAATACTGGGCTCCTGGGCGGGGGTGCTCGCCTATGCGTTCCAGATCTATTTTGACTTTTCCGGCTATTCCGACATGGCGTGCGGCCTGGGCGAGATGCTCGGGTTCGCGTTTGTGCGGAATTTCCGCTATCCGTACCTGGCCACCAGCATCACGGACTTCTGGCGGCGCTGGCACATCTCGCTTTCCACGTGGTTCCGGGAATACGTCTACATCCCGCTCGGGGGCAACCGCAAGGGGCTATTGCGGCAGATTCGCAACATCTTTCTCGTCTGGCTGCTGACGGGGCTCTGGCATGGCGCAAGCTGGAATTTTGTGCTGTGGGGATTGTACTTTGGCGTCCTGCTCACCGCAGAAAAGCTGTTTCTGCTGCGGGCATTCGAGCGGACGCCTGTAGTGGTGCGGCGGCTGTACGCGCTGTTTTGCGTCGCATTGGGCTGGGGCATCTTTGCCTTTACGGATTTTGCGCAGATGGGGACGTTCTTGCGCTCGCTGTTCGTGCCCGGAGCGGCTGGGCTCATTTCGGCGGAGGCGCTGGCCTGGACGGCAGGATTCGCGCCCTGGCTGTGCGTGTGCGCGCTGGCATCCATGCCGCTCGGCGCGCGCGTGGCGGCGCGCCTGGAGGGGCGGCGTTGGTTTGGCGCGCTCTCCGTGGCTGTGCCGGTGGCGCTGTTCGTGTTGTGCGCGGCTGCGCTGGCGTCGCAGAGCTACAATCCCTTCATCTACTTCCGCTTTTGAGGTGCGCATATGAAACGGAAAGTCACGGCAAACCTCATACTGGTTGTCCTGTTTGCGGCGGCGATTGCGGCGGTGCCGCTCTGGTGGCTGCTGACGCCGGACCGAACGTTTTCGGCGGCCGAGCGGCGCAACCTCGCGCAGGCCCCGGCCCTGTCGATGGGCGCGCTCGACGAATGGGACTTCGACAACGAGGTGGAGACGTATTTGGCCGACCAGATGGTGCTGCGCGAGGCGCTGGTTGGGATCTACGCCTATGAACAGCTGTGGACGGGGCGACAGGTGGCGACGGACGTCTATCGGGACCAGGAGGGCTATCTGGTCGAGGCCCCGCTGCAGGCGGAGCCGGAGGAGCTGGAGCGTCGCCTTGGCCGCATCGCGGCGCTCGGGGAGACGGTCGGGCTGCCTGCGCGACTGCTCGTGCCGCCGTCGACCGGCTACGTGCGCCGGGACAGCCTGCCGTCCGTGCTCGCGGCACTCTACAAGGACGACGAGCTGTTGCAGTGCATCGACGATTTTGCGGGCGTGGAGCTGGTGCCGCTCGACGATTTTGTGACGAATGGACAGACTTGGTTCTACCGTACAGACCACCATTGGAACGCCGACGGTGTCTATGCGGCGTATTGCGACTATGCCGCCTGTTTGGGCAGGACGGCGCTGCCGCGCGACGCGTTTTACTCCCATACGGTCGACGGGTATGTGGGCTCCACACGGTCGCGCTCGGCGCTGTGGCTGACGCCGGGGGAGCGCATGACGCTGTTTGAGCCCATGTGCCGCGTGCGCGTCACCTTCTCCGACCGGGAGGGGACGTTCGACTCGCTCCTGTTTTGGGAGAACCTGTCGAGCTACGACTGGTACCCGGTCTTTGTTGACGGCAATCACCCGGTCACGGTGATCGAGAACCTCGACGCGCAGGGGGACGACGTGCTGCTGCTCGTGAAGGACTCGTTCGCCAACAGTCTCGTGCCGCTGCTGACACCCTCGTACCGCAAGCTCGTCATGGTGGACCCGCGGTACTATCGCGGCAGCGTGTCCGAACTGTGCGCCGCGCACGGGGCCACGGAACTGCTGTTCTGTTACTCGCTCGAGCGCATTGCCACGGATACGAACCTGTTGCTGCTCAAATAGGGGAGCGCGCTGGTGGGGCTGGCGCTGGCGCCGATATGGTGGATAGCGAACAAACGCATACGGCGGCCGGCAATGCCCGCCACCGTATGGCTGTCGTTTGGGCGACATGGAACTCAGGCCTCGAGCGCGCAGAGCGCCTTGGCGATCCGGACCGCCCTCTACGAGTTTTGAACGCCAGGCGTACGTACGTTGGCTTCTAACGAGGAGCTACTCGTCAGATCTCTGATGCGTGCGAGCAGGAACGCGTGATGTTCTTGCCGCGCACGCCCTCCACCGCGACGACGAGCGCCTCTTCGGCGATACCCTCGCGCAGGCGTTGCCCGTGCCGTATTTTTCCGGAATCATGATGGCCGAGCGGGCGGAGATTCCCTATCCGATCCTCCGCCGCATCAGCGAACGCATCATCGCCGAGGCCCCGCACGTCAATCGCGTCGTCTGCAACATCACCAGAAAATCCCGCCACGATCGAATGGGAATAACGGATATGAAGAATATGCATCTATCCATCTTTTTTCCCAACTTTACCGCTAGAAAAAGTTGAAAAAAGAGTGAAAGACATTCCGCGGCACCAAGGGCGAGGAGCACGGCTTCGGCCTGGTTCGCATCGACGCTATTGTGGAGCGTCTCGTGAAAATATCAGCCGCAACAGGGAGGATGGGGCATTTCCTGCTGAGATTTTGCTTCCGCGGCTCGGAGATTTGCAATTCATCCCCTGAAAAAGACGATTCATCCTCGACTTTCCCAGAGTCGCCCTTTTTATGGTATAATATCCTCCATGGAGGGGGGCAGGATGAAAACAGAGACGAGATCAAAATACAACGTCCTTCAAAATATACATTGGATGATAAAACTTGCCTGGAAACATGGCAAGCGCGTCCTTCTGTGCTGCATATTAACCGCCTCTCTGGAAGTCATGTTCAATTTGATCCAGCTGTACATTGCGCCCGAGGTGCTCTCCCGCGTGGAGCGGAGCGTCCCCCTGTGGGAGCTGCTTACAACCATCGGCGCATTTACCGCCGCGCTTTTCCTTGTCCAGGGGGTCAAGCAGTATGTAAGTAAAAACACCCTGTTCCCACGGATAGATGTGCGCAGCGCGATCATTGGAATGATTGCCAAAAAGAGCAACACCACCTCCTATCCCAATACCCTGGATGAACATTTCGTGAAGCTGCGCGAAAAGGCGCACACCGCCTGCGAAGGCAATTCCCAGGCGACGGAGCATGTCTGGGAAACGCTGACAAGGCTGCTTACCAATATCGGCGGGCTTGCGATCTATCTGGGCATTCTGTCCCGCATTAACGGACTGCTTCTGCTTGTGGTCATCGCCACGTGCGTCGCCGGTTTTTATGTGTCGCGATACGCTACCAACTGGCGGTATGCCCGCAGGGATGAGGAGGAGACATACTTTCAGAAGGCGTCCTATCTCCGTTCAAAATCGGAATCCATAGAGCTGGCAAAGGACATCCGCATTTTTGGTTTGCAGAACTGGCTGAACGAGCTCTATGATCAGATTCAGAATCTGTATCTTGCGTTCAGTCTCCGCTGCGAGCGGGTGGAGGTGCTGGCGGATTTTGCGGAGGTGGCGCTGACCGCCGCCCGCAATGGCATCGCCTATGTGGTGCTCATCAATATGGCCCTGCACGAGGGATTGAGCGTTCCTGAATTTTTGCTGTACTTCGCAGCGGTCACTACGTTTACGAACTGGGTCATGGGCATCCTGCGGGAAATGAGCGCATTGCGCAAGGAGAGTCTGGATATCTCCCTGGTTCGTGAGTTTTTGGACTATCCGGAACCGTTCCGGCTTGAGGATGGCGAGGATATCCCCGCGATGGATCGCTATGAGCTGAAATTGGAGGGTGTTTCCTTCCGCTATCCCGGCGCGGAGACGGATGCGCTTCACGATGTGGATCTGACCGTTCATCCGGGGGAGAAGCTGGCGATCGTCGGGCTGAACGGAGCCGGCAAAACAACGCTCGTAAAGCTTCTGTGCGGCCTTTTGGACCCCACAAAGGGAGCGGTTCTGCTGAACGGGAAGGACATTCGCAGGTACAACCGCAGAAGCTATTACGCCCTGTTCAGCGCCGTGTTTCAGGAGTTTTCCATTCTGGACGTCACCGTGGCGGAGGAGATTGCGCAGACGGCGGCAGGCATCGACTATGAACGCATTGCGGATTACGTGGATAAAGCGGGCCTGACCTCCGTGATCGAGAAGCTGCCAAACGGGCTTGATACGCATGTTGGCCGCGAGGTCTATCTGGACGGCACGCTGTTCTCCGGTGGGGAAATCCAGCGTCTGATGCTGGCCAGAGCCCTGTATAAGGATGGCCCAATCCTGCTGCTGGACGAACCGACAGCGGCCCTTGACCCCATTGCCGAAAACGATATCTACATGAAATACAGCGAAATGACAAAGGGAAGAACCTCCCTGTTTATTTCACACCGTCTCGCCTCCACCAGGTTCTGCGACAGGATTATCCTGATTGCCGGCGGCAGGATTCGGGAGGAAGGAACCCATGACGGCCTTTTGGCATTGGGCGGCGAATACGCCATTCTCTTCACGCTGCAAAGCCGGTATTATCAGGAGGGAAAGGAGTTCTGAACATGAAAAGCAAGGAAAAGATGCGTCATGCCGTTTCCGTGCAGATGCGCGGCGTCAGGGAACTCCATCGGGTGTCGCCAAAGTTTTTTCCGCTCTTGACGCTGTACTGCCTCTTCAGCTCCATCGCCCCCTATGTCACCGTTTTCTTCTCGGCGCAAATACTGAAGGAGCTTGCCGTGCTGCGCCGGGCGGACGTGCTTTGGAAATGGGTCGTCGCGGGCGTGCTGTGCGTTGGGGTCGTATCCCTGTTGGGCACCGTTCTTCGGCGCCGGTACAACACCTTGCTGACCGACCTGTGGGGCAGAAAGGAGATCCTGTTCATCCGCAAGATGTTTGCTCTTGATTTTGCAGAACTGGACAAACAGGAAAACCATGATCTCCGTGCGCAGATCAGGCAAAACGAGAACTGGTCAAGTTGGGGGCTGATGCGGGTGCAGCGTGTATACGGGGATTTTATGAGCGGCGTCATCGGCATCTTCAGCGGCATCGCATTGACCGCAAGCCTGTTTACCTCTCCCGTCCCCGATACGGCGGGGCGGCTTGTCATGCTAAACCACCCGGTTTTCATTTTGATTCTGGCAGCTCTGATGGTTGCGGTCAGCATCCTTGCGGGAAAGCTCAGCGCCGCATCGACAAAGTGCTGGAGCAGCGGCGCGGAGGAGGCGACGCTGGGTAACCGGCTGTTCGATCACTTTGGTTTTATCGGCCTGAATCGGGGGCGCAGCGTCGATATTCGGATGTACGAACAGCAGAACCTTGTGGACGCCTATTGGGAAAAGAATTCCGCATTTGGGGCAAACGGGCCGTTTGGAAAGCTGGCCCGCGGGAAAATGGGCGTCTATGCAAGCCTTGGCGTGTGCATTACGACCCTGATCACCGGATCGATCTATGTGTTTGCCTGCCTGAAAGCATGGGGCGGCGCTTTTGACGTGGGCAGCGTCACGCAGTATGTCGGCGCAGCTACGGCAATGGTATCAAACATATTTGCGCTGGTCGGCTTGATGGGCGCCCTGGAGACGAACGCAGAATATTTGGATAAGACCTTTGCGTTTCTTGATATTCCGAGCGCCATGTCTCAGGGAAGCCTCAGCCCGCAAAAGCGATCCGACCGCCGGTACGAAATAGAGTTCCGGGATGTTTCCTTCAAGTATCCCGGCTCCGACAACTGGGCGCTGCGCCATGTGAATCTGAAATTCCATGTTGGCTCCCGGCTGGCGATCGTGGGGGAAAACGGCAGCGGCAAGACCACTTTTATCAAGCTTTTGTGCCGGTTGTACGACCCGCAGGAGGAGCAGATCCTCTTAAACGATGTGGATATCCGCAAGTACCGGTATGCCGACTACATGCATCTTTTCTCCGTCGTATTTCAGGACTTCCAGCTGATCGCCCAACCCCTGGGCGCCAACGTGGCGGGCAGCATGGCGTACGACCGGGATCGGGCGCGCAAGGCGCTGATTGACGCGGGCTTTGGCGAACGCCTTGCAACGATGGAAAAGGGATTGGATACGATGCTTTATAAGGTCCTGTCCGAGGATGGCGTTGACATTTCGGGCGGCGAAGCGCAGAAGATCGCCATTGCGCGCGCGCTCTACAAGGATGCTCCCTACATCATTCTTGACGAGCCGACCGCGGCGCTCGACCCGATTGCAGAAGCGGAGATATATGGTAAATTCGACGAGATTGTGGGCGACAAGACGGCAATCTATATCTCCCATCGTCTGTCCTCGTGCAAGTTCTGCGACGAGATCGCCGTATTCCATGCAGGCAAAATTGTCCAAAGAGGGTCCCACGATGAACTGGTTGCGGATGAGGCCGGCAAGTATCGCCAGCTCTGGACCGCGCAGGCGCAGTATTATACGGAAAACTCAACCAGGGCGGCGAACCTGCAAAACAAAGAATGAATCACGGGTGGACAGGTCGTGCGATAGGCGGAATTTCCACGATCAGCTGACACTGCGATTCGCCATGGGGGACGAAAAAATGGCGCAAATACGCATTCCAAATCTATCATTTGCCTATGAGGGAAGTATCGATACCGTGTTGGAGGGCGTTTCCTTTTGTATCGATACAAACTGGAAACTTGGTTATATTGGAAGAAATGGAAAAGGAAAAATAACCTATTGAAGCTATTGTTGGGAAAAGATCCATACCAAGGTGAATACAGGACCATAGAGTGGGCCGTAGCTGCCATATTTGCTGCTGCGCCGTATCGGCGAACGCCCCATCGCTGAGGTCCTGCACGTCACGTCGCCTGCAACATCACCAGTAACTCCCGCTACGATCGAATGGGAGCGGACCAGTAAAGCCGGCAAAGCAGTTCGCTGCAATGCTTTGCCGGCTTTTTCTTTTGCTCTCGACCTATTCATAATGCTTATTAAGTTTTATCGGCCAATTATTCCGCGTCAAGCTGGCTGAATTTAGT
>OLXK01002461.1_pt1 | contig 10292 bp, 6 predicted proteins | sample 1674321 | NCBI WGS metagenome assembly OLXK01 (sample SAMEA103958162, study PRJEB25191) | human gut metagenome | reverse complement strand
CCGCCGAGGAGCACAATGTCATCGGAGGTCTGGGCGAGGCCGTCTGCGCCGTGCTGAGCGAAAAGCTGCCCACCCCTGTGCGCCGTGTGGGCGTGCAGGACGTGTTCGGCTGCTCCGGCCCTGCATGGGATCTGCTGAAGTTCTACGGTCTGGATGCTGCCACCATCTGCAAGACTGCCCACGAAATGCTGGGCAAATAAGCGCTTCTCCCACTGTATCTGCGCCGCCGCGTCATTTACTGACGCGGCGGCGTTTTTGCATGCCGCAAATTTTTTTGCCAAATACTGCAGGATATGATATGCTTACAGAAAAAGCGGAAGGGAGAATCGCAATGCTGATCGTGGACAAACTTGCGTTTCAGGAAAAACTTTCGGAAGGGGAAAAAACGCTGGCCGCCTATATTTTGGCGCATGGGATGGAAATTGCCAAATATTCCACCCGCAGTCTGGCAGAAGTGACCTACACCTCTCCGCCGACCGTCCTGCGCCTTTGCAAAAAGCTGGGTTTTACCGGCTTTGATGACTTCAAGCAAAATTTTGTGCGTGAACTGGAATATCTCGACCAGCAACAGGGCAAGGTGGATTTCAATTTTCCCTTTGCTGAAAACGACAGCCCCATGCGGGTGGCGCAGAACATCGGCGAGCTGTACGAAGAAGCCGTCAAGGACACTATGCAGCTTCTCCGGTACGAAGACCTGCACAAAGCGGTGCTCCTGCTCAAATATCACGAGGAAATCCACATTTTTTCCGCCGGGACGGCCATCAATCAGGCCGAATCCTTCCGAGAAAAGATGCTCAAGATCGGCAAGCGGGTGGTCATTTTCAACAATCTGAACTACCAGCGGTATCAGGCCTGCTGTCTGTCCGAGAGGGACCTTGCCATGATCATTTCCTATTCCGGCGAAACGGCGCAGATGCTGGAGATTGCCCGGCAGTGCAAACGCTCCGGAACACCCATCCTTGCGCTGACCAGCTTTGGCGAAAACAGCCTGACCTGTTATGCGGATTGCAAGCTGACCCTTTCCACCAAAGAAAGCATCTATCAGAATCTTGGGGACTATGCTTCCCATCTGTCCATGACCCTTCTACTGGACATCTTGTATTCCGAGTACTTCCGGCAGAACTACCAGAAGAATTATACCTACAAGCTGGAACGCGCCCGAGAGCTGGAACAGCACCGCACCTCCACCAATCCTATTTTGTTGAATCTGCACAAAGAAAATGCGGAATGAAACACTGTTCCGTTTTTGATCGTGCAAAAAGAAACAGAAAAATTAACACTGTACCAATAAGTTTAAAAAATGTTGCACAAAAACCTCCCTGCAAGTATTCTATACCTGCAAGGAGGTTTTCAAGCTTATGGAGATGCCAAAAAAGTTCCTGTGGGGCGGTGCGACCGCCGCCAACCAGTACGAAGGTGCCTACCAGACGGATGGCAAGGGCCTGAGCATTGCCGACGTGGAAAAAGGTGCACGCCACGGCGTCCCGCGCGAGATTCATACACAGGTCATGGAGGGCAACTACTACCCTAGCCATGAAGCCGTGGATTTTTACCACCATTACAAAGAGGACATCGCGTTGTTTGCCGAGATGGGCTTCAAGTGCTTCCGAATGTCCATCAACTGGCCGCGCATCTTTCCGCAGGGCGATGAATTGCAGCCGAACGAGGCCGGGCTTGCTTTCTATGACCGTGTGTTCGACGAGCTGCACCGCTACGGGATCGAACCGGTGGTCACGCTTTCGCATTACGAAACGCCGCTGTATCTGGTGCAGCACTATGGTTCCTGGCGTAACCGAGCCCTGATCGATTTCTTTGCCCGGTACTGTGAAACGGTGTTCCGGCGTTACAAGGGAAAGGTCCGGTACTGGATGACCTTCAATGAAATCAACGAGACCATGAACCAGAGCGAGCCATACCATCAGGCAGGCGTGCTCTTTGCCGAAGGCGAGGAGCACAACGCTGTCAAAGCGCTGGTCAGCCACAACATGTTCCTTGCCAGTGCAAAGGCCGTGCAGATCGGGCATGCGGTCGACCCGGAAAATAAAATCGGCTGCATGATCCAGTATCCCACCACCTACCCGCGCACCTGCGCACCCAAGGATGTGCTGGCACAGAGATTCCAGATGATGCCGAACTATTATTACACCGATGTGATGTGCCGCGGACACTACACCAGCCTGTGCACGGCACAGCTGCGGCGCATGGGCACTTCGGTAGAGATGCAGCCGGGCGATGCCGAGCTGCTGGCCGCAGGAACTGTGGATTACATCGCATTCAGCTATTATTTTTCTTCAGTTGCCCGTGCAACGGAAGATACGGATTGCTGTGTAGAACGCAGCAATCCGTATCTCCAGCGTACCGACTGGGATTGGCCCATCGATCCGGACGGCCTGCGCATCGCACTGAATGAGCTGTATGACCGGTATGAACTGCCGCTGTTCGTTGTGGAAAATGGTCTGGGTGCCATCGACACCGTAGAGCCGGATGGCAGCATTCAGGACGATTACCGCATCCGTTTTCTGGGCAGTCACATTGATGCGCTGCGGCAGGCCATTGAGCTGGATGACGTTCCGGTGATCGGCTACACCTGCTGGGGTCCCATCGACATTATTTCGGTGGGCACCGGCGAGATGCGCAAACGGTACGGCTTCATTTACGTAGACAAGAAGGATGACGGCAGCGGCACGTTGGCCCGCAAAAAGAAAAAGTCGTTTGCATGGTACAAAAAAGTCATTGCAAGCAACGGCGCAGACACCGCCCTGTAAGCAATGCATTTTTTAGGATATTGAAGGAGGCAAAACAAATGGATGCAAAGAAAACTGCCCAGCAGGTGCTGGAACAGGTCGGCGGCGCAGAAAATGTTACATTTCTGACCCACTGTGTCACCCGCCTGCGGTTCAACCTCAAGTCAATGGACGGCGTGGACGAGGCCAAGGTCAAAGCCGTACCCGGCGTGGTGGGTGTCGTGAACAAAGGCGGCCAGTATCAGGTCATCATCGGCAACGAAGTAGCTGCCGTGTACGATGAACTGATGAAACTGGGCGACTTCGGCGGTAAGAAAGTCAAACAGCCTGCCGCCCCGGCCGAGGAAAAGAAGAGCAGGGTCAGCATCATTCTGGACACGCTGGCCGGTGTGTTCACCCCGCTGATGCCGTTGATCGCCGGTGCCGGTATGATCAAGGCTCTGCTGTCTGTGCTGACCCTCTTCGGCTGGATCGACAAGAGCGGAAATCTGTACTATTTCCTCAACTTCATCGCAGACTCTTCCTATTACTTCCTGCCGATCTTCCTGGCCAACTCCGCGGCCAAAAAGTTCGGCTGCAACCCGCAGATGGCCATGCTGCTGGGGGCCATCCTGCTGCACCCGAACTTCATTGCCCTGAAAGCCGATGCCGATGTGGTCCATGTGCTGGGTCTGCCGGTGAAGATGGTAACCTATTCTTCCTCAGTCATCCCCATCTTCCTTATCACGCTGGTACTGCCATACGTGGAACGATTTGTCAATAAGGTCGTGCCCTCTGTGGTCAAGTTCATCCTGCGGCCGGTGCTCACCATCCTCATCATGGCTCCCATCTCCCTGTGCGTGCTTGGCCCTCTGGGCAGCATCATCGGCGATGGTCTGGTCAACGTCCTGCTGGCCATTGAAAAGGTCTGCCCCTGGGCACTGCCCACCGTCATCGGTGCCTTTATGCCGTTCCTGGTCATGACCGGTATGCACTACAGCCTGCTGCCCGCTTATGTCAACTCTCTGTCTATGCTGGGCTATGAGACGGTCATCGGCCCCGGTAATCTGCCTTCCAACATTGCACAGGGTGCCGCAGCCCTCTGCGTTGCCATCAAGACCAAAAACAAGAACTTCCGTCAGCTGGCCGTTTCCGGCGGTGTGACCGCTCTGCTGGGCGTGACGGAGCCTGCTCTGTTCGGCGTCAACGTCCGTCTGCGTAAGCCTCTCATCGCCACCACCATCGGCGGTGGTCTGGGCGGCCTGTATGCCGGTTTGACCGGTGTGCGCCGTTTTGGCGGCGGTGGTGCCGGTCTGGCAGCCATCGGCCTGTATGTCGGTGAAAATCCCATGAACGTGATCAACGCACTGATCTCTGCCGCGATCGCCTTTGTGGCCACCTTTGCGATCCTCTGGTTCATCGGTTTTGATGATGTGCCGGAAGAAGCCTGATCTCTTCTGAAACAAGCAGCGCCGGAACGATTTTGCCGTTCCGGCGCTGCTTTTTACGCCTCTCCCAGCAGCTTTGCACGGCTGGCGTATACAGCGGTGAATACCTCCCGCAACCGTTGGATCTCGGGACGCGGGTCGTCCCGCAGGGTCAGCAGACAGGTGTCCGGCAACGGCAGCTGCAGCGACAGGTACCATGCCGCCGGAAAGGCCGGGTATTTCATCGGGCACAAAAACATGCCGCGCCCGGCAAGCAGATCGTTGTAAACACACTCGTAGTTTTCCACCATGTGCCAGCTTGGTGCGGAAAACGGCAGGCCGGGCTGAACAACGGCAAGATCCACCATTTCCTGATACAGCGGCTCATAAAACAGCTGCTGCCCGGCAAGATCGGCCAGCGCCAGAGTGCTGCGCCCTGTGAGCGGGTGCTCCGGCGATACGATCAGGTAAAAGGTGTTGTGCAGGATGGGGAGGCGCTCGATCTCCGGCTGCAGCGGCCCAAAGGGCAGATAGAGGGCTGCGTCTGCCTCGTTGCAGAGCATTTCGTGGGGGTTGCGCGACACGGGCCGAGTGTCCACCGCAAACTCATATCCCGGCAGCGCGGCGTGCAGCCGTGCCATCAGGATGGGATAAATGGGGTCCCGCTGCAGCAGCACCGGCGGCAGGCGCAGGGTCAGTGTGCGCCGCCGGGCAAAGCCCTTCAGCGCGGTGCGGGCGTTCAGGATGCTGCGATAGATCCCCTCCGCCTGCGGCACAAAGGCCCGGCCTGCTTCGGTCAGCGCCACGCGGGTGGTGCTGCGCTCAAACAGGGCCAGATCCAGCTCCTTTTCCAGACTGCGGATCTGGTAGCTGAGGGCGGGCTGGGTGCAGTACAGCTCCCGGGCGGCTGTGGTAAAATTCAGGGTCCGGCTCACGGTGAGAAAACACAGCAGCTGGTGGTCGTTCATCCGAAAAAAGCTCCTTTCTGTGCAGGGAAAGATCCGTCTGCTCTCAGTATAGCATGGAGAGAGCCAGTTATAAACACTTTTTATTAGGATGACAAGATTTTTTTGTTTCCCTTTTACTTCGTTATATTTTATACTAAGTGCGGCGCGGGAAAAACTCCCGCAGAGACGAAGAGAAATTGATGAGAAGAAAGAGGAAATCCAAATGGAAAAGATCTCCCGCAAAGGCTTTTTGAAGGTCGCCGCCGCTGCCGCCATGAGCGGTGTCACCGCCGGTGCACTGGCTGCCTGCAACTCCGCAGCTTCTTCCAGCACCGCCGCTACCGGCGATGCCATCTACACCGCCGGTACCTACACCGGCACGGCCACCGGCATCGGTGAGGTGAAGGTGACCATGACCTTCAGCGAGACCGCCATCACCGAGGTGGTCATCGATGCTTCCAACGAGACCGAGAGCATCGGCGGCGTGGCCGCACCCACCCTGCAGGAGGCCATCATGGCCGCACAGGGTACCGAGATCGATAACATCTCCGGTGCTACCGTCACCACCAATGCCGTCAAGAAGGCGGCTGCCAGCTGCATCGAGCAGGCCATGGGCGTCAAGGCAGACGGCGCAGACAGCTCCGCTGCCGCTTCGGAGAACGACTGGCTGGGCACTGAGCCGGAGATCGACGAGAGCAAGGTCACCAAGACGGTGGACGTGGATGTGGCCGTGGTGGGCTGCGGCGTTGCCGGTGTGGCAGCTGTGCGCAGCATCGCCGAGGACGGCGGCAAGGTGGCAGCCTTTGAAAAGGCTGACGGCCCCCAGTGCCGCAGCGGCGAGTATGCCGTCATCAACGGCAATGTGCAGGCCAAGTGGGGCCGCAACACCTGGACCCGTGAGCAGATCGACGAGATCGTGGACTCTCACATGGTGGAAAGCACCTACCGCTGCAAGCGCTCTATTATGAGCAAGTGGGCCCACAACATCGGCGATGCCTTTGACTGGTGGGTGGAAGCAAACCCGGATCTGTACTACGCCGAGACCACCCGCAGCGCCATCCCCGACGAGAATGCAAACAACTTCCTAATCCCCATTTTCTACCCGCTGCCCGAGAACTACGACTGGAAGCAGGAGCGCTTCCCCTGCTACCCCACCTCTGTGGAGTTCCTGCCTAACCAGTCCGTCACCGTCAATGCCAACATGCAGAAGGCCGTTGACACCGGCAACGTGGACACCTTCTACGGCTGCTTTGTGGAAAAGCTCATCATGGAGGACGGCCGCTGCGTGGGCCTGTATGCCCGCGATGCTGCCACCGGCGAGTACATCAAGTGCAACGCCGCCAAGGGCGTCATCCTGTCCACCGGCGATTACTCCCAGAACACTAAGATGCTGCAGCATTTCTGCCCCGAAGTCATTGAGAACAACATCCAGTGCCTGTTCACCAATGTGGACGTGGAGGGCAGCTTCACCAATCAGGGCGACGGCATCCAGCTGGGCATGTGGGCAGGCGCTCAGGTGCAGCAGAGCCACGCACCCATGATCCACCATATGGGCGGCGGTGCCGACCTGTCCGGTGTGGGCGTCATGGGCAACGCAGGCTTCCTGAATCTGGATCTGAACGGCAAGCGCTTCATGAACGAGGACCTGCCCGGCCAGCAGCTGGAAAACCAGATCGAGCTGCAGAAGAACCGCGAGAGCTGGCAGATTTTCGACTCCAACTGGCCCCAGCAGCTGCCCTACATGCCCGCAGCCCACGGCGGTGCCTGCTACTACGAGGACTACGCCAGCGAGGCAGAGGGCCCCAAGAACAACACCACCTACCGCAACTACAAGAGCCCCTATCAGCTGGAGGCAGCCGTGGCCGATGGCCGCGCTGTCAAGGCTGACACGCTGGAAGAGCTGGTGGCAAAGATCTACCCCGATGACACCGCTGCCCAGCAGACCGCTCTGGAGTCCATCCAGCGCTACAACCAGCTGGCCAAGGACGGCTACGACGAGGACTTCCACAAGCCCGCATCCCGCATGTGGGCGCTGGAGAACGGCCCCTTCTACGCCGACAAGTTCACCACCGCCCTGCTGCTGGTCTGCATCGGCGGTCTGGAGAGCGACGAGAACTGCCACACCTTCGATGCCGACCGCAACGTGATCCCCGGCCTGTATGTGGCAGGCAACGTGCAGGGCAACCGCTTTGCCACCGAGTACCCCATCGGCCTGAAGGGCGTCAGCCACTCCATGGCCATGTACTACGGCTACGTTGCAGGCAAGAACGCCATGCAGGAAGTCTGAGCCTGACAGCACAATAACATAACCATTCCCCGCCCGGAGCAGTATTCTTTCTTCCTGCTCCGGGCTTTTTTGCGCCCCAATGTGACCCGGTTACGGAAAAGCCCCGGCGTTTTGGGTATACTGATGCCATAAGAACAACCACGAACGAACCCTTTCAGGAGGTAGAAATATGGCAGTTGTTACGATCACGAAGGAAAATTTTGAGCAGGAGGTGCTGCAGAGCACAAAGCCCGTCCTGCTGGACTTCTGGGCCAGCTGGTGCGGCCCCTGCCGGATGCTCAGTCCCATCGTGGACGAGGTGGCCGAGGAGCGCACCGATGTGAAGGTGGGCAAGGTGAACGTGGACGAGCAGCCGGAGCTGGCAGGCCAGTTCGGCGTGATGAGCATCCCCACCCTGCTGGTGTTTGAGCAGGGCAAGCTGGTGCGTCAGGCCGTGGGTGCCCGCCCGAAGGCCAGTGTGCTGGAGCTGCTTGGGTAAATATGTGTGCTGAAAAGGAGCTGTTGCGCCATGCAACGGCTCCTTTTCTTCTTTTCCCTGTACAAACGCACAGAAAAATCGTATCATTGAGTTGAAAACACCGTCACTTTCCTACTTTACAACTTTACCTAGATAAAGTAAAATAAACTCAAGTAAGAAATGGGGGAACCGACAATGGAATTCAGCATTGCAAACCTGCAGCCCAAGGAGCGCGCCTCCTTTGCGCTGCGCGCCTTGTACGAAGCGGCGGGCTGCCGCAAGTATCATATGGGCCGGTTTGAGGAGTACGGCCTGTATCAGGAGAACCGCAGCTTTTTGTCGTCCGAGCAGGTCATCACCTTTACCGATCTGGATGGCCGTCTGCTGGCCCTCAAGCCGGACGTGACCCTCTCCATTGCCAAGACGGCGCAGCCCGCCCCCAGCGAGACCCTGCGCTACTACTATCACGAGAATGTCTACCGCCCTTCCGCCGAGAGCCACACCTTTAAAGAGATCAGCCAGATGGGCCTTGAGATGCTGGGTGCGGTGGGCGAAGCACAGGTGCAGCAGGCGGTGTGTCTGGCGGCGCGGTCGCTGGATGCGCTGGGGGCCGAGTGGGTGCTGGAAGTGAGCCACATGGGCTACCTGTTCGGCCTGTTCGACGCGCTGGGCGTGCCGGATGCCGCCCGCGCAAAGCTGCTGGAAAAGCTGCGGGAGAAAAACGCCCACGAGCTGCGGGCTGCTGCCGGAGCCGCCGGTCTTGCCGATGCCGCCGCTGACATCCTGTGCAGTGTGCTGAGCCTTTGCGGCAGCTATGCCGATACCCTTGCAAAGGCCGCTGCCCTGTGCCGCAATGACGCCATGCGCGCGGCTGTGGCCGAGCTGGAAGCACTGGCTGTGCCGCTGGAAAAGGCGGGCGGCGTCATCCGGCTGGACATGACGCTGGCCGGTGAGATGGAATACTACAACGGCCTTGTGTTTCAGGGCTACCTGAAAGCCCTGCCCCGCCCCCTGCTCAAGGGCGGCCGCTACGACCTGCTGATGCAGAAGTTCACCCCCGGTGCCGGTGCCATCGGCTTTGCGGTCTATCTGGACGAGCTGGACCGCCTGAGCGCCCCGCTGCCGCCGGTGCAGAAGAACAGCACCGACAGGGTGATGCTGAACGTGGCTCTGCCCAAGGGCCGTCTGGGCGATAAGGTGTATAACCTGCTGGCGGGCATCGGCTACGGCTGCCCGGAGGACTACAACGCTACCCGCAAGCTGGTGGTGGAAAACCCGGAGGCCGGCATCCGCTACTTCCTCGTCAAGCCCAGCGACGTTGCCATCTATGTGGAGCACGGCGCCGCCGATGTAGGCATCGTGGGAAAGGACATCCTCACAGAGGCTTCTGCTGATGTGTACGAGCTGCTGGACACCGGCCTTGGCAAATGCCGCATGTGCGTTGCCGCCCCGGCCGATTACCAAGACGACCCCAGCCGCCCGGTGCGGGTGGCCACCAAATTCGTCAACATTGCAAAGAGCTACTACGCATCCATGGGGCGGGACATCGATATCATCAAGCTGAACGGCTCCATTGAGCTGGCCCCCATTCTGGGCCTTTCGGACGTCATCGTGGATATCGTGGAGACCGGCACCACCCTGCGGGAGAACGGCCTGAAGGTGGTCACCGAGTTCATGCCCATCTCGGCCCGGTTCATTGCCAACAAGGCCAGCTACCAGTTCAAGCACGCCGAAATGGACACCATGCTGGAAAAGCTGCGGGCGGAACTGCAGAACAAGGAGGAAGCAAAATGATCAAGCTGTATAACTTTGACGAGCTGAAGCCCGAAGAAATTTTGAACCGCGATATCCGCGCGGAAAAGAACGTGGAGGACGTGGTGGACGGCATCATTGCCGATGTGCGCGCCCGGGGCGACGATGCCCTGAAGGATTATGCGCTGAAATTTGACGGCGCGAAGATCGATGCCCTGCAGGTGACGCAGGAGGAGATCGACGAAGCCTTTGCGGGCATGGACCCCTACTTCCTCGAAACGCTGCGCGAAGCCGCCGCCAACATCGAGAGCTTCCACCGCCAGCAGGTGCACAAGAATTTTGTGGTGAACGACAAGCCCGGCATCGTGCTGGGCCAGAAATATACCCCCATTGAAAAGGCCGGTGTCTATGTGCCCGGCGGCACGGCGGCCTATCCCTCCACCGTGCTCATGGACGTGATCCCGGCAAAGGTGGCAGGCGTGTCCGAAATCGTCATGACCACCCCCGCCGGAAAGGACGGCAGGGTGAACCCGGTCATCCTTGCCGCCGCTGCCACCGCAGGCGTGACCAAGATCTTCAAGACCGGCGGCGCACAGGCTGTGGCGGCTCTCGCCTACGGCACCCAGAGCATCCCCGCGGTGGACAAGATCGTTGGCCCCGGCAACATCTACGTTGCCACCGCCAAGCGCAAGGTGTTCG
>OLXK01002458.1_pt1 | contig 10300 bp, 10 predicted proteins | sample 1674321 | NCBI WGS metagenome assembly OLXK01 (sample SAMEA103958162, study PRJEB25191) | human gut metagenome | reverse complement strand
AGGACGAGGAGCTGGCGCTCTACACCAACGAGCCCCGGTGCCTGCTGATGCATACCGCTTCCCTGTCCCCCAAGACCACCCGCGCCACACAGGGCGTGGCGGTCATGACCATCAAACCCAAGTACCATCTGGAGCGTGTCGTCCCCGTGGCGGAGACGGGCATCACCAATCCGGCCCGCTATCGCACCCGCACCATCCCCGCCGCCGGCGCGCTCCTCCGCGAGGAGGACCGGGGCGAACGGCAGATGACGCTGCTTGACGGCGCGGAGGAAAATACGAAATAATAAAGAAAGAAACCGATTGAGCTATGGAAGCAAAACTTCACGGAAAACTCTGGTTTGATGTTCTGAAGATCCTTGTGGGATCGTCCCTGGTTGCGATCTCGTTCCGCTATCTCACGTTCCCGAACAGCATCGTTTCCGGCGGTGTGACCGGCATTGCGCAGATCGTGAACCTGCTTACCGGCCTGCCGGTCGGTATTGTTACGGTCGCGATCAATGCCCCGCTCTTCATCTGGGCGTGGAAGCAGCTTGGCAAGCGTTTTGTCGGCCTTACGCTTCTCTGCATGCTGACAAGCTCGCTGCTCATCGACCTTCTTGCGCATTTCCCCTATACCGTCACGGAAGAGCCGATGCTCGCGGCGGTCTATGGCGGACTCGTTTCCGGTGCGGGCTATGGTCTCTGCTATACGTCCGGCGCAACGGCCGGCGGCACGGACATCCCGTCCCGGATGCTTCGGCGCCGGTACCCGCATATCAATATGACGACGTTTATCCTCTTTTTTAACCTCGTCATCATTGTGACATTTGCAATCTTGTTCCACCGGTTCGACAGCTGCATGTATACCCTTATTTGTATGTATATCACCAATAAAGTCGAATCGCTTCTCCTCTATGGCCCGGTCAACTCCCGGCTGTGCTATATTATCTCCGACAAAAGCGCTGATCTCAGCAGCGCCATCACTGGAGGGCTGCACCGCGGCGTAACGCTGCTCGACGGCCACGGCGCGTGGTCCGGCAAGAGCGAGCGCGTCATCATGTGCGCAGTGAAACCCGGCCAGCTGGGGCCCCTCCGCCGCATGGTACGCGAGATCGACCCGAAATCGTTCCTCATTGTAGGCGATGCCCGTACGATCTACGGCCACGGCTTTGAGAGCATAGAGGAGGATTGAACGCCATGGCAGATCTCGAAAAGACCAGAAAAAATCTGGAAGGCCGGGGCTTTCGCGTTCATCGCTTCGCTTCCGGCGCGGAAGCGGCGGAGTTTCTCGTGCAGACGCTGCACGGCACCAGCATCGGCATCGGCGGCAGCGTGACGATCGATACGCTCGGCGTCTATGACCGTCTCTGCGAGAGCAACGAAGTATTTTGGCACTGGAAGAACCATGCACCGGAAACGAGAGAGCGGGCAGGGAAGGCGGAAGCCTACCTTTGCAGCGCCAACGGCGTGAGCGAGAATGGCGAGATCGTCAACATCGACGGCTACGGCAACCGCGTGGCCGGTACGATCTATGGGCCGGAGCGTGTGTTCCTCGTCGTAGGGAAAAACAAGATCGCCCCGGATCTGAACGGCGCGATCGACCGGGCGCGCAACATCGCCGAGGAGCATCTGCTCTCCTTCTACAAAACGTTCGATGACGTGGCGCACGAGCGATTCGACGGGCTGATCGTCACCGGCGCGCCGGTCGAACATCTCCCGTTCGAGCAGGTCGAATACTGGCCGGAGCTGTGCCGCATCATGGATTGGAGCCGCACGCACGTGCACAGCACGCTCCACATCTGCTGGGGCGCGCAGGCCGGGCTGTACCACCACTACGGCATCGAGAAGGTCGCGCTGCCCCAAAAGCTGTTCGGCGTATTCGAGCATACGGTCGAATACCGGCCGTCCATCCTCATGCGCGGGTTCGACGAGGTGTTCATGGCGCCGCATTCGCGCCATACCGGCATCCGGCGCGAGGATGTGGAGGCGGAAAAGCGGCTGAAAATTCTTGCCTCTTCGGAGCGGGCGGGGCTCTACGTCATGACCACGGCAAAGGGGCGGCAGGTGTTCGTCACCGGCCATGCGGAGTACGACGCGCGTACGCTGGAGAGCGAGTATCTGCGCGACCGCGCCGCCGGGCTGCCCATCGCGCCGCCGGAGAACTACTATCCCGGGGACGACCCGTCCCTGGCGCCGCGCGTCACCTGGCGTGCGCACGCCAATCTGCTCTATGCCAACTGGCTCAATTACTTCGTCTACCAGACTACGCCGTTTGAAATTGGCGACATCGGCACGCGCGGCACATACGACGCCGACCCGGCGCAGTAGCCCCCGCCGCCCGGAATCCTTCACGCCCCGCGCCGTTTGCGTGCGGGGCGCTTTATCGCCTTTGCATCCGTCGCGCATCCATGGTACAATATTATTGGAAATATATGCGCGTGCAGGACGGGGTGAATGCATTGGCACAGGACACGCTGTTTGAAGGGCAGGCGGCGCAACCGCTGGCGGCCCGGCTGCGGCCGGATACGCTGGAGGAATTCGTCGGACAGCAGCACCTGCTCGGCGAGGGAAAGGTGCTGCGCCGCCTGATCGAGAGCGACCGCATCTCCTCCATGATCTTCTGGGGGCCGCCGGGTGTGGGCAAGACGACGCTTGCGCGCATCATCGCCGGGCGGACGCGCGCCGCTTTCATCGATTTTTCCGCCGTGACAAGCGGCATCCGCGAGATCCGCGCGGTGATGACCAAGGCGGAGGAAAACGTCCGCTTTGGGGAAAAAACCATCGTGTTTGTGGATGAAATCCACCGCTTTAACAAGGCGCAACAGGACGCGTTTTTGCCGTTCGTGGAGAAGGGCAGCATCATCCTCATCGGCGCGACGACGGAGAACCCGTCGTTTGAGATCAACGGCGCGCTGCTGTCGCGCTGCAAGGTGTTCGTGCTGCAAGCGTTACGACCGGAGGATCTGTTCCTGCTGCTGCGCCGTGCGCTGAGCGACGAGCGGGGCTTTGGCGGGCAGCGCATCCACATCGAGGAAGAACTGGTCGAGCGCATCGCGGTTTTTGCAAACGGGGACGCGCGCGCCGCCCTGTCCACGCTCGAGATGGTCGTGCTCAATGGGGAAACGGACGACTCCGGCGCCGTGACCGTCACGCCGGAAACGCTTGAGCAGTGTACCTCCAAGCGCTCGCTCCTGTATGACAAGGGGGGCGAGGAGCACTACAACCTCATCTCCGCGCTGCACAAGTCCATGCGCAATTCCGATCCGGACGCCGCCGTCTACTGGCTGGCGCGCATGCTCGAGGCGGGGGAGGACCCGTTGTATGTGGCCCGGCGCGTCGTGCGCTTTGCGAGCGAGGACGTGGGCCTTGCCGACCCGCGCGCGCTCGAAGTCGCCGTGGCGGCGTATCAGGCCTGCCACTTCATCGGGATGCCGGAGTGTACCGTGCATCTGACGCAGGCGGTCATATACCTGTCGATGGCGCCCAAGTCGAACGCGCTGTACCTGGCCTATGATCGCGCCCGCAAGGATGCGCTCGAGCAGCTTGCCGAGCCGGTGCCGCTCAACATCCGCAACGCGCCCACGCGCCTGATGAAGGAGCTGGGTTACGGCGCGGGATATCAGTATGCGCACAACGCGCCCGATAAGCTGACCGACATGCAGTGCCTGCCGGATTCGCTCGAAGGCCGCGCCTATTACACGCCCACCGAACAGGGGGTGGAGGCGCGCTATGGCGAACGGCTGCGGCAGATCAAGGCGTGGAAGGCGCAGCGCCGCGCCAAAAAAGGGACTTGATGAACGCGCCGGCCATTCCGCTCCCGGCAGTGCTCGCCATGGCGGCGTGCAACGTTGCAGCATTTGTTCTCTTTGGGGTGGACAAGCGGCGCGCGCGCCGCGGCCAATGGCGTATCCACGAGGCGGTCCTGTTCGGCGTGGCGGCGTGTTTCGGCGCGGCAGGCGCGCTGGCGGCCATGCATCTGTTTCGCCACAAGACGAAAAAACCGCTGTTTCGCTTTGGCGTGCCGCTGCTGCTTGCGGGGCAGGCGCTGCTGGCGGCGGCGCCGCTGATCGCGCGTTGACCGCGGCATCCGCCGCGGCGCATGAAGGGGGGGAACCCGTCCGGCGCGGTTTGCGCGCTACGGGCGAGTCGCCGGCAAGCCCGGAGGACGGGCGCGAGGCGCAATGCGGGAACCGGCTCCCGCTTGCCGGGCGCAGGGACCCGCGGGGTGTGACCGGAGGAAAATCCGGGTGCCGGGCGACGCACGGGCGCGCCCTTGCACCGTATTGGGAAAGAAAGGAACTGGAACGATGGGACGTGCGCTGCTCCTTGCCGCTTGCGGCACAGGCTTTACCTTTTTGATGACCGCGCTTGGCGCGGCGACGGTGTTCTTTTTCCGCAGGCGGGTTGACCCGCGCTTTCGACGCGCGGCGCTGGGCTTTGCGGCGGGCGTGATGATTGCCGCCTCGGTCTGGAGCCTGCTCATCCCCGCCATCGAAGAGGCGCAAGCGGCCGGGCAGGCGGGCTGGCTGCCCGCGCTCGGCGGGTTTGCGCTCGGCGTAGGCGCGCTGCTGCTGCTGGATGTGCTGCTGCCGCACCTGCATCCCGGGGCCAGCAAGGCGGAGGGCATTTCCTCCTCGTGGCGGCGCACGACGCTGCTCGTGTTTGCCGTCACGCTGCACAACATCCCGGAGGGCATGGCGGTCGGGCTGTCGTTTGCGCGGGTTGCCATGCAGGAGGGCGCCGCAGCCGGCAGCACGGCGATGTATGCGGGCGCGCTCGTGCTCGCGCTCGGCATGGGCATCCAGAACTTCCCGGAGGGCGCCGCCATTTCGCTGCCGTTGCAGCAGGAGGGCCTGCGCGCCGGCCGCGCCTTCCTCTATGGCGCTGCCAGCGGCATTGTGGAGCCGATATGCGGCATACTGGTCGTGCTGCTCTCGTCCATGATCGCCCCCGTCATGCCGTGGATGCTTTCCTTTGCGGCGGGCGCGATGATGTACGTTGTCGTAGAGGAGCTGATTCCGGAAGCGCATCTGGGAGAGCACTCCCATGCCGGCACGCTTGGCGCAATGGCCGGGTTTGCCGTAATGATGGCGCTTGAGGTGGCGCTCGGCTGACCCGCCGCCCGCTCTTCCCGCACCGGGAACGTCAAACGGCCCACCATGCCTGTGCGCATGGCGGGCCGGTTTCAACAACAGCCATGCGGCCGTTGCCGCGCCGCAGGGGGCGCGTTTCCGTCAGAACGTGACCGTCCTGCCCGTGCGGGCGGACGTATAGATGGCGAGGATCAGCTCCAGCGGCGGCCGCCCGGTGGCGGCGGGCGCCATGAGCGGCGCGCCATGCAGCACGGCGTCGACGAGATTGCCGATCTGCCGCACATGGCCGCTCACATCGATGGCCTTCGGGTCCGAGGAGGCCACGTTTTTCGCCCCGGCGCCGACCGGCAGGCTGCACGGGATGGGCAGATCCCAGCGCAGGATGGCGTCCTCCTCCAGCACGACGCTGCCCGCATCGCCGCAGATCTCCAGCCGGCGCGGATAGCCCGGGTAGCAGGTGGTCGATCCCTCCAGCGTGCCGACGGCCCCGCTGGCAAATTCGATCGCGGCTACGGCGCTGTCCTCCACCTCCACCCGCCTCGTCTGCGTTTTGACGATGGCGGAGACGGACTTGACCGGCCCCATCAGGTAGCGGAACATATCGACGCCGTGAATGCCCTGGTTCATCAGGCAGCCGCCGCCGTCCAGCGCCCACGTTCCGCGCCACCCGCCGGAAGCGTAATACTCGTGGGAGCGATAGTACTTCATCTGCAGACTGCCGGAAACAATCCTGCCAAAGGCGCCCGCCTCCATGGCGCGGCGGATCTCCTGCACGGCTGGGGAAAAGCGAAACTGCGAGATGACGCATACCTTCGCGCCCGTCTCCTCCGCGGTGCGGATGAGCAGGTCCGCATCGGCAAGCGAAAGGCTCATGGGCTTCTCCACCACGACGTGCTTGCCCGCGCGCATGGCCTGCACGGCCTGCGCGGTATGCACCCCGCTGGGCGTACAGATGCACACGGCGTCCACATCCTCCGAGGCGAGCAGCGCCTCCAGCGTATCAAAGATGCGCGCCGGCCGGTTCTGTACAAACCGTTCCGCTCCGGCACGGCTCCTGTTGTATACGCCCGTGAGCGTCGCCTCCGGAATGCGCTCGATGGCCGTCGCATGAAAATCGGCGATCACGCCGCACCCGATCAGGGCAAACCGAACCCTGTCCATCCCTTTTCCTCGCTCCTTCGTTTCCATGGATTGCCGCGGCCATGCGCCGGCGGCGGGCCGCACAGATGGCGCTCGTGGCCGGGCATGCCGCCCCTTTGGGAGGACGGCCTCCGCCGGGCCGCCGGGCCGTTGAAAGCCGCATACGAGTTTATTATAGAAGCCCCGTCGCCGTTTTTCAAGGGCGGCGCCCCGCTTCCGGCCGCCGGCGCCGGCCCGGTTTTCGCATGGACGGGACCGCCGCCGGTCTTCACGCGGATGGGCCGCCGGTTTTCGCGTTGTTTGGATTTCACACGCTCAAGCCCCAGGTGAGGCCATAAAGCCACAGCTCGCTTCTCGCGGGTTGTGGCTTTTCGTTTCGCCTCAACTGGTCACATTCATCGGGAGAACAGGAAAGTCATCGTATTTGTTCGGCGATCCCCCGATCCATGGAAAACACGGAATCGCACAACGCATCAATATCCTCTTTGTTATGGCTTGCTAATATGATGGTAGTCCCCTCGTCCTTGAGCTTGAGAAACAGGGCGCGCATATCCTCTACGCCCGCATTGTCAAGGCCGTTCATCGGCTCGTCAAGCAGCAGGATTGACGGATTCTCCATGATGGCTTGAGCGATACCAAGCCTTTGACGCATACCAAGTGAAAACTTCGCCACATGCTTTTTGTTATCGGGATCAAGCCCGACCAATTCGAGCACCTCGCAGATTCTTTCCGGCTTAACTTTTCTTTTTATGCTTGCAAGCAGGGACAGGTTCCTATATGCGCTGTAATTTGGCAAAAACCCGGGGGCTTCAATGATTATGCCAATATCGTCAGGGACGTCTATGTCCTTGCCTATTTGCTTATCGCGTACAAATATCCTGCCGGATGTAAGCGGCATAAATCCGCAAATCGTCTTAAACAAGACGGTTTTTCCCGAACCATTTCTGCCTATAATTCCATAGGTCTTTCCCTTCTCAAAATCAATGTTCACGTTGTTAAGTACAACATTGTCCTGAAATCTTTTCATGGCCTGTTCGACTTTAATAATATTCATTTCTCTCTCCTTATACCGGCATTAACACTTCTATTTGCTTTTTCCTCGCAAGCAGGGATGAAACAGTCATCAAAATAACATTAAGCAGTAAAAGCAGTAAAACCGCATAGCTGACCGGCGGATACAGCGATTTTCCGCTCGTGTCCAAAATGGAAATATTCGCCCATGTCGTCGGAAGCAGATAATATATCAACGTACCGCCGGCCACGCTTGCGAAAGCAGGGAAAAACGATAACACCAATCCACAGAACACGCCCACCGCGCGGCTTGTGATTGAGTTAATAAAGAACATTACCGTGCCAATCAGGCATGTCTCTAAGGTTAAGAGAGAGCCGCTTAAAATCATCGCCTGCAAAGGCGTGTATGTTTGCTGTATGAGGTAAGAGATTGGGATAAGGCTGTATATGCTGCCTACATTCGTCTGGGCCAAAGTGCTGTAGACCTTTCCCCAATCGGTTGATAAGGTAACATTCGGGAGAAGACAAACCACGCTTGCCAGGAACAGATACAGGACAAATATGATGGATGCGACGACAACATACACTAATTGACCGTGCGTCCAGGCACGTTTGCCGCTTCTGATGCATTCGTAGGGAGTACCGTTGTTCATAAACGGCGCGTCGCAGAACAGCAGCACCGCCCCGAGCAGGAGAACCATGTGCGGATACCACGTTGTCAGCAGAAACGGAAAGCCCCAAATCGTTGCGTTGACGCCAACGCTTTGAGAGAAGGCCTTTATCGGGCTTATAAGATAATGCACCCATACAAGAGCAAGAACGGCAACGATGTAATAACGCGGGTTATTGATCCATCGGCGCAGGTTGTTGCCGCACAAATGCAACGGTATTCTCATTTTATCCATTTGCAAGCCTCCTCCTGACCCGAAAGCAGAAAAGCCATCCAAAGATAACGGTAAGCGTGAAAAAGAAAAACAGCGCATACAGAAACGAAGTCACCGTGCCGCCCGCAACCAGGCGCCCGCCGGACAGGACGTTAAAGCGCAGATAGATAGGCAGAGGCAGGTTTACAACGAAATAATAGCCGATCACGGGTGCAGCGAAGGTGGCAAACACATTTGTCACAAACGATGAAACAAACAGGGCAAACACCGCCCAAAATGCACAGGCTGCGCCATATAAAGCGATTCGCGCTCCCAAATACAGCCACGGACTGATTTCCATCAGTTTTCCCAAAGCCCCGTTATCATACAGCTCATAGCCCACGCGATAGAATTCGGCGCCGAACATTGGCAGGTGCAGAGAAAACAATACGGCGGTCAAAAGATAACCGATGAATATGGACAGGAACGCGGTCAGCGCGACTGAAATCACCTTGCTCCAGGCATATGACAGAGGTGAACAGCGAATCAAACTGGGTCGGATAAATTGATTCTTCCAGTCCGCACAGAACGATTGTCCAAAGGGAATTACTCCGATAAATGTCGCGATGATGCAGAACGATCCGTCAAAAGCGAACAGCAGCATAAAGTACATTACGCTTCCATTTGTTACCATGGCCTCGGCAGAAATGGATATGTAATTCAGTATTATCAACAGAGCAATGGCAATGAAAAATGCGGATGAGCCGAAGGCTCTGCGCAAATCAATTCGCAATGCCCCCCCAAGGTTCTTCATTGAGCTGCTCCCTCCTATATTATTTCGCTGCCATTGCTGGCGTCTATCATAAGAATATATTCATGTACATAACTGCTGTCGCCCGTGTCTGACACAGCGTTTTCTTCGATTGAAAAGCACCATGCGGGTATCACGCGCAGATCGGTATGCTGCTTATCCGCATATTCCGGCACATAGCGCAGTTCGACATTTCCGATGGTATATTGGTTGCTGGTAATGATAGAGTCAAGTTTTTTACGACAGTCTCGAGCGCTTGTTCGGAAGAAATGATTTCACACTGCCCTTCGACGCTCAATTCCCTATAGATGTTTATCATCTGCAAGTGCTGTATCCCATCTTTGGACAGGATAGCAAGCACGCGATTACCAAACATGATTGTCCCCGATTCCGTCCGCTCAAAGTCGTCGGCGATAATGGGGATATTATGCAGACAACATTCCATAACGAAAAAATAGCAATCATCGTTTTCCGTCCAACTGTCCTTAAACTTAATCTGCCCGTTTTGAATATCAATGGCATAATCGGGATTGTTCTTTTTCGCTGTTTCTGCTTCTGCAAGCATCGCATGGTCAAGCGTATATACGGTTGATCGATCAATGCCGTCAATACCCATGGAATGCAGCACATCCGCGACCTGCATTTTCGCCTCGTCTATCGGGCAAAAACCCAGGTCCTTATTTGTTAAAAAAGTGTCTGCATTGTAGGAGGGGTCATTTTTTGACCACGTAAACACATTATTGATATAGATGGAAAAATTGGTATCGAAGCTAAAAAAGCTGCCCGTGGCCGACATGGTGCTTCCGTCGCTTGTGGTATAAACCTCCGTAGCGCCGCTTTGAACATGGTTTGTGATCTCTTTACCCGCCAAAAGAAGTTGTTTTGCAGCTTCCATGTCTATTGAAGCAAGTCCAACGGTAAGGATATCGACTTTGCCTGTGTTTTGGGGGAGTTCGGCGTCAAGCGTAATGTTCGTGGTCAGTTGTTGCGGCAATTGAGATGCGGGCGCACCTGCAGCGGGGTCAAGGGACGACGGCGGCTGCTCTGTTATATCAACAGCGGATTGATTCGAACAGGCACAAAGGCTGAACAGCATGAGGAATATCAGACACATTACAAACGGTTTTTTCATAATTTCTCCTTAAGATCCTAAAATATCCACAAAAAGGGAATGGCGAGTGCCTGGATTGACCAAGCACTCTGGCCATTATGCTACTTGCTATGCTGCCGCTTATGGGCATCATGTGCCAACAAGTCTCAATGCCGAAAAGGAATCGCTTGCAGGCTTGTCCGCATATAGTTTATAGTAGGCGCCACCTACAGATGAATTGCAGCAGCAAATTAACATGAAAGATTAACTATTAAAAATCAACCCCAAAATGAATGGAGGTGGTGAAAAAGAG
>OLXK01002457.1_pt1 | contig 10301 bp, 9 predicted proteins | sample 1674321 | NCBI WGS metagenome assembly OLXK01 (sample SAMEA103958162, study PRJEB25191) | human gut metagenome | reverse complement strand
TGAAAAAAATTTCCTGTACAGGCCGATGCAAGCTGCTTCGGCCTGTATTTTTGTTTTACCGGGATGGACTGTATTTTAAAATGAATATGAAAACTGAAAAATTTTTCACCTTTCCCATAAAACGAGCGTTCTTGGATGGTGGTATGTATCCAAGAATTCGCCGTTTCTCACAATGCAAAAGTGGTACTTTTACGTTTTTATAGGTTAAAAAAGCAAAATCTTCTCTTGACAGAGCGTTTTTTGTGCGGTAAAACTATATTGTAAGATTTGATATCGATTTCACTCTCGTTTCACAGAACTTCAAAAATTCGTACATCACAACTGGTACTATGTAAAAATAAGTAAAGGAGAGAGCATCCTATGACGATCGCAATTCTTGCCCACGATTCCCGCAAAGAACTGGCTCTGCAGTTCTGTACCGCTTACAGTGCCATCCTTTCCCGCAATAATGTTATCGCCACCGGTACCACCGGCCGGATGTTGAACCAGGCCACCGGCTTGCCAGTTCACTGTTACCTCTCCGGAAAGCTGGGCGGTATCCAGCAGATCACCGCCCGTGTTGCCTGCGATGAAGTGGATCTGGTGCTGTTCTTCCGCGACCCGCTGAAGGCCGATGCCGCCAGCCTGACCGAACAGAATCTGCTGCGCCTGTGCGATATGCACAGCGTACCCATTGCCACCAACATTGCTACCGCAGAGGTGCTGCTGCGTGGTCTGGATCAGGGAGATCTGGACTACCGTGAGGGGATGCACCCGGCTATGATCGAGCCGATCCCCGCCATGCAGGCCCGTGCCGTGTAAGCGTTTATTTGTGTGTTACTTTGTGTATAGAGGGAAAAAGGAGCTATCGCAGCGTGTTGTGCGATAGCTCCTTTTGTTATAATGATATCCTGCCCGCAGGGCAAACATTACTCCTTAAAATAAGCTTTCTGGACAGCCAGCAGCACACCGGCGCGGCTGGCGGCAAAGTTCAAGCCGCCCTGCAAATAACAGGTATAAGGGGCGCGCAGAGGACCGTCGCAGGAAAGCTCGATGGTGCTGCCCTGCGTAAAGCTGCCGCTGGCCATGACCACCTCGTCGGTGTAGCCCGGCTCCGGGCTGGGTTCCGGGGCGGCGTAGCTGTCCACGGGGCTGGCAGCCTGAATACCCTGACAGAAGCCGATGAGCGCCTCTGCCGTACCGGCATCAAAGCAGGTGACGATATCGTTGTGAGCCTCGCAGTAGCGTGGGATGGGCTTTTTGCCCAGCAGCTCCAGCATACACTGGGCGTAGATGGCGGTCTTGATGGCCTCGCACACCACGCCGGGAGCGTAGTAGAAGCCCAGATACATATCTCGGGGGGTCTCCAGTGTGCAGCCCAGCTCCTTGCCAAGGCCGGGGGCGTTCAGGCGGTAAGCGCACAGTTCCACCAGATCCTTGCGGCCCACGATGTAGCCGCCGGTGGGAGCAATGCCGCCGCCGGGGTTCTTGATCAGGCTGCCCACCACAAGGTCTGCGCCCATCTGACAGGGTTCCTGCGTCTGGGTGAACTCGCCGTAGCAGTTATCCACAAAAATAATGATGTCCGGGTTTGCGGCGCGGGCGGTATCCGCAATTTTTCGGATCGTTTCCAGATCAAAGGCATTGCGCTGCAGATAGCCGCGGCTGCGCTGGATGTGGCACACCTTTGCACCGGGGGCCTTTTGGGCGATCAGGTCATAATCCGGGGTGAAGTCGGCTTTCAGCGGAGCTTCATCGTACCGGATGCCGTAATCCATCAGGGTGCCGGTGCCCCTGCCCTTGCCGTCCAGACCGATCACGCCTTCCAGCGTATCGTAGGGACGGCCGGTGGCAGCCAGCAGGGTGTCCCCTGCCCGCAGCAGGCCGAACAGCGCCACAGCCAGCGTGTGGGTGCCGCTCTGGAACTGGCTGCGCACGAGGGCATCCTCTGCGCCCATCACCTCAGCAAAGATCTGCTCCAGCTTTGCGCGGCCGGTATCCCACAGGCCGTAGCCGGTGGTGCCCAGCATATCGGTGGAGGACATCTGGGTATCCGCAAAGGCTTTCAGCATTTTGAGCTGGTTAAAATCGCGGATCTCCTCCATATGGCGGAAGTAGGGCTGGCACAGCTCCATAGCCTTTTCGTCCAGCGCCAGAACTTCGGGTTTGTAATTGAAAAAGTGGTTCAGCATTGACATTATAATGGTTCCTTAATTTATGATTTGGGATAAAGCTTACATGAATTGACGCGTCAGCCGACAAACTACGATGGCACATAACGAATATACTCCGCAAGCTTTTCAAAGCCAAGCCGGGTATAAAAGTGCACCCGCTCCGGGCTGCAGAGAAACACCGGGTGCTCCCCCTTGGCGGCAAGCTCGTTCGCCATCTGCACAATGAGCCGCCCGCCGATGCCCTTGCCCCGCAAAGGCTGGGCTGTCTGCCCGCAGGCCATGTAGGCCTGCCTGTTCGCAAGGGCATAGGCCCCTACCGTGCAGATCGTTTCACTTCCCTGCCGCAGCGCCCACACAAGAGCTTTGCCGCGGGTGCGCTTTGTGCAAAGCTCGGAGTAAAAGTCATCCTGCTTTGCCGTATCCGCCGGGTAGAGCGCCCGTGCCACATCCATGGCAGAGGGTTCTCTGTCAAGGGTCAGTCCGGCCCAGAGCGTCTCGTCTGCAGCGGGCAGCGGCAGAGCCTTGCCGGGTGCAAGGCCGAATACAGTCAGCGTTTCAGCTTTGCACCACCCGGCAGGCGGTGGGCATTCGTTTTCGTCTAAAATGATGCTCTCACACCCGCAGAACGCCAGAAAGCTGGCCAGCTCTTCCGGGTTTGCGTGCCCTGCTGCCCATGCGGTACTGCCGCTGAGTTCCAGCGCCAGTGTAGGTCCTGCGTAGAATCGCCACGGCTGGCTTTTGCTAAAAAGGGCAAGATCCAGCGGCAGGGTCGCCCCCAGCACCCATTTCCCCCGGCAGGCATTTAAAAAGCGGGCGCGGTGGGCTTTTGTGCTGACCTGCGCGATCACTTCAGCTCGTTGACGATCTTCTTGAACTCGCGGCCGCGCACCTCAAAGTTGGGGTACAGATCAAACGATGCGCTGGCCGGGGACAGGATGATGATGTCACCGGGCTTTGCACAGGCACGGGCCAGCTCCACAGCGTGCTGCATGTTGTCGGCATGCTGGATGGGCAGCTCTGCTTCGTTGAAGTTCGGGTCCTCGCGCACAGCCTTTTCGATGCGGGGGCCGGTGGCACCCATCAGCACAAGGTTCTTCACGTGGGCCACCACTTCCGGTGCCAGCGGCTCATAGGGAATGTGCTTGTCGTAGCCGCCAGCGATCAGAATGACCTTCTGGTTAAAGCTGCGCAGACCGGCAATGGTGCGCGTCGGGCTGGTGCCGATGGAGTCGTTGTAGTACAGCACGCCGTCCAGCGTGCGCACCGGCTCAATGCGGTGCTCCACACCGGTAAAGGTGCTGCCCACCTTCTGGATGGCTTCCACGGGCACCTCGCCCCACACGGCAGCGGCAGCAGCCAGCAGGTTTTCAATGTTGTGCAGGCCGCGCAGCTTCACGTCCTTCTGGGCCAGGAAGGGGGTCACAACGCCATCCTCGGCCATGCAGAGCATGTTGTCCTCCTTGCGCAGGAAGGCACCGTTGTCGGTATCGTGCAGGCGGGTGAACCACACCTGCTTGCCCTTGCAGTCGGACTGCATGGAACGGCTGATCTCATTCTCATAGCCCAGCACAGCGCGGCAGGGCTGCTTCTGGTACAGCAGGATGTTGCGCTTGGCATCAATGTACTCCTGCATGTCCTTGTGGTGGTCCAGATGGTTGGGGGTGACATTGGTCACCACGGCAATGTTGGGGCTGGAATGCATGCTGATGAGCTGGAAGCTGGAAAGCTCCACCACAGCCACATCCTCGGGAGCCACCTCGGGCAGCATGGGCAGCAGAGCTGCGCCGATGTTGCCGCCCAGATGCACCTTGCGGCCTGCGGCCTCGTAGAACTTGGAGATCAGGGTGGTGGTGGTGGTCTTGCCGTCGGAGCCGGTCACGGCTACGATCTCGCAGGGGCAGAAGTCGAAGAACAACTCCACCTCACTGGTGACCATGGTGCCTGCGGCCATGGCATCCTGCAGGGGCTTTTCAAAGTAGCCCACAAAGCCCGGGGTGCGCATGATGATATCCTGACCCTTGAAGCCATCCAGATAGTTTTCGCCCAAGCTCAGGTCGATGCCCAGCTCCTTGATGGTTGCAGCGTAATCGCCAAAGTCCTCCACGCTCTTTTTCTGGTCGCACAGGGTCACATGGGCACCCAGCTCCACAAACTCCTTGATCAGGGTCTTGTGGCTGACACCGGCACCAATGAAGGCCACTTTTTTGCCTTTGATGAGTTCAATCAGTTTCTGCTGATCCTTCTGCATAAAAACAGTTCCTCCTCCATAATATCGTATTCAGAACGCACCTCAAAACGGGTGCAGAGATGTTTCGCTGTACCATTATAGTCCATTTAGCCGCAATTGGCAACGGAAAAACGCCCTTTTTGCCCCAAAAAGCAAGGTAAATTCACAATTCTGCAATTGTATTTTGCCGCTGTTTCTGCTACACTTGTCGAAGCAGAGTGCTTTTTGTATACAAAAAGCCTTTTTCGCAAATACCATAGAATGAGGTCATCCCCTTGAAACAGTTCTTCCGTATTACCGCAGCAGTGCTTGCTGCTGCGTTCCTGCTTGCGCTCACCGGCTGCGGCAGCAGTTCCAGTGCGCCAAGCTTTACATGGTTCGTGGATACCATTCCCGCAAACCTCGACCCGCAGGTGGCTTCTGCTGCCCCGGACGTGATCGCCTGCGAGAACCTTTACAGCGGGCTTGTCCGCAAAAAAGCGGATGGCGAGATCGTGCCCGATCTGTCCGAGAGCTGGACGATCTCCTCCGATGGCAAGACCTACACCTTCCAGATCAAGGACGGCCTGACCTACAAGGCCGTTAAGGGCGCTTCCACGGATCACACCATCACTGCCGAGGACTTTGTGTTTGCATTTCGGCGCATATTCCAGCCGCAGACAAATTCCCCTTATGCCGTGGAGTTTGCCGCCCTTGAGAACAGTGCTGCCGTGCTGGCCGGCACAGCCGATGCCAGCACGCTGGGCGTTTCGGCCGCCGGCCCGCTGACGCTGGTGTTCCGCCTGAGTGAAAAGGACGACAACTTCCTTGCCAAGCTCACCCTGCCCGGTGCCATGCCCTGCGATGAAGCATTTTTTGAGAGCACCCGCGGCACCTACGGCCTGACCGCCAAGACCACCCTTTCCAGCGGCAGCTTCTATCTTTACAACTGGACGGCCAGCGGCCTGTTCCTGCACCGGGATGTCTCCTCCCCCATGATCGGCAGCCTGCGTCTGGTGCAGAACACCGGCAGCACCGGAAAGAGCGCCGCCCAGCTCATTGCAGACGAAAAATGCTCCGCCGCGCTGGACGACACCGGCGAGGATACCTCGCTGCAGTCGGTGGATTACTCCGACACCACCTGGGCACTGCTGTTCAACAGCGCCGAAGATTCTGTGTTTGCCGATCAGGAACTGCGGCAGGCGCTTGCCGGCATCGCCCGGGAGAATGTGGATGTGCCCTCTTCCGGTCTGTACACCGCTGCCGAGGGTCTTGTGCCCACCGGCCTTTCCGTGGACGGCATCGATTACCGCAAGTCTGCCAGGAACCCGCTGCCCACCATCACCGACCCCCGTACATTGTACCTGAATGCACGGCAGGGCATGGCCAGCTCGGATTTTTCCGGCGTGACCATCCTGCTGCCGAAGGAAGCCGGCCTGACCGAACTGGCCGAGCAGATCAACGGCGCATGGCAGAAGGACTGCTCCCTTTTCTTCTCGGTGGAAGAGGTTCCGCAGGAGGAGTTCGACAAACGCCTTGCAGCGGGCAGTTACACCATTGCGCTGGCTCCCATCCGCGCCGAAGGCGGCAGCGTATACCAGATGCTGCAGCAGTTCACGGCCGAGGGCGGCGGCCTGACCGGCTGGTCCGACCCCATCTACTCTCAGCGTCTGGCCGAGAGTGCCCAGCAGACCGGCAGCGCCCGCTGTGCCCTGCTGGCCGATTGTGAGTGCCAGCTGCTGGAAGGCTGCGCCGTGGTGCCGCTGCTGGGCCAGAACAGGCGTCTGCTGGTGGCGGACGGCATCACCGGCCTTGTGTTCGACCCCTTCACGCCGGTGCTGGACCTGACCGATGCCCAGAAAAACTGACATTCTCCGGCCCTTGACAATCCCGTCCCTCTTTGCTACAATAAATGAGCAACTTGCAGGGTTAGCTCATCCGGTAGAGCGGCTGCTTCCCAAGCAGCAGGCGGCGGGTTCGGGTCCCGTACCCTGCTCCAAAAACAAACGGCAAACCGTGGAATATCGGTTTGCCGTTTTTGCTTACAGCCGCTCCCTGCAAAATACGAAAGGACTCTGCCATGATCTTTGTTCCCCTGCTGCATTACTTCAAATGCAAAAATTCCTACAGCGGCAACGAATACGGCCTGCGATACCGGATGATCCCCGGCAAGCGCACCGTGCCGGACCCGGACGGCGGCGAGGGTGCCACAAAGGAGGAAAGCATCCTCACCGTGGACTACTGGCCGGACCCCTGGACCATTGAAAAGACCGACCCTGCCCTGCGGGTGCAGAAGGTGTTTCCGCTCACCGACGAGGGCCGGGAGGCCACAGCCGCTTTTTTGCAGGACGCGTTCAATGCCGATCCTGACCGCTGGAAAAACTGCCCCAGCATGATGGACAGCGACCCGTGGGAGCCGCCTGCTGCCGAAGCCGAGCCGGACAAGCCGAAGGAATAAAACATGATCTATCGTTTAAAAGAACTCAAGGGCGATACCATTGCAGTGCCGCAGCTGGTGTTTTCCAAACTGGGCATCGCCGAAGAATACAATGTGCGCGTGGCTCTGTATGTGCTGGCGACCGGCATCACCGACCCGGACAAGATCTGTGCCGACCTCAAGCTGCGCAGCCGCATCAGCGCCGAGAGCGCCCTCTCCTTCTGGGCAGGCGCTGGCCTGCTGGAGCGGTACGAAGAGAACGCTGCACCGGGCGAGGAACCCAGCGCCCCCGCACCCATGACCTGGGCCGAGATCGCTGCGGCCAGCCGCACCGACCCCATGATCTCCAGCCTGATCGACTGCGCACAGACCGGCTTTGCCCGTCCGCTGACCCACAGGGAGATGGAAAAGCTGGTCAACCTTTATATGCAGGAGGGCTTTGCGCCGGAGACCGTGATGCTGTGCACCGCCTACGTTGCCAGCACCGGCCGCAGCACCATGGCCGCCGTAGTGCATGAGCTGAAGGTGTGGCGCACCGAGGGCGTGGAGACCGGTGAGCAGGCCGATGCCCACCTCAAACTGCTGGCACTGCGCCAGAGCCGCGAGCAGTATGTCAGCGGCCTTCTGAACATCCCGGAAAGCGAGCTGACCCTTGGCGGGCGCAAGGCCATTGCACGCTGGTACGAGGTTTACGGCTACGACGATGCCATGGTGCAGGAAGCTGCTGTGCAGGCCGGGGCCAAGCGCGACCTGTGGTACTGGAACAGCATCCTGAAAACCTGGAACGCCAAGGGCCTGCGCACCGTGCACGATGTGCGCAGCCCGGTGGCTGCTGCAGGCGCAAGCCGGAACCTCCGGGTAGACCGCGAAGCCCCCAGCGGCAACGATTTCCTCAAGAACGCTGCCCGCCGCCGTCCGTTGAAAAAGAAGCCGGAATAAGGAGGAGCCATGCGTACCAAAAACGAACTGTATCAGGAAGCCATGCGCACCGTGGCCGCCCGGCGGCAGGTGGCCAGAGCCAGAGCCGAGGATGCCCGCGCCGAAGCCGAAGCCGCCATTCCCGCCCTGCGCCATGCAGAAGAAGAGGTGCGGGTGCGGGGCATCCGCTGCGCACTGGCCGGTGCTGCGGGCAAGGACCGCACCGAAGCTGCCGCCGCCCTTGCCGATGCAAAGCAGAAGCTGACCGCCCTGCTGGCACAAAGCGGACGGCCCGCTGATGCACTGGAGCCGCGCTTTGTCTGCCCCAAATGTCAGGACACCGGCAGCGTGAATGGCCGCACCTGTGAGTGCGTGCACAAGGTGATGCAGCAGCTGCGCCGCAAGGAGATCGAGGCGCTGTCCAGCCTGTCCATTGCAAGCTTTGACACCATGGAGCTGCGCTATTACCCGAACCGTGCCGATGAAAAGGTGGGCGGTGCCATCCGCCCTTACATGGCCGATATGCTGGCAGACCTGCGCAGCTACGCGGAAGAGTTTGACCACCACAGCGAGAGCCTGATGCTGTTTGGCAATGCGGGCCTTGGCAAGACCCACGCGGCCCTTGCCATTGCGGGCATCGTGCTGGAAAAGGGCTACGATGTGATCTATGTTTCCAGCCCGGACTTTTTCTCCAAGCTGGAAGGGCTGCACTTTGGTGCAGACCCGGCAGGCGAGGAGGAAACGCTGATGCAGACCGCTGCCGGGGCCGACCTGCTCATTCTGGATGATCTTGGCTCGGAGTTCAACTCTGCCTTCCTCATCAGCAGCCTGTACAGTCTGCTCAACAACCGGCTGGGTGCAAAGCTGCCCACCATCGTCACCACCAACATCACTGACGGTGCTCTGCTGGAAAAGCTGTATACCGAAAAAATTTCCAGCCGCCTTTCTGCCTTTGTCCCCTGCCTTTTTGCAGGCGATGACATCCGCACACAGAAAGCAGCTGAATAAAACAAACGGCAATGCAAATGCATTGCCGTTTGTTTTATTTAAAACTCTAATACCGGACTCATTTCGTTGCGGCGCTGTGCCTGCACGATGCAGTCCTTCTCCGGCACAACGCCCGCCGCGCCCAGCGTGTTGAACACGGTCTGCAGGGCAAGCGCAGGCGTGTTGTTCTCCTGCGAAAGATGGCACAGCGCAAACTTTTTGCACCCTTCCTGAATGAGTTCCAGCAGCTTTGCCGAGCACTCGTCGTTGGAAAGGTGGCCCCGGGTGCTTTCAATGCGTGCCCGTAAGTAATAGGGATACGGCCCGCTGCGCAGCATGTGCAGGTCGTAGTTGCTCTCCAGTGCCACAAGGTCGCAGCCGGAAAGCGCCTCGTGCACCGGCGGCGTGAGCACGCCAAGGTCGGTTGCAATGGTCATGGTCTTGCCGTCCGGGGTGTGGATGCGGTAGCCCACACAGGGCACATCGTGGCTGGTGGGAAAGCTCTGCACGCCAAACGCGCCCACGTCCTCTTCCCTGCCTTCCAGCTCGTGCAGCTCACAGCTGGCCGGTACGATGCCGTTGCTGTCCAGAAAATCCAGCGTTGCCGCTGCACCGTACACCGGCAGCGTGTTCTTTTTGAGGAAGGTGGAAAGCCCCTTCACATGGTCGCTGTGCTCGTGGGTGACAAGGATGCCGTCGCAGTCACTGGCGGCAAGGCCCAGCGCCTTGAGCGCCGCCGAGGTAGTGCGCACGCCCTTGCCCATATCTACAATGAGATACCGCTGCCCGCAGCGCACCACACTGCTGTTGCCGGAGGAACCCGAATATAACGAGATGAATTCTGCCATGAAAAACCTCTGATACACTCAAAAACAGCCCGCCGCATATGCAGCAGGCTGTTTGCTTTTTATAAGTTACAGTGCCTGATCCAGTGCAGCGGGCATACGCTCCACCTTGCTGATGTCTGCACCCAGACCACGCAGCTTTTCCACGATATTCTCGTAGCCGCGCTCGATGTGGCCGATTTCCTCGATCTCACTGGTGCCGTCTGCCATCAGCGCAGCCACCACCATGGCAGCGCCTGCACGCAGATCCAGTGCGCGCAGCGGTGCAGGGGTGAGCTTATCCACGCCCTCAAACACAGCCACCTGACCGTCCACCTGCACGTTGGCACCCATCTTGCGCAGCTCGTCCACATAGCGGAAGCGGTTGTCCCACACGCTCTCGGTCACGGTGCTGGTGCCCTTGGCCACGCTCAGCAGCACGCCCATCAGGGGCTGCATGTCGGTGGGAAAGCCGGGATGCGGCATCGTGTTGATCTTCAGCGGCAGAATATCGCCGGTGCGGCGCACACGCACAGCATCGTCAAATTCTTCCACCTCCACGCCTGCACGGCGCAGCTTTTCGGTAATGGGTTCCAGATGCTTGGGGGTGACGTTCTTCACCAGAACATCGCCGCCGGTGGCAGCAGCAGCCACCATGTAGCTGCCAGCCTCGATCTGATCCGGGATGATGCTGTAGGTGCAGCCGTGCATCTTTTCCACGCCGCGCACCTTGATCACATCGGTGCCTGCGCCGCGGATGTTCGCACCGCACATAT
>OLXK01002456.1_pt1 | contig 10303 bp, 8 predicted proteins | sample 1674321 | NCBI WGS metagenome assembly OLXK01 (sample SAMEA103958162, study PRJEB25191) | human gut metagenome | reverse complement strand
GAGGAGGAAGCCGGAAAGATCGGCGGGGCGGATTATCTTCTGCAGGGCACCATTTATCCGGACGTGATAGAAAGCGGAACGGAGACCGTCGCGACCATCAAGAGCCATCGCAATGTCGGCGGCCTGCCGAAGAACCTGGCGTTCAAGGGGCTGTTGGAGCCGCTGCGCATGCTCTTCAAGGACGAGGTCCGTGCGCTTGGAGAACACCTGGGCATTGCTCATGAGCTCGTGTGGCGACAGCCGTTCCCGGGACCCGGCCTTGCGGTCCGCGTGCTGGGAGAGGTCACCGAGGAGAAGTTGCATATTTTGCGCCGCAGCGATGCAATTTTGCGCGAAGAGATCGGCCGTGCCGGCCTTTCTGACCAGATCTGGCAATACTTTACCGTCTTTACCGGCGTGCGCAGCGTGGGCGTCATGGGCGATTTGCGCACTTATGATTACGCCATTGGCGTGCGCGCCGTCACCTCAACCGATGCCATGACCGTAGAGTGGGCGGAGCTGCCGTATTCGCTGCTGCGCCGCATCAGCGAATGCATCATCGCCGAGGTCCCGCACGTCAATCGTGTCGTCTACGACATCACCAGTAAACCTCCCGGCACGATCGAGTGGGAATAAAGGTCAGAATTCCACAGAGTATCTATTTTATTTGAAAAGCACTGATTTTATCGTGTTTATTTATATTCTCCGTATTATCCTCTTCTTTGAGGTGATACCGTTTTGAAACAAAAAGTGAATAGTTTCAAGTGGTTTTAAAGTAGCCTCTCAGTATTGCATTTGCAATGCTGAGAGGCTTTTCTGTTGCGTTTGGTATAATGATTAAAATCAATTATTATATTCAGGAGGCTATTATGGGAGCTTACAAAGACAAAAAAGGAACATGGTTTGCTTCTGCCCGCTATAAAAACTGGGCAGGAGAAGCAAAAAGAAAAATGAAACGGGGATTCCCTACAAAACGGGAAGCATTGGCGTGGGAACGAGAGTTTATCGCTAAAAATGATGGAAATTTGGAAATGACCTTCCAGTCATTTTATGAGGTTTACAAGAACAATTTGCAAAATCGGTTAAGAGAAAATACATGGCAAACAAAGTCTGGGATCGTAGAGAAGAAAATACTTCCTTACTTTGGCAGTAAACGCATTTGTGATATCAAACCAATCGATGTACTGCGTTGGCAAAATATAATGATTGACTTTCGTGATAAAAACGGTATGCCTTATTCACCTATGTACCTTAAAACAATTCACAATCAGTTAAGTGCAATATTCAATCATGCAGTACGATTTTATGGGTTATCTGAGAATCCTGCCGTCATAGCCGGTAATATGGGAAAAGAAAAAGCAGGCGAAGTTCTCATTTGGACAAAAGAGGAGTATCGGCAGTTTTCTGACGTAATTAAAGATCGGCCTGCATCATTTATCGCATTTGAAATGCTTTATTGGTGCGGTCTGCGCTTGGGTGAATTGTTGGCGTTGACTCCAAGAGATTTTGATTTTGAGAAAAGCATTTTGGTAATAACGAAGTCCTACCAACGTATTGGAGGTAAAGACATTATAACGCCGCCGAAAACAGATAAAAGTATCAGACGAGTTCTGTTACCGGATTTTCTATCCGAAGAAATTCAGCAATATCTGTCTGAATTAAAAGATGTTGCTGAAGATAAACGAATATTTCCGTTTACGAAATCTTATCTGCATCATGAAATGCGGCGAGGTTGTGCTGCCAGTGGCGTAAAGAAAATCAAAATTCATGGTATTAGACACCCGTATGTCAAGCCCACGACAAAAAAATTTGCATCTTTTTTGAAGTTTTTTCGGGCAGCTGCAATAGCTGCCCGTAGCTGTTCCATACGGTATTCATGGCTCATGCTTCCTTTCCAGATTTCTCCGTTCCTAAAAAGTCCTGCGTAACATATTCTATCTCAATCCGATCCCCAGGAAAAACATATACCCTGTTGATAAGCCGGTCTATCAGCGATTGCGTCAGGACATCGGTGCTGCCTACTTCCTGAACAATTTCCCGCTGTTTCAGCCTCGCCTCATAATCACTCTGTATCTGTTTGGTCTGCGCTGTGATAGCGGCATGGACATTCTTGGCCTGTACCAGTTCCGCGTCATATACTGCTTTCTGTGACCGGTAGGTTTCCAGATCGATCTCGCCAAGCGCATACCGTTCATAAAGCTGCCGTTTGCTGTCCTGTATAGCCCGCAACTTATCTTCATGCTCGGCCTGCTGGACCGTCTGTAAATCCAGCTTATCTTTACTGCCGTCGATTCCCAACGCCGGACACATCTGCGCCCGGATCGTCTCAAAGACTACCTGCTCCAGATCAGCCATCTTTACCCGCACGCCATGACAGGGAAAACTTTCTGACACTTCGGAATGACGGCAATAAAACCATGCTCCATTTCTGAGTGACATAGCATGATCGCAGCATCCACAAAACACCTTTCCCCGAAGCAGATAGTCACGCCTTTTTTTATTGGGGAGGGAAAAACGCTTAATAGAAGTATTGGCCTGCTCAAACAATTCCTTGCTGACAATCGCGGAATGATGGTCGGGGATTTTGAACCACTCGCTTTCATCTTTGAGCTTCATGCAGCGGCTGCCGATTTCCTGCACCTTGCGTTTGCCGATTATGTAGGTGCCGATATACCGCTGATCCTCCAGCATCCGCAGGACTGTTGAACTGCTCCATACGCCGTGTGTCCTTGACACATTATAATGGTCTTTTCCGTTATCCCTCCGATACTCTCCAGGCGTGGGAATATGGAGGGCGTACAACTTGCGGGTGATCTCTGCTGCGGTATTGCCTTCAGCCGCCCATTCAAATATCAGACGGACATTTCCCGCAACATTTTCGTCCGGCTCCATACGCCCGTCTGCGCTTTTGCGGTAGCCGTAAGGACAGATAACGCTCTGGTACTCGCCCCGGCGCATCTTCGCATATTTGGCGCTTTTTGTTTTCATGGACATATCACGGCTGTAGCACTCGCTGATAAGATACTTAAAGGCAACATCAATCCCTCCGGTATCTCCTTTGAAATTGACGGTGTCAAAATCGTCGCTGACAGAGATAAACCGGGTGTGATAGAGCGGAAACACCCGCTCGATGAAATAACCGGTCTCAATGCTGTTGCGTCCAAACCGGGATAGGTCTTTGACAATGATACAGTCGATACTTCCTGCCTGCACCATCGTCAAAAGCTCCTGCACTGCGGGACGTTCAAAATTCGTACCCGTATGGCCATTATCGACAAACTCCAAAACCTCGCCATTATCCCATTCCGGCAGCGACATGGCTTTTTCCCGCAGGATAAGGCGCTGGTTCGGAATACTCAAACTTTCTGTCTTAATATCCTCCACGGATAACCGAATATAAAGGGCAATTACATATTTGCGCATGACTCCACTTCCTTTCCCTGAAATTCACTCTTAAAGCGGAAGGTCACATGAATATCCCGTTTGTGGTCTATCTCGATCCGCTCAATCAGCCGGTCAATCAGTTCTGCCGTAAGCAGGTGATCCTTTGCCAGTGACTTTGCATCCTTTTCCATAGTCCGGTAGCGTACAAACTGTTCGTCGAGAGCATCCATATCCCTTTCAAGCTCGGTGATCTCACCGGACAGTGTATTGATGGATTCCTCATAATCCGCTTTCAGTTCAAAGTATTCCTCGCTTGTCAAAACACCCTGTACAAAGTTCTCATATAGGCCGCGGATCAACCGGCGTTTCTTTTCAATTTCCTGCCGTTTGGATGACATCTGGCCCCTGAGTTTATCCTTTTCCTGTTTTTGCCTTGCCTCCAACTGAAAGAGGGGGAGAGACATTCCCAGGGCAACCGTCAGCTCTTTCTCCAAAACAGATGTGACCGTAGCGATCAGCTCCGTTTCCTGTATCATCACACCCTTGCAGCTATCTTTTTCTACCCGGCTGTTGGTAAGGCAATGAAACCAGTAAATATCCGGCCCTTTTTTGCGCTCCGCCCGCTGCCGGTGGAGACTCCTGCCGCAATCCGCACAGAATACCTTTCCCTTAAAGATATTGGGGGTATATGGTTTTTTTGGCACAGCCTTGCTTTGCTCGCAGACCTGTTTCCGATAGTCCTGTACCGCCTCAAAAACCGCATGGCTGATAATAGGCTCATGGGTATGCCTTGCAACGATCAGATTATCGTCTCCGGCCTGTACCTGCTGGTGGTCTACAATTTTGGTCTTGCCCTGTACCAGATCACCGGTATAAACCTCACTTTCCAGTATCTTCATTACAGTACGGGTCTGCCATTTCCCGCTCCCGATCAGCCCAGGGCTGGTAATTTCACCGGTAGTCTTTTTATAATGGCTTGGGGCAGGAATCCCCATTTCATTCAGATTACGCACAATACGGTTTAACGCTACACGCTCATAAGCCCACTGGAAAATCTGCTGCACAACAGGAGCGGCGGCCTCGTCAATCAGCAGTTTATGACAGTTCTCCGGGTCTTTCCGGTAGCCGTATGGAGCCCGTGCGCCAATATAGTCACCGTCTTTCATGGCCTGCCTTGCCTGGGCCTTGATCTTCCGGCCAATATCCAGCGAATAGGCTTCATTTATCATGTTTTTCAGCGGAAGCATAATGCCTCCGTGAAGATTGCCGGGGTCTGCCGTATCAAACTGATCTGTAACCGCAATAAAACGGACATTGTGCGTGTAGAAATACTGTTCGATATAATAGCCGGTATCAATGGAATTACGCCCCAGGCGGGATAGGTCCTTAACAATCACACAGTTGATATAGCCTGCCTCAATATCCGAAAGCATCTGTTGAAAGCCCGGACGATGGAAATTCGTGCCCGTCATGCCGTTGTCGATATAGGTATCATAGACGACAAAATCCGGTTTATCAGCAAGAAAATCATTCAGGACCAGCTTTTGGTTTTCCACCGAACATCCCCGTTTCTTGTTATCCTCCACGGAAAGCCGGATATACAGTGCTACATGAACATATAAAGATGGTACTGGCTCAGCCGTGATTACTGTTTCTTTTCTGCTCTTTCTTGCCATTTAACCCACCTTCCTTTCCGCGGCCTGTTCTACGATCTGCTCTGCCAGGGCAACCGCTTTTTTGTATTCGTCCTGATAATTAAATTCAATATGCAGCTCGTCCTTGCTAATCACGCGAATACTGCGGATAAGCTGCATGACTGCGCGGCGGTCAATTTCCTCCATCGTGGAAAACTGCATGAAGTGATTGATCCAGCGGTTCCGCTCGCTGCGGTTTTCCAATACATCTGTCAGCCGTTCCTCCCATTCCGCAACTGCCTTTTGCAGCAATTCAATGTCCGCATTGTATTTCCGCTTGTAGGATAGATATTCTTCTTTGGTAAGAATCCCGCTCACCAGATTTTCATAGAGCTTCGTCTTGAAACCCTCAATCTGTGCCAACTGTTTTTCATTGGCTCTGATCTGTCCGGCGTATTCCTGGGCCAGTTCCCGGTTGATCCGTTCCTGACTGATACTGGACAACAGCGAATCCAGAGAAGCCACATTTTCAATATGGCCCTTTAAGCTGTCCTGCACACACTCGATCAAGTCGTCCTCTTTCAGCATCACAGAGGAAGCGCAGCCATTCTTTTTGCCCGTAGGGCAATAGTAGTAGTGGTATTCCTTGTCTTTGTAGCGGTTTGTCTTACGGGTCATGCGGCAGCCGCAGCATCCACAGATCAAAATACCGGAGAACAGATATACCTTATCCGATTTAGGAGAGGTCCGGGTGTCAATCCGGCGAAGTCGCTGAATCAGGTCAAAATCGTGTTTCTGGATAATCGCCTCATGGGTGCCCTCTACACGAATCCACTCGGATGAAGGCTTATCCTCACGCTCCTTCAATTTGAAGTGGGGCGTTGTCTGTTTTCCCTGCACCAGTGTCCCGGTATAGGTTTCGTCCTTCAAAATGCGGATGATGGTAGTGGCAGACCATTTACAATCCTTACGGTCCGTATAGCCGCCTTTGGCATGGGGCATCCCGTGATTCCTCTTATAAGCCAGCGGAGAGAGAATACCCATGCGGTTCAGTTCATCAGCAATATGGGAAGCACTGAATCCTTCCAGACGCTTTCTGAAAATATCCCGTACCACACCCGCTGCATACTCGTCAACTTCCAAACTCTTATGCTTGTCGCCAGTTTTTACATAACCGTAAATAGTAAAAGCTCCAACAAAATCACCGCTGCGTCGTTTCACATCCAGGGCACTCCGGGTCTTTACGGAAATATCCCGGCAGTATGCCTCGTTCATAATGTTTTTTACCGATACGGTGAGATCATCTGCAGCGTCATTTTCCGTGTCTACATTGTCATTGATGGCGATAAAACGGACGCCGTAGGCCGGAAATACCCGACGCATATAACGGCCCGTCTCTATGTACTCACGCCCCAGGCGGGAAAGGTCTTTTACAATGACACAGTTAGCCTCGCCCTGTTCGATCATCCGCATCATTTCCTGAAATGCTGGACGGTCAAAGAGGACACCGCTGTAACCGTCGTCAATCTTTTCTGCCACAACCTCAATCTCCGGGTGCCGGGCAATGAAATCATCAATGAGCCGCCGCTGATTGGCAACGCTGTCACTTTCCACCGACTTGTCATCCGTATAGGAAAGACGGATATACTTAATAGCTTTATAAACCTGCATAAAAAAACACTCCTTTCGTTGCGCAGAAAAATCCCCGCAATTCAAGAAGTGTGGTTATGCCGTATTCAATTCCTTTTCCGACTCTTATTGTACCACGCTCTTACGGGAAAGTCAGCCCTTTTCTGGAAGAAATTTTGCTTCACCGTAAAATACCCTTGATACATTCCTCCAGGGTGGCACCGCCAGGGGCAAAGCTGGCCCGGACGGTAAAACGTCCGCACTTAAAACGGTAAGGGTTTTTGATCTGGCGCACAAATTCAGTGATTCGTTCCTCGCGGGGAAGCTCCTTATCCACGGTGACATCCCGAATGTCTACCAATGAACCGCTTCCGCCAGCAGTAATATTCTCCATAATACCAACTCCTTCCTGAAATTACTGGTCTATCAAAACCACATGAATAAGCCGGACCCGCCCTATAAATAGAAACAGGTCCGGCCCATTGTATCTGATTTCGATTTTGCTTGCCGTATTTGCCACGCCCCCCGGCAGCTCTGTCTACACAAAGCGGGGTTGCCATAGGCTGCGGCCAGCTTTACCGCATCATAGCCCCGCAGATGCCGCCGCTTTGCCAGAGCAAGCGCACACCGCAGGGACTTCCCTTCAAGTCCGTGAGAGATTGTGAAAAAGTACCATTATGATCTGCGCCGTCGTCGCGCCCGGCCTGCCACAGCCGGGTCAATGGATTGCGTGGATCGCTCGGACAGCCGGATTCATCACCTCCCTGGCTGCCTGTCTTTGCGCCGCTCCATTTGCCGCTCGGAACACAGAATGACGTACCCATAGCAACGTATATTCGGTTGTCAAAGTGCAACGAGGGCACGGCCATTATGACATTTTATAGTTGGGGTGGACCAGAGCATGTGCTGTATGGCCGCACCCATTGGACTTGTCTGCCGAATATGTCCCTCTATTATTCATTTCATTTTCGGGGGCAAAGTTGCCGTCTGTCAGGAAAGTTCTTTCAAAAACTTTTCCAAACTTCGCAGGCCGGCATTGATAGAGCGAGTAATTCGGCTCTTATGGGTGCCCTCCGCTTTTGCAATATCCGATTTGCTCATGCCAAGAAAATAGTGCGCATAAATCCGATTCCGCTGTTTCTCCGGCAAAGAGGCAAGTGCCTGATACAGCCTGGCATTTTCTTCTTTCCGTTCCAAAATATCCGCAGGTGTCAGGACAATTACCAGAGCGTCACGCTCGACATTGGCATCATAGTCCAGCGAAAAATATGCTTTGTGCCGGTATGTACGCAAAATATAAGCCGCCTCATTCAGCTTATACTCATGGAGCAAATCAGCCACTTCGTCCGGCACTTCCACAATGGTATCAGTTGTATAAAACGGGTAATAATCCCGCAGATTGATCTTTTTCATTAGATTATCCTCCAATTTCAATTTTTGAGTTGATAGGCAAAATCGAAATCAGAGGGCGGGGAGCGACAGCCAGGAGTTCCGCCTACAAGAAAAAAATCAGATAGGCTTGTCCGCCTTTCAGATATGAAAAAAGCGCGTACCTGTTTTATTTCAGGAACGCGCTCATAGGAATATTTTGTTGAGTATTGGGGAAAAGGATAAAAATATGTCGATACAAAAAGCGCCGCAGCGTTTTGAGCTGCGGCACTAAAAGATTTTCGGCTATATCGTTGTCGGTTTCTGTAGAAATATTGGACCTTCCAAATGTGCATGTCTGCCCCCATACCTGGGGGAGCACAAACAGATTAGAACGGTATTGCTTTTATACTTCCCCCAATCTGTTACTTTGGGGACATTATATAGGGTATAGTAATCAGCCTCCGTTCACCTTTTTCTCAGAAGTTAATCAAGATGTTGTAATTTCACTTCTTTTGCTGCGTTGTGTCAAATTTATATCCAACACCGCGCACACTGATAATATAATCTGGAATGTCCGGGGATATTTTGAGTTTTTGCCGCAGCCGACTCATTATGTTATGAATCGCAGTTAGTTCGTTCTCAACATATTCCTCACTCCATACATGGTAGGCTATGGTTTCAAAGGTCATTACTCGTCTTCGATTCATAAGCAATAAGTAAAGGGCATTAAACTCTCTGACCGACAAATCTACCTTTTTCCCTTGGACAGCGACCTCTCTTTCTTCCAGACAAAAATACAGATCACCTTCCCGAATTTCTGTTAAAGGTTGAGACGTATCTATCCGTGCGCCAAAAGAATCCGGGTTAGTACATGGGATGGCCGAAAAGCCCTGCTGTTGTTCTGTTTCAAGGACAAACTGTATCATTTCGCGTTTCTGCTCAACATCAAGCAAAACAAAAAGTTTCTCACCAATCTGCCGGCCATTCTCCGATAAATCAAGTACCGCTAGTTTCCCATGTCATCACCTTCCTTCCTTAAAGCGTCTTTCAATTTCTGAAAGGATTCCTCGCTGATTGCGTGTTCTATCCGGCAGGCGTCTTGCTCTGCCGTTTCCTGATCGACACCGGCAGCGACAAGCTGCTCCGTAAAGAATCGGTGCCGTTCATAAATTTTCTCGGCAATCTCCCGGCCTATGTCTGTCAGATGGAGAAAACCATCTTTATCCACGGTCAGAAAGCCACCGTCCCGCAGGACACCTACTGCATGGCTGATACTCGGTTTGCTAAAGCCCATGTGTCGGGCAAGATCAACAGAGCGTACCATGCCGGATTTCTTTTGCAGCATTAGTATGGCCTCTAAGTAGTCCTCGCCTGACGCATGAAGTTTCATCCGTTCCTCCCTTATGTAAGGCTCCATCCAGCAGATTTTTTTCGGATATTGACAAATTCCTGATAAATTCCGGCTTTTGCCATAAGCTCATCATGGGTTCCCTGTTCGCTAATCTGTCCATTAGAGATTACCAAAATCTGATCTGCCTGCCGGATGGTATTCAGCCGATGTGCAATTACAAGTAATGTCTTACCCTTGACCAGCTCATTGATTGCCTCCTGAATGTAACTTTCATTATCAGTATCGACACTGGCTGTTGCTTCGTCTAAAATTACAATCGGGGCATCTTTCAGAATACAGCGGGCAATAGAAATACGCTGTTTCTCGCCGCCGGACAAAGTAGCGCCGCCCTCGCCAACAACAGTCTGAAATCCATCCGGCAGAGCCATGATAAAGTCATAACACCGAGCTTTCTTAGCTGCCTCATAGACTTCCTGTTCAGTGGCGTCAGGTTTGCCCATGCTGATATTGTTATAAATTGTGTCTTGGAATAAGTACACGCGCTGGAATACCATGCTGATTTGTTCCATCAACTCAGCCAGCGGCACATCCCGAATATCCGTCCCGCGAACCGTTACCGTTCCAGATTTCACATCCCACAGCCGCGCCAGAAGGTTCGCAATCGTGGATTTGCCACCGCCAGACGGTCCCACAAGTGCGGTCATGGTATTCTTCTGCATAGAGAAGCTGATGTTGTGCAGGACTTCCTTGTCCTGATAGGCGAAGCCCACATCGCTAAATTGTACTTCTGGCTGATCCGGCTGTGCCTGTGACAGAATATGTTGATTTCCGTTATCGGGAAGTTCGGGCTCGTCCAAAACAGCTTCAATGCGGTCTAATGCGGCATTCATCACGGTCAGTCGGGTTGCTTCTCCATAAAGAGCTTTCAGAGGTCCAAAGAGATCAAAGACAAACA
>OLXK01002445.1_pt1 | contig 10319 bp, 7 predicted proteins | sample 1674321 | NCBI WGS metagenome assembly OLXK01 (sample SAMEA103958162, study PRJEB25191) | human gut metagenome | reverse complement strand
TTCTTTCGCCGCTGCGGCGGCGAAAGGCTACGAGGTTTTTGAAAAACCGGCCGGGCGCGTCTTGATTGACGCGCCCGGTTTTTTGCGCCCTGCCGCGCCGCCTTACGAAGATGTAAGCCAACTGTAAGCCAAAACGATGGCGGTGTGATGCCGTTTGCGGCTATACTGATGTCAGAAACCGGGGGCGGGAGCGCTCCCATGGGAGGCTGACATGATGGTCAATGTTCTGAGCAGTATCCGGCTGGCGGTATGCGTATTCCCGCTGCTGGCGGCGCCGGTCGCCGTGCCGTTTTTCTGCCGGCAGATGCGTGCGCGCTGCTTCAACTGGGTGCGCGCCGTGTTCGGCGGCCTGTTTTTGTTTTATGTTCTGTGCGTGCTGGCGCTCGTGTTTTTCCCGCTGCCGGACGCTGCGCAGGCGGCGAAGCTCACGACCTATGACGCGCAGCTCGTGCCGTTTCAGTTCGTGGCCGATTTCCTGCGCGAGACGCCGCTCGTGCTCTCCGATGCGCGCACGTATCTGCCGGCGCTGTTCGACCGCACGGTACAGCAGGTCGTGTGCAACATCCTGATGCTCCTGCCGTTCGGGATGTACCTGCGCTATGTCTGCGGTCTGGATCTCGGCCGCGTCGCGCTCGTGTCGCTGGCGTTTTCGGCGTTCATCGAACTCGGGCAGCTCACGGGGCTGTTTTTCCTGTTTCGCGGCTCGTACCGTCTGTGTGATGTGGACGATCTGATGCTCAACACGCTCGGCGGTCTGCTCGGGGGCGAGCTCGTGCGCGCGCTTGAGGCGCATCTGCCGCCGCTGGATGCCTTCGACCGCATTCCCGGCAGCGCCGGTGCACTGCCGCGTCTGGGGTAAATGATCCAGAAATCTCGCAGCGGTTCTCGAATGGCGCGGCAAAAGAAAATCCAATCATTTTCTCCGGCGGCGTGTACGGCGGAGAAAATACCTTTCGGCTCGCAAACGTGCGCATTGCGCGCTGACAGCGTGCAATGCGTGCGCTGCAGCGAGCTGCGCTTTTTCCCAACGAGAACCCAGCGCAGCGGTTCTCGTTGGAGAAAAAAACGGCATGGCGTCGGCCATGCCGTTTTTCGCTGCCGGTGGCATTACACGTCCTCCGCGCCGTCGAGCTCGTCGCTGCCGCGAAAGAGCAGGGAAATGCACCAGACCGCGGCCAGACCGACGAGTGTGTAGATCACGCGCGCAGCCACGGCGGTCTGCCCGCCGCAGATCCACGCCACGAGATCAAACCGGAACAGGCCGATGCTGCCCCAGTTGAGCCCGCCGACGATCGTGAGGATCAGCGCGATGCGGTCAATCACCTGCATATGCTTCCATCTCCTTTTCCGTGTACTCCCGGACAGTATGCCCCGGCGCGGGAAAAAAGATTCCGCCGCCGACAAAACTGGTGCCCGACCGACACCGTTCGCTCTTTACATTTTCCGCGCCCGGCGCTACAATAACAATACAGCTTATCCAATTGACTTCCGCACCTTGGAAGCCACGGCTCATATCTTTATCCCATGACCCTGTTTTGGGCGGATCGATCCCGATCCGCCCCCTTTTTTTCGGGGCGCGCCCGAATTCGCCGTGTTTTGCGCAATATATGGTCTATTTTTATGTTGCAAAACACAAGATATGGAGGGTTTGCTATGCAGTTTTCCAACCATTCCGGCCGCGCGCAGCGCGGCGGCATCGTGTATCTGGCGGTGGACGCGATCGCGCCGAGCGCAGTCCAGCCGCGGCAGAACTTTCCCCCGGCGCAGCTCGAGGAGCTCTCGCGCAGCATCGCCGAATACGGCGTGCTCAGTCCGCTGACCGTGCGCCCGCGTCCGGACGGGTATGAGCTCGTGGCCGGTGAGCGCCGCCTGCGCGCCGCGCGCATGGCGGGGCTCAGTGAGGTGCCGTGCATCGTCATGGAGCTCGATCTGGAGGAGGCGAGCTTCATCGCGCTGGTGGAAAACCTCCAGCGCAACGACCTCGATTTCCTTGAGGAATCGCGCGGCATCGCGCAGCTCATCCGGCTCTTCGGCCTCAGTCAGGAGGAGTGCGCGCGGCGGCTGGGCAAGTCGCAGTCGGCCGTGGCGAACAAGCTCCGCCTGCTGCGTCTGCCGGAGGATGTGCTCAACGCCATGCGCAACGCCGGGCTCACCGAGCGGCACGGGCGCGCGCTGCTGCGGCTCGAGACGCCGGACGAGCAGCGCGCGGCGCTGGCCTATATCCTCAGCCGCGACCTGAACGTCGCCGCGACGGACGCCTACATCGACCGCCTGCTCGAGGCCAAAGCCGCGCCCGAGAGCGAGCGGCAGAAGACCTTCATCCTCAAGGACGTGCGCGTGTTTCTCAACACGATCGCCCACAGTCTCGACCTCATGAAGCAGGGCGGCATCGACGCCGGTATGCAGCGGCAGGAGACGGACGACGCGCTCATTCTCACCATCAACATCCCCAAGGCGCGGCGGCGCGAGCCGGACGCGCAGCGGGGCGAACCCGTGCCGGTCGGATAAAAAAATCGCACGCGGGCTTGACAGCGGCGCGGCGGCTTCCTATACTCTTATATACATATATGTGGAAAGGCCGCCCGTGAGGGCGGAAAAGGAGGTCACTGCATGAAAACGCTGATCCTGTTCGCTTCGCGTTACGGCGCGACGGAGGAGATCGCCTATATGCTCAAGAGCGCCATCGGCGGCGATGTGACGCTGTGCAATGTCCGCGACCGCGGCGTCTCGCTCGAAGGCTATGACACGGTCATCATCGGCAGCTGCGTGTATATGTTCAAGCTCGACAAGCACATCAAGCGCTTTTTGCGCCGCAACGAAAAGACGCTGCTGGGCAAGAAGCTCGGGCTGTATCTGTGCTGCTATACCACGCCCGGTACGGAGGGCTATCTCGAGCACTTCTTCTCGCCCGCGCTGCTGGAGCACGCGGCGGCGAAGGATATCCTCGGCGGCAAGATGCAGTACGCGAAGATGAGCTATGCCTACAAGCAGCTCTTCGGCGCACTGATGACGTCGCCCCAGTACCGCGCGCAGTATTCCGAGCCCGATTTCGACATCGCGCGCATCGACGCGTTCGCCGATGCCATGCGCGGCTGAGCGAGCGGCACCCAAAAACATCACCCGCATCCGACCGGATGCGGGTGATGTTTTCATTTTGCGGCTCAGTATGTGGTCACGCCGGTGAAGGCGAGCTCGGCGTTGCCGGTCAGACGCACGCCGTCGTCATCGTAGGTGACGAGCAGGTCGCCGCCGGTGACCTTGACCGTGATGGTCTCGCCTTTCGGACACAGGCCGTTTTCCACGGCGGCCACCACGGCTGCGCACGCGCCCGTGCCGCAGGCGCGGGTCTCGCCGTTGCCGCGCTCCCAGACGCGCATTTTGATCGTCGTGCGGTTGACGACGCGGATGAACTCCGTGTTCGTGCGCGCGGGGAAGAGGTCCGCGTGCTCAAACTGCGGGCCGAGGTGCGCGACGTCCACCTCGTCCACGCGGTCGACAAAGACGACGCAGTGGGGGTTGCCCATCGAGAGACACGTGATGCGGTATTCTCCGCCCGCGATGGTCACGGGCCGGTCGATCACGCGCTCGCCCTCGAGCGACACGGGTACGGCCTCGGGTGCGAAGGCGGGCTTTCCCATCTCGACCGTCACAAGACCGACCGCGCCGAAGCGCGTGTACAGGTGCAGCCGGTGCACCTGGCCACCGGCCTCAATGGTGAGATCGGCGCGCGGCACGATGCCGTTGTCGTACAGGTACTTGCCCACGCAGCGGATGGCGTTGCCGCCGATGCCGCCGGGGCTGCCGTCGCGGTTGAACACGCGCATTTTCGCGTCGGCCACGGCGCTGCGCTCGATGAGCACGATGCCGTAACCGCCGATGCCGCGGTGGCGCGAGCACAGCGGGATGCACAGCGACTCGGGGCAGGTGATGTGCCCGTCAAAATTCTCGACGTAGATGTAGTCATCGCCGGTGGCCTGCATTTTTGAAAACTTCAGGCGCTGGCGCTTGGTGCGCATGTGGTTGATGTCCACAAGCTCGGTGTTGTGCTCGTTGTAGCGGCTGGCGATGATGTCCGCGAGAGCGTTGGCCGTGTCGAGCGAGGTGAAGCACGGGATGCCGAGCTGCAGCGCGCGGCGGTGCAGGGCGATGTAATCGTCCGTGGTCGCGTCCTTGAGCGCGCCGGTGTAGACGATGTAGTCGATGCAGCCGCTCTCGAGCAGGGCGAAGGCGTGGTCGCTCTCGCGGATGCCGTCGACGGTCACGACGTCGATGCCGAGGCGCGCAATGGCGGCGGCGGTCTCTGCGGTCGCGTAGAGCGCGAAGTGCAGGTCGTCGAGCTTCTTGGCCAGCGACACGATCTCGCCGAGGTCGTGCGTGTCCACGCTCACGAGCACGCCGTGGCGGCCGTCCGGGTGCCGGCCGACGACCATGCCGGCCGAGGTCAGCCCCTTGAACAGCGCCTCCTGCATTGTTTTTCCGAGGCCGAGCACTTCGCCCGTCGACTTCATCTCCGGGCCGAGGTAGGCGTTGACGTCGCCGAGCTTTTCAAACGAGAACACCGGCACCTTGACCGCCACATAGGGCGGGATTTTGTACAGGCCGCTGCCGTAGCCGAGGTCCTTCAGCTTCTCGCCGAGCATCACGCGCGTGGCGACGTCGACCAGCGGCAGGTTGGTCACCTTGCTGATGTACGGCACCGTGCGCGAGGCGCGGGGGTTGACCTCGATGACGTACAGCTCGTTGTCCGAGATGAGGTACTGGATGTTGACCAGCCCCTTCGTGCCGAGCGATTTGGCCAGCTTGCAGGACGAGTCCTCGATGGTCTTGATCATCTTGTCCGAGATATTCTGCGGCGGGTAAATCGCAATCGAGTCGCCGCTGTGGACGCCGGCGCGCTCGATGTGCTCCATGATGCCGGGGATGAGCACATCCGTACCGTCGGAGATGACGTCCACCTCCAGCTCCGTGCCCATCATGTACTTGTCCACGAGCACGGGGTTGTCGATGCCCTGCGCGAGGATGCGCTGCATATACGTTGTGACCTCGTCATCGTCGTGGACGATCTTCATGTTCTGGCCGCCGATGACGTACGACGGGCGCAGCAGCACGGGGTAGCCGAGCGTCTGCGCGGCGTGCAGCGCCTCGGGCAGCGTCTGCACACCCATGCCCTTCGGGCGCGAGATGTGAAACTGTTCAAGCAGGGCATCAAACCGCTCGCGGTCCTCGGCGATGTCAATGCCCTCGGCCGAGGTGCCGAGGATGCGGATGCCGTGGCGGTCGAGCGTCTGCGTGAGTGCGATGGCGGTCTGCCCGCCGAAGGCGACCACGACGCCGACGGGCTGCTCGACGTCGATGATCTGCAGCACGTCCTCGGCCGTGAGCGGCTCGAAATACAGCCGGTCGGCGGTGTCGTAGTCCGTGGAGACGGTCTCGGGGTTGTTGTTGACGATGACGACGTCGTAGCCCATGGCCTTGAGCGTCCACACGCAGTGGACGGACGAATAGTCAAACTCGATGCCCTGCCCGATGCGGATCGGACCCGAGCCGAGCACCATGACGACGGGCTTGCCGCTGCGCGGGAAGCTGCGCGCCTCGCAGCGCGCGTCGGCGCTGGCGTAGAAATACGGGGTCTGCGCGTCAAATTCGGCGGCGCAGGTGTCGACCATCTTGTAGCCTGCGCGGAAGGGGGGCAGCGTCTCGCTGCCGGACAGGCGGCGCAGCGCCGCGTCCGGATAGCCGAGGTACTTGCCGCGCTGATAAAGCTCCGGCGTCAGGCCGCCCTGAATGCTCGCCTCGTAGTCCACGAGGTTTTGCAGGCGGGCCAGAAACCAGCGGTCGATGCGGGTGATGTCGTGGATCTCGTCGATGGACACGCCGCTGCACAGCGCCTCAAAGACGGTGAACAGGCGGTGATCGTCGCAGTCGGCGAGCCGGTCGCGCACCGGGCGGTCGGACAGCGGGGCGGCGTGCAGCGTGTCGAGGTGGATCTCGGCACCGCGCACGGCCTTGAGCAGCGCGCTCTCAAAATTCGTGCCGATGGCCATGACCTCGCCGGTGGCCTTCATCTGCGTGCCGAGGCGGCGGGACGCGCCGACAAACTTGTCAAACGGCCACTTGGGGAATTTCACGACGACGTAGTCGAGCGCAGGCTCAAAGCAGGCGCAGGTCTTGCCGGTGATGTCATTTTGAATTTCATCGAGCGTGTAGCCGAGGGCGATCTTCGTCGTGATCTTTGCGATCGGGTAGCCGGTCGCCTTCGAGGCGAGTGCGGACGAGCGCGACACGCGGGGATTGACCTCGATGACGGCGTAGTCAAAGCTGTCGGGATCGAGCGCGAACTGGCAGTTGCAGCCGCCGACGATGTCGAGCGCGGAGATGATGTTCAGCGCCGCGCTGCGCAGCATCTGAAACTCCTTGTCCGAGAGCGTCAGCGCCGGGGCGACGACAATGCTGTCGCCGGTGTGTACGCCGACGGGGTCGAAGTTTTCCATGCTGCACACGGCGATGACGTTGCCGACACCGTCGCGCATGGTCTCAAACTCGATCTCTTTCCAGCCGTAGATATAGCGCTCGACGAGGATCTGCGTGATCGGGGACGCATCGAGCCCCGTCTGTGCGACGAGCGTGAGCTCCTCTGCGCTGTAGGCCACGCCGCCGCCTGCACCGCCGAGCGTGAACGCCGGGCGGATGATGACGGGGTAGCCGATGCTGTCCGCTACCTCCAGCGCCTCGGCCACGGTGTTCGCGATGCCGGAGGGGATGGTCGGCTCGCCGATGGCGGCCATGGTCTCCTTAAAGAGCTCGCGGTCCTCGGCCTTGTCGATGGCTTCGGCGTTCGTGCCGATGAGGCGGACGTTGTGCTGCTGCAGAAAGCCCTCCTTGTCGAGCTCCATCGCGAGCGTCAGCCCCGTCTGGCCGCCGAGACCGGCGAGGAGACTGTCGGGCTGCTCCTTTTCGATGATGCGCTTGACGGAGGTCAGCGTGAGCGGCTCGAGATAAATTTCGTCCGCGAGGGCCTTGTCGGTCATGATCGTCGCGGGGTTGGAGTTGACGAGCACGACGTTCACGCCCGCGTCGTGCAGCACGCGGCACGCCTGCGCGCCGGCATAGTCGAATTCCGCCGCCTGACCGATCACGATCGGGCCGGAGCCGATGACCATGACTTTGCGGATGCTGGAATCAATCGGCATGGTGCGCACCTCCCATCAGGTCACAGAATCGGTCAAAGAGAAAGGCCGTGTCGTGCGGGCCCGAGCACGCCTCGGGGTGAAACTGCACGGAAAAGGCCCGCAGGTCGGGGTAATCGATGCCCTCGCACGTGCCGTCGTTGGCATTGACGTAGCGGATGACGCCGGTTTTCACGCTCTCGGGCACGACGGCGTAGCCGTGGTTCTGGCTGGTGAGGAACGTGCGCGTGCCGCACACGTCGCGCGCCGGCTGGTTCACGCCGCGGTGGCCGTATTTCATCTTGTGGGTATCTGCGCCGGTAGCCAGTGCCATCAGCTGATGTCCAAGACAGATTGCAAAGATCGGTACATTGGAATCGTACAGTTTTTTAATCTCTTTGATAATGGATACGCACTCTTTCGGATCTCCAGGGCCGTTGGACAGCATGATTCCGTCCGGATTTGCGGCGAGGATCTCTTCTGCTGTAGTAAGCGCCGGATAAATGGTCACTTCGCATCCGCGCTCATTTAAGGAACGTGCGATGTTGTTCTTTGCGCCAAGATCCAGAAGTGCAACTTTAAAGCCTTCTCCTTTTAAAACTGATTTTTCAGAGCAGGTTACCTTTTCTACAACTTTTCCGGTATTATACGCTTTTAATTTTGGAATAATTTCATCGAGATGATAGTTTTCGTTGGTCGTGATCATACCGTTCATGGTACCTTTTTCACGAAGAATTTTGGTGAGAGCACGAGTATCGATTCCGGCGATTCCGGGAATATCGAACTTTTTCAGGAAATTCTGAATGGTGTCCTGGCAACGGAAGTTGCTGGGGAGACGGGATAATTCTCTTACAATATAGCCATCCGGCCAGGGTCTTAAGGACTCCTGATCATCATAACAAATTCCATAGTTTCCAATAAGAGGATACGTCATACATACTGCCTGTCCCGCATAGGATGGGTCGGTCAGCACTTCGAGATATCCAGTCATGGATGTATTAAATACGATTTCACTGATCACTTCTTTTTGTGAACCAATGCTGGTTCCGGTAAAGACATGCCCGTCTTCTAAGATTAGAAAAGCTTTCATCATTCCACCGTTTTCCTTTCTTTTTCGTTCGGTTTTGAGTTTGTATGAAATATGCATCTCATACTTTAATCTTTCAGATTCTATCACAACCAGGGAAACATTTCAACTATTTTTGTCGAATTACGGAAATTTCTTTTCTGGAAAAATAAAAATACCCTGACGAAAAGTTTTCACACTTCCCATCAGGGCAATCCGAATTGGTCCACCGGACCAATTCTTGATACGCAAAGCGAAAAAATAATGCAGGAGATGGGACTTGAACCCACACGATCTTGCGACCACAGGCACCTGAAGCCTGCGCGTCTGCCAATTCCGCCACTCCTGCATTTCTTATGTTTCAATCGCTCTCTCGCGACTGCTTGATTATAATACAACACATTCAGTCAAATGTCAACACTAATTTTCAAAAAAATTTGAAAAATATGAACCATTTATGATAATGTCCTAATATACCATAAAGGAAAATGTCCCAATGTAGTATAATGCTTCCATCAACAGATGGAGGTAACGATTATCAGAAAGGTAGAATTATCAATGGATGAACAAAAGAAGTATGAGGTGATCAAATCATTGGCAGATCATCCAGCCCCTAACAAGCAGAGAGCTGCCCTTACTCTCGGTTGTACTGTACGTCACATTAACCGTATGCTTAAAGGCTACAAAGAACATGGCAAAGCCTATTTTATCCATGGCAACAGAGGACGTAAACCAGCCAATACCATCCCCAATGAAACTCGTAATCTTGTTGTCGATTTATACCGCAACAAATACTATGATGCCAATTTTGAACATTTCACTGAGTTATTAGGAAAACATGAAGATATCTACATCTCCCCTTCAGCGGTTATGTCTATTCTCGAAGCTGAATACATTCTCTCTCCCAAGGCTACAAAAGCTAAGAAAAAGAGAATCAAAGAACAATTAAAAGCCGATAAAAAAGCGGCGAAATCTCAGAAAGAAGCGGATCAGATACAGATTAATCTTGTTGCTCTTGAGGACGCCCATTCCCGCCGTCCCAGAGCCGCTTATTTCGGTGAACTGCAGCAAATGGACGCAACTCCCTACGAATGGATCCCCGCTCAGATATGGCATCTGCATCTGGCTATAGATGATGCTACAGGAAGGATTACCGGCGGTTGGTTTGATACCCAGGAAACTCTGAATGGCTATTACCACGTTTTCCATCAGATTCTCACAACTTACGGTATCCCCTACAAGTTCTTTACAGACCGCCGTACTGTTTTCACCTATAAAAAGAAAAACTCCCCATCTATCGATGAGGATACCTATACACAGTTTGCCTATGCCTGTAAACAGCTTGGGGTTGAACTGGGATCAAGCAGTGTGCCTCAGGCAAAAGGACGTGTAGAACGTCTGAACCAGACGCTACAGTCGCGCCTGCCAGTCGAGTTAAGACTTGCAGGCATAACGACCATAGACGCTGCCAATGAATTCCTAAACTCCTACATAAAGGAATTCAATGAGAAGTTTGCCCTTCCCCTTCATGGTATCAAGTCTGTGTTCGAAGTGCAACCTAAAATTGAAAAAATCAACCTGATTCTTGCAGTTTTATGCGAAAGAACGGTAGATACCGGACACTGTTTAAGGCATTCCAATAAATACTACCGTATGATTGACAGCAGAGGCAATCAGGTCCACTACCGAAAAGGAACAAAGGTAATGTTTATTCAGGCTTTTGATGGCAGTCAATACTGCTGTGTAAATGACAAAGACATCTACGCACTGGAAGAAATACCCGAGCACGAAACAAAATCAAAAGACTTAGATATAGACTATACTCCGCCAAAACCAAAGAAGCCCCGCATTCCACCAATGAACCACCCCTGGCGTCGTCAACAGTTTGGAAAATTTGTCAAACAGCAAGAACACCACCAGAATGATCAAGATACAAAAATTGCCTGAGGAATGAAACGAATCAATTTAACAAGCCCCAGCAAAAAGCCGGGGCTAATACTTCAATTATTTTAGGACATTTTCAAAAACGCTTGACACACTTATTTTCAAATTTTTTCAAAAAATTATGAACCATTTATGATAATGTC
>OLXK01002444.1_pt1 | contig 10319 bp, 15 predicted proteins | sample 1674321 | NCBI WGS metagenome assembly OLXK01 (sample SAMEA103958162, study PRJEB25191) | human gut metagenome | reverse complement strand
CATCAACTGAACGCTTACCGTAACTCATACGAACAACGGTTTCAAACAACGGAAGAAGCTTCGTGGTTTCTTCAGTTTCAATAATCTTCTGAATGACGTTTGTCATACCACCCTCTTGGCTGTATTCCATCTTAAGAATCTCAGCCTGAGTCATATGGAAGTAGAAATCTTCCGTGCGTTCGGTACCATTAAAGTCAGTGTAAGTAATAGTTTTCTTGTACATAAGGCAAAAACTCCTTTCAAGAATTTAATTCCATTTTGATTTATTTAGAGCTAACTGACTTAGACGATGAAACAACACCCATAAGAGTAATAACCTCAGCAGGCGTAGGAAGCTTAGCATCAGCCATATTGTCTTTACCATACAGCATTTCCTCAAGCTGCTTCACCTTCTCGGCATCTGCAAATCGAGTATCGATCACCAAAGTCGCAGTCGGCTTATAACCAGCAACGTTCACCGGGGTCGTCTTAACTTCCCAACTAAAAGTAATAGCATCCGGAGAATCGTTCACGGTTGCATAAGACTTCTCGGAAGGAGAAGCGGTGCAACCATATACAAGATGAATCTTATAACCATCGTCGGAAGTAGTAGCAGTATCATTACCGATATTGGTACGATAAGAAAAGCCAAAGCCCCTACGCTCTTGCTGACCAGCAAAGACACCCTTGGCAACTTGCGCAGAGCCATCGCATTCGGCAAATTCATCTGGATACGTATACGCTTCAATCGTGCAACCAAAGGTTTCAGTAGAACGAAGCGTAGCGTACTTGCCATTATCGGCATACAGATCAGTAGCTTCGGCACCCTCAGGGGATTCGGTAACAGCCGTAAGGCCGTTCCAAGCTACGCCTTTCGTATATGCACCATGTGCATCCATCGGATAAAGAACGCCTCGATCAGTGCCATTTTCATAAAAACGCTTACCTACTGCATCCCATTCAATAGCTTTTTCTCCAGCCATGAACATCACTCCTAAAAGTAAAGATTAAAAATATCATGATTTAAATTGTCTGCTGTATAATGCCTATCGTATGTGCACATCGGCATCATTGCTACCTTATCGACAATCTCACTATCTGGATCTTGATCAATAACGGTAATTTGATATCGTTTTGTAAAGCGATATGCATTATTATCAGCAAAAGAAGTATCACCAGTGCTACGCTTATAAACGATACATGGATACTTCATCGTTATACTAGCAGGAGGCTGAAAATAGACATTATCAGACCCAACAATTCTCTTCAAATAATCATGAAGAAGTAGTCGCTTCTGATCCATTATACACACCTCCAACAGTAATACGAAGACGGGGGTGCTCGACAGTAACATCTTTTACTTTCCAGCGAATCCCCATCCATTTAATGTATCGAATGGCAAAGACTTTTTGATAAGCGTAACTGTCAGCAACAATTGTAATAATGTTACTAATATTCACATTATCATTAAGATCCTCAGAACCTTCATGCTGACGAGTATCGCGAATAACATCACCACGATAATTATGTTCTTCAATAACTTCTTGAAAAACACCTGGGCGAATTTCTTTTGTTTCAGCGAAGCCTATTGGTCCATAAAACTTTGCCATTTTGACCTCTTAACTAATGTTGCTGATTATCAGCATTAGTGTCGGCCGTATTTACGTCACCCGATTTTTCTTTCCCTTGCTCGAGTGACTTTACGCTTTTGGGTAGGTCTCCAGAGCAATAGCGGAATACGGAACCGTCAGCGCACCAGAGCAACGGGTCTCGATCAGATACTTCTGCTGGTTGTAGTCAATGTCGAAATCGTCGAACATGGACACAGCTCCGCCCTTGTCGGCACCAACATTGTAGTCCTTAAGATTGACGATAAGACCTTCTAAAGTAAACTTCTTTCCGGTCAAGCCATTTGCATTATCCTTGGTGTCGGCATCACGAGTAACGCCCTCAAACACAGGAATAGTAACAATCTTAGAAACACGAAGCTTCTGAGCAAGCTTTTCCACAGAATCATACAGATCGCGACCAGTGGTATCGGTCAGAAGCAGCATCGAGGTAAGATTGTCCTCGGTGGTATAGAATACCGGATCTCCAGAACCCTTATAATTCTTTCGAGAACGAATAGCTGCCTTAATAAGAGCGCGAGCCTTATCATCATCGGTAGCAGTCGAGTCAAGCTCAATCTGAGTACGAATGGTGTAGAATGGATCATCGCCATAAATCGGACGAATATGATCGGCAGAGATCTTGTCCTCTGCACCAGCAGAACGACCATCGCCAATCATGTAGGCACGAGCAAGTTCCTCATCCAGCATCATACGCATTTCGCCCTTGAGCCAAACGACAACATCGAAATCGGTAATATCGATCATGTCATCACGATCAAGCTTCTGCTTCTTATAAACAGTCTGAGGATCAGTGGTACGCTTCAGCAAGGGGAAGACTTCTTCCTTCTTCTGCTTACCCTTAATGTAACCTTTCGCACGAGCTTCATCTTCGTCGATCGTAGCGAAGACACTCTTAATACGAGAGAACGGAGTATGAGAAACAGCCTGCATAACGCCAGAAACCCAAGTCTTATCGCGACCAACGAACATTGGAGCATTCGTAACAGACTTATAATCCGGGAACAGATAATCAATATGCTCAACGCCATAATTAGGCGCTTCATGCTGCAGGAAATCATCAGCCGCATCCATAGCATCATGCTGCAGGAAAGATTCCTTCAACGAGCCATAACGCTTGGCGTCTTTAAATACTTCATCAAAGTCAAAGTGCATAAGGGTGTCCTCTTCGGTATCATCGGTAAACACATTGTGCTTCATATTATCTTCATCCTCTCCGGTCTGACCTTCACTAGCCAAACCAACCAACGCATAAAGAACATTTTTCTGCTCTTCATTCATCGTATCGATAACGTCCTGAACGGTCTTATCGTCACCGTCAGCATATTTGATTTCTTCATTCATCTTTTTTTCTTTCTCTTTTTTGTCAGAATCATCTTCAGAATCGTCTTCGGAATCCTCTTCAACTTCATCATCTTGTTTCTTCTTTTTATCCTCTTCCGAATGGAAAAGTTCCAAAGTAGAAAACTCAGACATAATTGCTTCTTCCTCATCATCATAATCATGGACAAGAATTGTATCAATCTTTGCTCCAGGATTAGCGCCAGCGAGGACAAGGCTTACTTCTCGAATAGCACCATGAATAACATTTGCGCCATTCTGCTTAAGCTTGTTTGCGTAGATAGAGAAAGAATTAACATCTCGATTTTTAACTGCGGCCTTAGCATGCTGACCTTCAGGAGTATCGTTGCATTTAGCATAACCATAAACACCATCTGCACGATTCTCAAGATCGCAATGCCCGAGAATATTCAATGGAGACATATGATCGTGTTGATACACAAGAGGAACTCGAGCGCCATCACAATCTTTAAATGCATCCTGTCGAATAATTCGACCATCAGAACAAGTCACATTATTACGAGTAACGTAACCACAAAAATCGTAATCGTTAGTCATCTACTACCTCCTTTACATAATCGGATAAAAATACATCTTTATCAACTACACTTTGACTTCCATAAGCATTAGTCATAATATAGTCTCCAGGATACGCAACGACCAAATCGCCGTCTCCAGTTTCGACTGCCATTTGCATGTTTGTCTGATAGCCTTCGTAAACCGAATTCGTCAATTTATTACGATAGTATTCCATTTTGACTTTCTCCTAAGTTTGCTGATATGAATTATTAACTGAGTATTCGCCAAGACCTCTAGGATCTTCGTACCCAGAATCGAAGCCATAATCAGCATTGGGGTCAATAAGATTCCTATTCCTAAGTTCATCCGAAGATTCATCCTCAGACGGTTTGAACCCGAGAGCTGTTCGGAATTCATTAGGCGTAAGAATCTCGTTACGACTCAACGTATCAGCCATTTGAGCAATCTGTCCAACGGTCATATACCTAAACGGATCTTGGAATGCCATAATCGTTTGACCCTGAGTTCGAGCCGTTTTGGTAAGAAACTTTCGGACAAGCTCGTCTTTGATGGCGTCAATAATTGGCGCAACAGTTCGTTGATAATAATTATTCATTGTCTCAGCGTTTGCTGTTCCGTTAAGGATAGTTTCATCAATACATAATTGAGTGTAGAGTTGCTTGGTTAAATCATTAATCTGCGACATCAAATTATTGTCAATCGAGCGATTTAACTGAGTAACTTTCTCCGTGGCATCAATATATGCGATGCCGTACTTCGAGTTTGCCAATTGTGTTTCGATGCTTTTCTTCCTATTATCTGCACGCTTTTCTTGAGTTTCATTCTTAATCGTATATGGAAGCTGAATGATCATATCAAGTTTACTTGAATTATTCTTAGCATCCGCATCATCCAGCAATCCAAGTTTATAAACAAGACGACTCATAGTAGAGTTCTTCTCATTCATCACAGAATAAAATGGATTCTCAATAATAGCAACGAAAGATTTAGGAAGTGTCACAGTTTCGAACTGTCCTTTTCGATCATTATATAATCGAACGTCAACATGCCTAGGATACCAAGCTGTAATCTTTCCAACTCGCATGGATCCGATCTTAAATGAACCGGTCTCATCTGGATCATCATCTGTGTCAACGGGAACAATGGCTATGCAGCCTTCATCAAGAAGAGACAAAGCAATATCCAATTTAAAAGCAAAACCACTTTGATCGATATTTGCTTCGACAGTCAAGCAATCATTAAGTGTCGATTTAATCGTCTCTTTATAACGATCTTGATCATCGATTCGAACATGCTTAAAATCAGTAGAAGCAACATCTAAAGCAATTCGAGTATAAATTGCCGAGATGATGGTTCGCTCTTTACCGGTTATAACCTTCCTTCTATCGGGACGGACGCCCCAATTTCCGGGACCAATATCAACCGATACTGGATAATAATCTTGTTTCTCTTCATTAGCGACGAAGACATTCCAAGCACGCTTAAGACGATTTGAAAATGTCTCAGCCATATAATTACCTTATTTCACTAAGCGGTTTGTGGTTGTTCGGCTTCTAAACAAAGTCGCCATCCTAACTCGTCAATTTGTTTATTAATTGCGTCGACAACAAAAGAATTAGACGGAGGATCAAATAAAAGTTGCACTTTAAGCTTTATAAAAGTTTGAACTGCTGTTAGATTCTTTGTCGACTTTATATAATCAGACCATCGTTCAGTAGGACCAGTAATGGAGAATCCCTCTTCTGGTCCTATTCCAAGTTGCGAAAGCGTAAATAATGCTGAATTGATATAGGTCACGATTTCAGTATCAAATGCATCGCAATCATCTTCAATATTAAGCATTATTTTAATCGTATTAAGTATGCTTTCACTCATAGGATCCTCCTTTCAAATAAAATCACTTTTTAACCTTGCTGAGTAAAGCCGTTCCGACTTTAGTATAATCGGTTTTTTTAGCCTTATCAAGTAAAGCTTTTCCAGCTTTAGTATAATCGCTTTGTGAAATGGCATATAATCCACCAATTGTTCCAGCAATAGCAACTGTTTTTTTCACAACTTCATAACCGCGATTTACTTGTGAAGTACTCAAACGATTATATTCTTGCTCTAATCGCATTCGTTCATTAAGCTTTTTTAACTCAGCATTCGAAAGTTTTTTTGATGACTTTCGACGCATTTTTCTAGTTTCTTGATAATCGGAACTATAAGAATCTATACGTTTCCGGTTTTTACTTTTAATCACGCTGGATAGAGATTTCCTACGTCCCCACTTCATACCAAGAACGCCATAATGCATCAAGTAGTCTGGATATTGGTACATGCTTTATCCTTCCCACTTAATTGATCTACTTTTTCGATTTGCTTTTTCGATCCAATCGAGGTTGTATAACGCTAACTCACCACGGAGGTGTTACGCATTAAATAAATCCTTTGCTTGCAAGAAACACAGCTCCAGCAGTACCGATGGCGCCACCTGCTACTGTTACAATAGATCCTCGTTTTGACACTTCTTTATTCAATGCGTTTGCATATTTAGCAGTCAATAGTCGACCATCAGATTTAGCCTTAGATATTACCTGATGATTTTGATTTGTGTCATGTTTAGCTCCTCCAGCTTTAACATCTTTTCGCCACTGAAGAGCTTCTTCATCAGAAATTCTAGATTCACTTTTATTAAGACGTTTTGACATTTGCTTTTTAGACCGACCAATAAGTATCTGTCTACGTCGCCGTCCCCATTTCATACCAGGAATGCCATAGTGCATTAAATAATTTGGATATTGATACATGATTTGTCTCTCTCTCTGAAATTTCAGGAGAGATTATCCTAAACTCTCCAATTATCAGGAATAATATCAGTTAACTTTAAATCTTTTGCTCGTTTCTTTATCCATTTCTTTACAGCTGGCTTATTAACACCTCTACCATAAGAAGAAATGGCATTTTTTAAATCCGATTTATTTCGTATAGGATAACCGCCATCGGGCATAGCTTTTCCTTGCTTTACTAACTTTTCTCGTTCTTCGGAAGAAAACTTAGTCATAGCTTATCTCCTATTCAAATGAATCTTTATTCAATTTGTAAGCGATATATGCATCCATCATTGCGGCCACAGAGTCAATCTTATCATCTCGACGCTGCTTCGCTAGTTTTCGATTACCATTAGTGTCTTCAATAGTGATGCAATTTCCCATACAAAATTCCATCAGTTCTTCGTCAAATAAAAGAAGACGATTCTCAGCCAATTTTTTCAATTCGCCAAGAGGAACTGACTCGGTTTTAGCTCCTTGAATTACTTTTTCAATACCAAAAGGACCATTCTCCGTTTGCCATCGTTCGACAAAATCCTTAGCATTATACGGATCGTAACCAAATGCACAGACATCGTATTCTTTATCAACAATAAATTGATCAAGATCATCGTAAACTTCATTCATATCCAAAGTTACGCAATCGAGAACTATCAATGATCCCTCATTCATAAAATCTTCATACTTCAATCGAGTTGCGATCGAAAGTTTATTCATTGTGTCTGAAGAAATATAGCAACGAGTTTTTACCCCATAGCGTTCCTTAGACAAAGGGAATAAAAACGTAAATGCGCAAAAGTCATCGCCTTGAGAAAGGTCAGCTCCCATAGCACAAGGCAATTGCCAGAAATCGCGATGACGATGAACTTTAGTTTCTTCATAAGTAAAGAAGAAAGTAAAACCTTCCATAGGAAGACCAAAACGTTTAGCAAGAATATCGTTACGAGCAGAAGGAACTTTCTCGGCACGCTCAACATCTAGTTGGTATGTCTCATAAGTAACAGTTTTACCAATATTCGGAGCTGCTTTCATCCACATTGCTGGGTCAGCAACTTCTTGAATACTGTCGAGTTTATAATACCAAATAGAAACATGCGGATTCTCGTATTCTCCTTTGAGAATATCCATAAGTTCCATTTTGATACTATCGCCAACACCATTACGAACGGTTCCTTCTGAACTTGTAGCTACAATAAGCCAATCGTCTAATTTAGAAGCACCCTGTTCTGTTGCACCCACAACATCTTCGCGAGTATTTCCGGATAACCATTCATCGATAGTTGTATACTTCGGACGACTACCCTGAATCTTATCTATCGACATGGGTCGAGCTTCCAACAGAGAATTCGTAAGGAAATTTTCGATTCCCTTTTTTGTTGAAGATAGCTTGACTCTATCTGCTTTACTTCCCGTTGTATTCTGGAGAGAACCTTCAGTTAAGAATTTAAAGACGGGACCAAGAGAGCGAGCAATAGCTGTTCGAATTGGAGCTAAAACCTCATCGGCCTGAGCCAAAGTTGGAGCCATAGTCATTTGAGTTGTAGTTTCAGTATCCACAACTAATCCGTAAGCTTGAATGGATGAGGCATACAAAGATTTAGCCGTACCACGAGAAACGATCAAATATTGTTTATTGATAAGTCGTTTTTTCTTACGTTTAAGAACGTAACGTCCACCATGTCCATCCTCAAAAGGTTCGTAGACGGAACGTTCAACAAAATAATACCAACCGAACACTTCTTCTGCCCATAATTTAAATGTATCGAGCAAATGAAGCGGAGATCCATCAGTTAAAGTTAACTCATTTTCACAAAACTTGATATACCCTTCAACGGCTTTATCATCATAATAATAACGAGGATCTCGAATAAGATTATCTATTCGGTTCATTTCCATAGACACTTCTCGACATACTGGAATCTCCCCAGCTATAACAGCGTCTCGAAATTGACCGTAATAGATAGGAATTGCAGTATTTGAAAGTGTCATGGATTATCACCTATTTAAATTAGCACGAAGTTTATTGGCTCGTTTTTTCGCAACATCTTTATACAATTTTTTGCGGCTCATAATTTGAGGCTTGGATGCGAATTCCTCTCCATAAGCTTCCGCCATTAATTTTCGAGTTTTCTCAGCCTTAGCTCGTGCTTTACGCCATGATTTTTCTTCATTTCGATCGCGTCGAATTTTTTCTCGTTCCCATTTTCGATTACGAGCTTCGAGTTTCGCATCATACACTTTATAAAAAGCCCTAGTCTCAAGATCGTCAAGTTTTTCTTTACCCTTTTTGATAGCTTCTTGACCAGCAGGACTTTTTAAATATTTAGCAACTTTATAACCACCATAAGTAGCCAAAGAAACACCAGCAACTGTTGCACCAATTTTAGCGGCTGTCTTGAGCTTCTGAATACGAGCTTGATTTTTGTTTTCTGAACTTCCATTAGCAGTATTTTTAGAAGTTTGCACACGAGATTTCCTACGTCCCCACTTCATTCCAGGGACACCATAGTGCATTAAATAATTTGGATATTGATACATAACTTAACTCTCTCTACGTTATCTCCACGGACAAGTATCGAATGGTTTACGAATAATAGGATCCGATGGAAGAAGACTTTGATCGCCATAATGAATTGCTTCGTGCGTCTTATGAGAAACACAAATCACATTATCCATTGAAAAAATTAACGGATCACGATCTTCAATCTGTTCAGGCGTTATAGGATTAATATGATGGATAATTATTCGTCCAACAATATTATAACCTTCAACACCCATATCAAAACCTTGATCGCGAATGATTACAAGGTTTCGAAATGAACGCCATTCTTGTGACCAATATAACGCTTGGTTAAGATATCGATCAAAACCAAATGTTTCACTTCCAACACACCCATCCAATTTCAAATACTTAAATCGATCTGTATAGTTTGGAATTTCCATCAACTCAGAATAGCTCTTCAATATCATCGTCATCACTTCCACGATAACCACGAAACGCTTTAAGAGCATCTTCATAAAGTTTAAGGTTATCTTTCTCGGATTCGATCTTCTCACTCTTTGCTTTGAGAAGTTCGTTTTCGCTTTTTAGTTTTTCATTCTCCAATTGAGTTCGTGTCGAACCGAGTTTAAGATAATGAACTAAAACTGATGGACTTGCAGTGCCATCTAAAATTTGTTTTTCGGCAAGATCGATGGCTGCTGATATAAGTTGATTCTCTCTTGCTTCAACTGTCAAAGCTGGAGCTCGACGCTTCTTTTTAGCAGTTGCCACCGCTTTTCGCCTCTCTTTCTAAAAGTTGTCACATAGATCTATACAAGAACTTCTGAGCAGAAGACCAGATTCGCATGGTTTCTTGAAAGGAGAACTGGGTCACCACTACCAGTTTTTGTTTTAACTCAGAAGTTCTTGTATAGATCTATGAAGGTATTAAACTCCAAAATATGGCGGATGGTGTAGGATTCGAACCTACGCAACCTGTTAAGGGTTGTACGGAGTAGCAATCCGCTGCATTACCTCTCTGCCAACCATCCGCATGGTACCTCCGATGGGATTCGAACCCATAAGTCACTAAGGACGGCGGATTTTAAGTCCGCGGCGTTTGCCGTTTCGCCACGGAGGCATTATTTATAATAGTTCAGGACTAGGATTCTTTTTCTTATAATTTTTAATAAATTTATCAACATCTTTTGAAGACGTAAAGTTTTGTTTATCCAATTCTAACAATAAAACTTTACCGTAATTAGCTAGAGCCAATTGTGATTTTCCTTTTCTTATAGCAACACTATCATTAGCCATTTTACCATAAGAAATATTCTCTTTTCCAAATGTCTCGAATTTATTAATGTCTCTAGAATACTGGCGCTTAACCTTATCGGCTTTCTTAGCAACTCGGCGTTCACGTCTACGTCCCCACTTCATACCAGGAATACCGTAGTGCATTAAATAGTCTGGATATTGATACATGGCTTCACACACTTTCTAAATTCAAAATTCCATTTTGACCCCCGGAGAATTTTT
>OLXK01002442.1_pt1 | contig 10321 bp, 14 predicted proteins | sample 1674321 | NCBI WGS metagenome assembly OLXK01 (sample SAMEA103958162, study PRJEB25191) | human gut metagenome | reverse complement strand
GCCGGTCGATCTCCCCCGGGGCAAAAATTTCCTCCATTTTGGCCACGTCCATGTCGATGAAGAATACATTCTTCAGCTCCATATCTCTGGCCTTCTCCATGGCCACCACCATGGCCTCCCGGCAGCGCTCCACGGCGATGAGCAGCACGTCGGGGTTGGCCTGAGCGGTCTCGGCAGTGAATTTTCCCTTTCCGCAGCCGACCTCCACCCACAGTGCCGTGCAGTCCGGCTTCAGGCTCCGCCAGTTTCCCCGGAGCGTCTCCGGCTGATCGATTCGGTAAGCGGCGCATTTTTCCATTCTGGGTTCCAGATTCCGCATTTTTCTCATTCTCATGGTGTCTTCCTCCAAGCTTCCGCATTTTGGTCTATTATAGCAGAGCGCAGCCTGTACGTCAAAGGAAATATCCGCTTTACATTTGCCAAGTAATTCGCTACAATAGCAGGCAAAGGAGGGATGCCTCATGCGGTTCTTTGACGACCCCGGCGAAGCCCTGCAGCAGATGGAAGACGAGCTTCTGGAAGAAGATTGGGAAGAAGACGAAGAAGATGTGGACGAGGACGACGAGGATTTCCAAATTCTCACCCGGCGCAGCAGCCGCCCGGTCAACTACGCCGTGGACTTTGACCGCACGGTCTACGACGACGAGGAAACCGACGACGCCTATTACGCGGAAGATTATATTGCCGACCGCAAAAGCCGGAAAAACCAGCGGAAGAAAGGTTCCGGCGGTCTGGTGCTGCTGCTCCTTGGGGAACTGGCCGGTATCGCCGGCATCATCTGGTGGTGGATCAAATGGCTGAGCTGAAGACCGTAGGGCGCTTCGCCCCCACTCCTTCCGGGCGGATGCACCTGGGCAACGTTTTTGCGGCGCTGATCGCATGGCTGTCCGTGCGCTCTAAGGGCGGAGAAATGGTTCTCCGGATGGAGGATTTGGATACCCAGCGAACCAGTGAGGAATACGCGCAAATCCTCCGGGAAGACCTGTGCTGGCTTGGCCTGGACTACGACCGGGAGACGCCGCCCCAGAGCGCGCGCAGCGCCGTTTACGACAGGTATTTTGACAAACTCGCCGAAATGGGGCTGCTGTATCCCTGCTACTGCACCCGCAGCCAGCTTCACAGCGTCAACGCGCCGCACCTGTCCGACGGCACCTACGTCTACCCCGGCACCTGCCGGAATCTGACGGAAGCGCAGCGGGCAACATTTCACCGCGCCCCGGCATGGCGGGTTCGGGTGCCGGACAGAGTGTGGACAGTGGAAGACCGGGTGCAGGGGCATTATGAATGCAACCTCGCCACCGACTGCGGAGACATGGTGGTGCGCCGGGCCGACGGGGTCTACGTCTACCAGCTTGCCGTCACCGTAGACGACGGGGAGGCCGGTGTCACCGAGGTGGTACGGGGGATGGATTTATTAAGCTCCGCGCCCCGGCAGATGTACTTGCAGGAGCTGCTGGACTTTCCCCACCCGGCGTATGCTCACGTCCCCATGCTCCTTGCCCCGGACGGCCGCCGCCTGAGCAAGCGGGACAAAGATCTGGATTTAGGGCAGCTTCGCGCCCGCGTCACCCCGGAAAGGCTCATCGGCACGCTGGCTTTCAGCGCGGGGCTGATCGAGCGGAATGAACCCGTTTCCGTCCGGGAGCTTGCGGGGGAATTCCGCTGGGACAAGCTGCGCAGGGAAAGCATTTTCCTGAATTCCGAGCAACTTGAATAAGACCTTCCCGTCGGTTTTCCGCCAGGAAGCCGATTTTCTCGACACTATGCACAAAAAGCTCCGCTTTCCCTTGCTTTACGGGAAATTACACGTTATAATGAACCCACCCCAATGAAGCAGGCGGCGCTGCCCGACTCCATAGTGCCGCCGAAAAACAAAAAAGGAGAATTTGAATGGCACGCAAACCTATTCTCGTCGTTATGGCCGCCGGTATGGGCAGCCGCTACGGCGGACTGAAGCAGATCGACCCTGTGGGAAGTCAGGGCGAAGCGATTCTGGACTATTCCCTTTATGACGCCCACAAAGCCGGTTTCGATACCGCTGTTATCATCATCAAGGAAGCCATCCGCAAGGACTTCATGGAAACCGTCGGCGAGCGGCTGAAAAAATGCCCCATGGAGATCCGTTACGCCTATCAGGAGCTGGACGATATCCCCGCCGGCTACACCGTCCCGGAGGGACGCACCAAGCCATGGGGTACCTGCCACGCGGTGCTGTGCGCCCGTGAGGCCATCGGCGACGCGCCCTTTGCGGTCATCAACGCCGACGACTATTACGGCACCTCCGCCTACCGGGTGGTCTACGACGCCCTCTGCCACGCGCAGGATAAGGACACCTACGATTACTACATGGTGGGCTACGAGCTGGGCAAGACCGTGACGGACCACGGCAGCGTCGCCCGGGGCATCTGCGTCACCGACGGCAAGGGTCATCTCACCGGCATTGACGAGCGTACCCGTGTGGAAAAGTACCCCGGCGGCATCCACTTCACCGAGGACGGCGAACACTGGGTGGACGTTCCCGCCGACACCACCGTGTCCATGAACCTGTGGGGCTACACCCCCGGCTTCCTGAAGGAGCTGGAAGCCCGCTTCCCGGCTTTTCTGGACAAGGCGCTGGCGGAGAATCCCATCAAGGGCGAATTCTTCCTGCCTCTGGCGGTGTCCCAGCTGATCGCGGAGAAGAAGGCCACGGTCACGGTGCTGACTTCCCCCGACAAATGGTACGGCGTGACCTACGCCGCCGACAAGCCTGCGGTGGTAGCCGCCCTGCGCCGGATGACCGACGAGGGCAAGTACCCCGACGGTCTTTGGAAATAACGCAATAAGCACGAAGCCCGCACACCGGTCAAGCGACCGATGTGCGGGCTTTTTCAGCTGATCTCTATTTTCCGCCCATAAGGATCTTGGCAAGCTCGGAATTGGCGTCCAGAATGACGGTCTTTTCGTCGCCGTTCAGGCTGGCCTTCAGAGCGTCCAGCGCCAGAGAGAACTCGTAGAAGTCCTTCTTGTCCTGCGTGTCGTAAGCCTCCGCCAGCAGGCGCATGTACTCCTGCTCGCCCTCGGCCTCCAGCTTGGCGGCAGCAGCCTCGGCGTCGGAGACGATGATGTTCACCTGCTTGTCCACGTCGTTGCGGATGATGGAGGCGTCATAGTTGCCGTCGGCGGTATACTTCTCCGCCATCTGGTTCCGCTCGGAGATCATCCGGCCGTAGACTGCGTTCAGGTTGCTTTCCGGCAGGTCGAAGCGCTTGATCTTCACGTCCTCCACATGGATGCCGTAGGACTTGGCCGCGGCGTCCACCTTGACGGTGATGTCGTCATAAATGGTGTTGCGCTCGGCGCCGTCGTTCATGTTGATGATGTCCGCCTGGGCAAGCGTGCCCATGTCGGTTTTCAGGGCGCTGTAGGTGATGGCGTCCAGCCGCTCCTCCGCCTTGGCCGTGGAGCCGAGAGTCTGGTAGAACAGCTTGGGATCGGAAATTCTCCACAGAATGTAGCAGTCCACGGTCATATTCTGCTTGTCGGAAGTCAGTACCTCAGAGGGAGGAATGTCATAGAGCTGGGTGGCGTCGGTGAAATACTTTACGCTGTCCACAAAGGGCAGCTTGAAGTGCAGCCCCGCTTCGCTGGTGGTGTCGATGATCTTGGAAAACCGTACCGTGCAGGCATACTCGTCCTCGGCCACGGTAAACATGGAGCCGACAGCCAGTATCAACGCCAGCACCAGCAGCACGATCAAAATTCCCTTTTTCTTCATTTTGCGTTACCTCCTTCGGTTCCCGCCAGAGATTCCAGCGGCAGGAGCATCTGGACATCGCCGCCCTGACCGCCGGTGTTGATGTAGAGCTTCACACCGGGCAGCACCTGAGAAATGGCCTCGTAATACATTCTCGTGCGGGTAATGGCGGGGTTCTGGGCATACTCGGAATACATGGCCTCAAACAGGGCCACCTTCTCAATGGCTTCGTTGATGCGCTTCTGTTTCAGGTATTCCGCGTTCTGGATCAGTTGGTCGGCCTGAGCCTGCGCCTGCGGCAGCTGGGCGTTCTGGTAGGCTTTGGCATCGTTGATGACCGTCTCCGCCTGCTGCTTGGCGGTCTCCACGGCCTTGAAGGCTTCTATGACCTCCTGGGTGGGCGGCTCGGCGTCCTGAATCTTTACGTCCACCAGCGTCAGGCCGATGTCATATTCCTTCAGGATCTCCGTGACCAGCTCCTTGACCTGCATCTGGATGCTCTCCTTGCCGTCGGTAAGAACGGCGTCCACGCTGGAGGAACCCACCACGTTGCGGATCTGGCTCTGGATCAGGTTGCGCAGGATCAGTTCCGGCTCATTGGAGGAATACAGGTACTGCACCGGGTCAGAAATTTTGTACTCCACGAAAAAGTCCACGTTGACGATGTTGTAGTCGCCGGTGATCATGGTGCTTTCGCTGTCGTTGACCTCGTAGCTGTTTCCGCTGCTGGAATAGCCCAGCTCGATCTTCTGATAGACATTCACGTCCACCTTCTCCACCTTCTGGATACCCAGAGGGAGCTTGAAGTGGACGCCCGCCTCGGTGACGTTCGTGACCTTGCCGAAAGTCGTGACCACCGCCTGCTGCTTGTCATCCACGGTGTAGAAGCAAGTCAGCGCAACGGCCAGCACCAGCAGCGCCGCTATAACGGCAATCACAGTGCGTCCGGCTCGCTTAAAGTCCGGCTTTTTCTTTGGCCTTGTATTCTGGCCGCCCGGCCAGCTGTAGGTTCCGTTTTCATCCATTGCTTTATTCTCCTTTTAAATTGATAGTTCCGACAGCATCTGCTCCGCCTGAGCTTTCAGCCGGCCGGCCAGCCAGGCGGTGAGCATCACCTTTAACACTTTTTCCAGCTTCTCTCCGGCGCCGGGAATCGGCTCACGGTAGCTGGCCGTCACCTCTTTCAGGGCAACGTCCCAGACATCCTTGTTCCCCAAGTCCTGCGCCCGGGCTGCCAGACGGACGAAGTAGAAATACAGAAGGGTGTCGTCGATCAGATCGTCGCTTTCGTCGGTCAGGTCGCCGTTGATGTAGGAAATCAGCTGGCAGCTCTGCTCCAGCGTCAGCGCACCCTTGAGCAAATTGATGTTCAGGATGCGGCAGACCTGCTCCATATCGTAGCGCTTTCCCCGGGGCGGCTGAAGAAAGCCCCGCTTGACCCAGTTCTGAACGGTGTAGGGCTCCAGTCCGGCGATGCCGGACACCTGACTGAGGGTCAGTCCGCCCGCCAGAAAAAGCGCCCTAAATACGCTGTCCACCCGGTCTGCGTCCTCCCGCTGTCCTAAAAGGGTCGTACCGGGAATTGTCCACTGCATGATGTTTTCCTCCTCTCTTCCGTTCTTTGATTGTATCATATGGTCATTTGATTGTCAATAGTGTTCTTTAGATTATTTTATGAAAACAATCTGTCTTTTCCGGGGAGAAAATTTCTCTTGACAACCGCCCTGAACCATGCTAGAATATCCGGGTGATAAAGAAGGCTGAACATCCGCCTCACCGTCAGCAGACGCGAAACGGTTCATATTCCACTTTTCCCGCGAGGGGCAGGTGGGGTTGGTGCGGGTGCTTTGGCATCCGCTTTTTTGTTGTTAATGGAGGTGCTTACCATCGCAAAATTAGATCATCAGCTCAACGAGGAAATCCGGGACAAGGAGATCCGGCTCATCGGCGCCGACGGCGCACAGCTGGGGATTATGTCCTCCGCTCAGGCCAATGCCATGGCAGAAGAACAGGGCATGGACTTAGTGAAGATCTCTCCCAACGCGACCCCTCCCGTCTGCAAGATCATGGACTATTCCAAATTCTGCTTCGATCAGAAGAAGCGGGAGAAGGAAGCCAAGAAGAACCAGCGGGTCGTGGAGATCAAGGAAATCCGCATGAGTCCCAGCATCGATACCAACGACTTCAACACCAAGGTCAAGGCCGCTCAGAAATTCCTGAACGACGGCAACCGCGTCAAGGTCAGCGTCCGCTTCCGCGGCCGCGAGATGGCGCACACCAACCTGGGCGAGAAGCTGCTGATGGACTTCGCCGCGAGCTGCTCTGAAATTGCCGGCATGGAGAAAAACCCCAAGCTGGAAGGCCGCTTTATGGCAATGTTCCTGACCCCCAAGAACAGCAAATAACGCAACCACGATATACTAGATTACGGAAGGAGAACCTACCTATGCCCAAGCTGAAAACCCACAGCGGTGCGAAGAAGAGATTCAACCTGACCAAGACCGGTAAGGTGAAGAGAGCCCGCGCCTACAAGAGCCACATTCTGACCAAGAAGACTACCAAGCGTACCCGCCATCTGCGTGCGACCGCTTATGCCGATATGACCAATGTGGACGCAATCAAGAAAATGATTCCCTACAAGTAAGGCAGAAGGAGGATACTGAGAAATGGCTAGAGTGAAAGGCGCGATGATGACGCGCAAGAGAAGAAACGCTACCCTGAAGCTGGCAAAGGGCTACTGGGGTTCCAAGTCCAAGCACTTCAAGATGGCCAAGCAGCAGGTCATGAAGTCCGGCAACTACGCTTTTGCTGGCCGCAAGCAGAAGAAGCGTGACTACCGCCGCCTGTGGATCACCCGTATCAGCGCTGCTGTCGCTCCCTACGGCATGAACTACTCCACCTTCATGAACGGCGTGAAGAAGGCCGGTATTGAGATGAACCGCAAGAGCCTGTCCGAGATGGCGATTCAGGACAACGCCGCGTTTGCTGCTGTTGTCGATAAGGCCAAGGCTGCTCTGAACTGAGTATAAAAGCCACGAAAGCCCGCTTCTGAACGAAGCGGGCTTTTTACGATTGTGCTCAGCCGTAACCGCAGGTTACGATATTCCACTTTCCGCCGTTCTTTCTGGCAAGATACCAGCCCCAGCGGGTGTAAGTGTGGTTCGGCTCCAACGAGCCGTCGCCGCCGTGTTCATCTACGGTGAAGGAGGACAGCAGGACAATTCCCTCGTCGTAGTCCCCGAAGCTCAGGATGTACTCCTGTTCCTTTTGGACGGTTTCGTCTCCGGCATAGGAGATTTCCGTCAGCGTGCATCCCTGAAAATCCCGGAAGCCGGTCTTCACAGCCTGAACGGCCGCAAGATAGTCCTCCTGCGTGTAGATTTCGGAAGTCATGTCAATGACGGCAGCATTCTCTGCGTTTCCGCCGCAGCCGGAAAGGCTCAGCACCAAAGCGCAGAGCAAAATACAGGCAAGCATTTTCCGCATACAATCACCTCCATGGATTTTGCATATCATACCATTTATTTCCCCCGCAGGTGTGGCGGATTTGTAAACACTTGTTTAGGGTCTATCTGAAAACCGTCAACACGCCCAAACAGCGGGTCTTTTCCGTCTGCTGTGCACCATTTTCCCTTGCAATACACAAAGTATTCCTGCGGAAAAATGGCTTCATCAGACGAAAAATCCCTCGCTGTTGGTCATATTTCCGGTTTTCAGATAGACCCTAAGATGGCAAAGGAGAACGCGCCCATGAATTTAACCTGCACCGCCGCCCGGAGCGGGCGGCTCTCCTCCTTCCTGCGTCGGGAGCTGAAGATGTCCTCCGGTCTGATGAACCGGCTGAAATGGAACGGCGGCATTTGCGTGAACGGACTGCCTCAGCACACAAATTATCCCGTCCGCCCCGGGGATGTCATTACTGTCCTGTTAGACGAGCCGGAGCCGGAATACCCCGCCGAGGATGGCGATCTGACGGTTCTTTACGAGGACGAGGGCATACTGGTGGTGGATAAGCCCGCCGGTATGCTGATTCATCCCTCCCGGGCGACGAATCAGGGAACTCTCGCCAACCTTGTGGCCGGTTACTACCGCAGAAGCGGTGAGAAATCCGCCTTTCATCCCGTGACCCGGCTGGACAGGGACACCTTTGGCATCGTACTGCTGGCAAAGAACGCCCATCTTCACGCCCTTCTCCAGGACGCGGCGGTGAAGAAAACCTACCACGCTCTCACCTTCGGCGGCCCCGACACGGATACTGGCATAATCGATACCCCCATTGCCCGCCTGCCCCTTCCCAGCCTTCTGCGGCAGGTCAGCCCCGAGGGCAAGCCCTCCGTGACGGAATTTGAGGTGCTTCACCGGGACGGACAAATCTGCAAGCTTGCGCTGCGCCCGGTGACAGGCCGCACCCACCAGCTGCGGGTACACTGTGCCTACATGGGCTTCCCGATTCTGGGTGACCCACAGTACGGCACGGAAGAATCCAGCCGATTTTCCAACGGACTGGGACTGTCCTATCAGATGCTCTGCGCCCATCGGCTGGAATTCACCCATCCGCTTACCGTGGAAAGCATGATTCTTACGTCCCGCATGGATGTAAGCGTGTAATACTGAACTTCAATTAAAATCTTTAAAAAATCATTTAATAGATTTCTAATTATCTCTTTAGATGTTCTTATATGCCGGTATAGCCCGTTATTCCGGGCTTTTCCGGCACTTTTCATATCGGAAGAACCTCACAAATCTTTTTATTACCCCTTATGTTTTCGCTCTCAAAAGTAGTAAAAGCAGTAGTAAATTCTGCGTACTACTTATGCCGCCTTGGTTTCCTCGGCGCTTTCCGCCGCAGGCTCCGGCTTGGCCTCTGCGGTGGTTTTTGCCTTGGCTTGCAGCCGTTCCATTTCCTCCTGTGCGGAATGGAAAGTAGCGTGGGCGTAATAGTTCAGCGTCATTACAATGTTGGCGTGTCCCATGATGTACTGCAATGCCTTGGGGTTCATGCCCGCGTTTGCCATTCTGGTACAGAATGTATGCCGCATGGTGTGCGGCGTCATCACATCGGGCAGCGGCTCCTTGTGGCACTTGTTGTACTTCTTGGCAAGGCACTTGAACATGGCGTCATAGTTGACGGCGGTTTTGGGCAGGCCGTCCCGGTTCAGGAACAGGAAGTCCTTATAACCGTCAACCTCAATGCACCTGCCGTCCCTGCGCTTCTTCAACACGCGCTCAAACGCTTCATAGGCGGCTGCGCTCATAGGCACTTGACGGAATCCGCTTTCTGTTTTTGGCGCTTCGGTATAGTAACCGTCCTCGGTGCTTCTCAAAAGCTGGTGGTCTACATTCACAAAGCGCTTCTCAAAATTCAGGTCGGCTGGCGTCAGGCCGCAGAGTTCGGAAATACGAAGCCCGGTTTCCAGCAGGATCACCACCTCGTCATAATACTTGGCATAGACGGGATCGTTCTGCATGAAGTCCAAAAGCTCGTTTTCCTGTGTAGGGGTAAGCGGCACCTTTGGTACGGTATCGTCGTTGATAACCTCATTGATCTGGAAGTCAAAGGGATTCTTGCGGAGGCAATCGTCCTGTACGGCCATATAAAAGATGGCTTTTAAGGAACGCTTGCTGTTGCAGATGGTGTTGTAGGCAACGCCCTTTTCCTGCATACGCAAGGCCCATTCTTTCGCGTCAGACAGCTTCACGCTGTCAATGCTGGCCGCGCCCAGCTTATCTTCGGACAGAAGTTTCATCAACTGCTGGCGGCTCTTTTGGGTTCCTTTCCGCACATTCCCGCGCTGCCGGGTGTACTTTTCATAAAGCTGGCACACGGTCATTTTCTTGCCGATGGTGTCTATCCCGTCGTCAAGGTCTTTCTGTATCTGCTTGATTTTCTCGCGCAGGGAAAGACAGGGCCGTTTCCCGGCAGGTACTTTGTCGGTGGGTACTAACTTCCATGAGTAAACAAACTGGGGTTCTCCAAAGGTGTTAATGTATTTGTAAGCGTATCTTCCATCTGATCGCTGGCTCTCTCCAGACTTCAAAAGGCGGCCTTTGTTGTCCCGTCTTTTTTCATCTCGTTCTTTTCTTGGCATTTCGTCATGCTCCTTTCCATGACGGAAAGAGCCTTGACACGCTTATAACCTATTATAACACGCGCAAGGCCCTTTTTCACTATATTGTGTCAAGGGAATCAATGATTTTTTCAAACTGCTTCCGTTTAATCTGGATGCGGTTGCCGTTCAGGATCACCCAGCCAGCGGTGGGGTTTTCCTCGGCAAGCCGACGCAGTTTGTTTTCCCCGATCCGAAAATATTTGGACGCTTCCTCAATGGTAAGCGTGTATTTTTCCCAAATAGGCACATCGTTATTACTCATAACATGGCCCCCTTTCTTTTCAAAACAAAGGTTGTTTTTTGCGAAAGTGAGCAGAAAAGAACGGACGGCTGCTGGCACAGCTCCACGGGAATCTCACCCCCGCGTGGTTCTCACGCGGCCCTGCTCGTTGCCTGCGACGCTTCAAACGCTCGGACTACGACGGCAAGGGAGTATCATTGTCCTATCTGCGCGTCGTCGCCCGCAGGCTGCCAC
>OLXK01002441.1_pt1 | contig 10325 bp, 17 predicted proteins | sample 1674321 | NCBI WGS metagenome assembly OLXK01 (sample SAMEA103958162, study PRJEB25191) | human gut metagenome | reverse complement strand
GTAAAGCCTTGCAGTCGCCAGCATTCAAGCGGAGTCAGCTTGCGGATGCGTCCGTGATAATAGATGCCGTGCCTGTCCTGTGCGGTCAGCGTAAACATCGGTTCGTCAGGTTCCTTCATGCGTCTGCCTCGCTGTCGGATTTTCTCACGGTCGGGAGTCAGAAAAGCTCGCGGGCCGTCCGTCAGTTCCAGAACACCGGAATGTTCACCGCGATGGTTGCTGATGCCGGAATCCTGTCTTGCCGTAATACAACGGGCAAGCTCCGTGATCTTCGGTTCCGTATTCATATCCATGAAGTACAGCCCCGTGTTTCCGCCAAAGCCTCCGGCACTGCTTGTGAGCGTACAGCTCAGTCCGTTTCCGGCGTAAACCCGATCACCCTGACGCCCGCCAAACCTTTTGACAATAGTTTTTGGGTTTGCTTTCGTGAAAGATAGTAGGCTCTCTTTGCATACGGATCGATTTCGCAATAGCCTACGGGTACAAAAAAATCGCCGTAATGCGAAAGCCCCGATCTGAAGCCTCCGATTCCGGCGAACATATCCAAATATCTGATTTGTGTCAGAGGTGCATTCCTCCGACCTGTTCCTGATCCTCAAATTCCGATTCCTCGGCAAGTTCTTCGGCAGTCAGGGCGCGGAAGCTGTCCTCGCCATAGGCGATGCCGAGCGTCCGACCGTTGTCGAAGGTGCAGTGAACGGTTGCAATGTCATCAACGACATTCACCGTTCCTCTTGTGCCGGGGAGAACCGGGTTCGGATCATTTCCCATACTCAAAAGCACGATCCGTGTGCCCCTGGGGTAGCGTTCCTGCAAACGCTTTGCGATTCTGTTCAGTCTGTCAAAATCCTGCATTTGTTACCTTCCTTTTCGTTTCTTGTTTGTTCGGGCGGGAAAGCGGTATCCGAACCGGTCTTCAAAGCCTTCGCTTTTGCGCAGTTCCCGCATCAGCTCGTCTTTGTATTCGGAGTCGGTGCAGAATACGAACTCCCGGTCTTCCACTTCCAGAAGCACCGCGCCGTCCGGTTCCGTGATGATCCCGCCGTCGTGTGTCAGAAGAAAGTCAGTCACTTCCTCGACGCTGCATAGTGGGGTTCTGTCATCGGGTTCGCATAATGAAAGCCCGTACAGAAGTGTATATCGGTTGTCTGTCTGATTCACCTCCGAGCATCCTCAGAGGATGAAAAAAGGGAGGTCATGTTCTTCACATACCTCCCAAGTTGAAGCCCTGTTCCAGCCTTTCGGCAAACTCGTCTTCATTGTCTACAAAGTAGTCGTCGCCCGAGTGCCAGAAGCTCACACAGATTCTGCCCGAGCTGCTATAGCTGTCGATATTGATCTCCTGCTGCTCAAAGCCTTCGCCCAGACCGTCAGAATTTTGTCCTGTGATCCAGTCTTTCAGATCTGCTTCCTGTTCTGCCGTCAGCTGACCTGCCGTTTCCACAGTAACGCAACCGTACAGCTCACCGCCTTGCCTTTTGAAATCCCAGGTAGCGGAACGGAGCTTTGCCACGACAGTGTTGTTGCCGTGAAAATATGCCGCCATATCCTCGCCGTCATCCCGGTTGTAAACCCGGAGTGCCTGACGGATTTTATCTTCATAGCGGGCAGCAAAGCGACCGTCGTATTCTTCGGGATCATCGTCGTAGTCACCCCAGCGGTTCGCCGTGTACAGGTTCACGGTAAGCGGAAAATAGTATTCCTGTCTGACCGAGGGAACGGTAGCGGCATCGATGGTTTTGCGAAAGTCATCGAAATGCTCCGGCTTTTGATTTGCGATCCGATCCATGACACCGAGCTGCTGTTCATACGGCAGTTTGAAGAGACTGCGAAAGCCCGAATTGAGTCTTCCGAGGGAGATTTTCTCGTTTCGGCAAAGCTCTGCGATGTTTCTTCCTGCTATTCCGGTCGGTTCAAGCGAAACCATGATACCCGAGGAATCCTGACCTTCGCAGAGGAGTTCGTAATCGTCAAGCCTGTCGACACCGAGGTATGCCAGGACGCCGGCGATCTGAAATCTATCCGCGGGCAGGTGGAGAGAAGCGGTCTTCGCTCCTCTTGTCAGATTTGCAATCATAGCGTTCATCCTTCCTTTCCATAACAATAAGCCAAACGCTCGGCTGAGCAGCGTTTGGCTATGTATTGAAAAACCGCACTCGATTGGAGTACGGTCTTGATTTATCGCTTTTTACTCTTTGAAATAGCCCTGCTTTTGGCACATTTCGGTTATCGCTTCGGCATATATCGACCGAGAGTGCTTTTGCGGGTTGCTATTGGTGTTTTTCTTTTCTATGTAATAGTCCCGTAGCTCTCCCCAGTATCCGTTTTCATTCAACCAATCTATCTTGTCTGGCAACGTTTCAAAGCCGCCGCCTTGGTATTCCCAAGTATAAGTTTGATGGTCCTTGTTGTATCGGATATACTGCTGTCTTCCACCACCGCAATTATTGACGATTGCGAAATCGCAACTGTGAATGATCCTTGAGTGGAGTCTTCACAATAATCATAGCCATACTGCCTTGCTACCTTATCCAATGCCTTTCGGATAATTGTTCGGATTTCCTTTGGTTCGTAGTTTTCGTCATCGTCATTAACTTCAATGTTGACATCGAAATCGAAACCGATGTTCGACTTCCTATCATAGGTAATCATATTCCTACTTGAACTACCTATAAATGTGAATTGAAAAGTGAAATCGTCTCTTACAATATCCTGTACTTCGTGGATAATGTCTAACAACTCCGCTTTTACTGGGGCCGCTTCTTTTTTAGATACATAGCAAAAATCGTGCATACTATCTACCTCCCAATTTTATTATCCCAAGCCGCCCATTCGGTTTCTTTCGCACCAAATCGGATTATTATACCCTATCAAGCCTCGATTGTCAATGCTTTATACATTATTTTAGTAATAATTTTCTTTCGCAAAATGATTTGTCTTTAATCTCTATATGGTCGCTTTTTGAGAATGTAGTGCAGGCATCTACGACAACGATTTTTGCGGTCATTCTTTTACTCGTTGTCCGCTTCATAGAACGCTTCTGCCGCCAACCGCATGGCGATTTTGAATCCGGCAGTAAAGGCTTCGCGCTCGGATATTCCGTTCAGCTCGATTACTGTGGCGCAGAACTTTTCAAGCAGTTCTTTCTGCTCATTCGAAAGAGCTTCGAGCAATTCGGCTTTATTTTTGGATTGCCTATGTTGCAGTTCACGGTATTCCTGATTATCCGAAATCAAGTTGTCCTGTGGGCTGATCTCGCCGTCCCATAATTCATCGATCATCTTTTTCATTTCCATCGCCTCCTGTAACCACACACAATACCACACCAATACCGGAAAGTCCAGAAAACAAACTGATAACAATCAAATTCTTCTGTTTCGTAGTCTTGAATCTTCTACTGTTTCCAGCACCCCCTCCTTATTCTAAAGAATTTTGACCATTAATATCACACATCCCTCTTGAATTGTTTGCGTTTGTGTGGTATAATACTTGCGAGGAGGGGGTAAAATATGCTGATTAATACTGTTCTCCATAATGAAGCTGATCGAAATGCCCATATGCTTAACGAGTATCGCAATTTGCTTGCCCAACTGCCAAAAGGATCTTTAATCTGTCGGAAGGACTACTATTACTTGAAATATCGCGAAAACGGCAAGATTTGTGACAAATATATTGGTAAGGCAGGAAGTACTGTTGACCAGCTTCGAGAACAACTCGAATTGCGGAAGCACTATAGCGATATGCTGAATGCATTGGAACAAGAGCAGCGAGCAATACATAAATTGTTGGAGGAAATCTCATGATCGTTTTTCACGGAAGTACAGATTTGGTTGAGAGTCCTGAAATAAGGGAAAGTGAATACTATCTTGATTTCGGAACCGGGTTTTATACGACAACATCTTATGAGCAAGCCGAGCGCTGGGCGCAAATCAAAATGCGTCGACTCAACAAGAAGGTTGGCTATGTTGCGAGATATGAATTTAATTTTGAAGCCGCGAAACAGGCTACTAATATTCTCAAATTCGATTGTGCAGATATGGCTTGGCTTCAATTTGTCGTAGGCAATCGAAGAGGTGAACCATTAACGGGAAATACCGATATGCATATCGGACCAGTTGCTGATGATAACGTATACCGTTCGATTCGCTTATTTGAAACCGGAGTGCTCGATGCTGAGGAAACGGTAAAACGACTTAAGACCGAATTACTGCATGACCAATGGACATTTCACACGGATTTGATGTTGTCGTTTTTGAAGTTTCTTGATTATACAGAAGTTCATGAGGAGGTTTGATAATGGGACACGAACAATTTGTTGCTATCATGCCGTATATCAGCGCAGATCTTGTCAATATGATTACCCAGAAGCAAAACATTACTGAGGCGGACGCACTAAACAAACTCTATTCGTCCAAGTTGTATGGGCTGTTGGAAAAGGAAGAAACGAAGGTATGGCAATATAGCACCGATATGCTGTACTCTCTGTTCGTTAAAGAAGAACAAACAGGTAGCTTAGTCTTTCCCGATGTGTGAGGAGGGTAACTTATGAGTAAAGAGATGGAATTTACAATCTTCTGTGTTGAGAACTACAAGCATTATAAGAACTTGACCGGAAAACAGACCGTTGAGCTCTTCAACCGATACGGAGTGTTTGACTACCTGCGTGAGTTCTACGATGTTCTTCACACCACCGGGCATCAATATATCAATCACGATATCGACATATACCTCAACGCAAGAAATGCAACAATAACCGCATAATTTTTTTTACCGACAGGCAGGACTTCAGTTTGCCTGTCGGTTCTTATATTTTTTGCAGTGAAGCATTCGCTTTTGAAAGCATCCTTTCCATTGATTCAAACAAAACATGGCCTCTACCTCAGTACAGTAAAGGCCGTTGCAATGCTTGATTTGGACGTATTACCCCTTGGTTGCAGATTTCGAGAAACTCCAAACATAGTCGACAAATTCGTCCCAGTTAAGCCGAACCTGCTCGTATACATCAATCTTTTCCGCATCCGACAGGTTGACATGGTTGCAACGTAGGGGCGGTTCTGCTATGGTTCGCTTCAGATAGCAATCGGTAATCAACCGGTTCAGTTCTTTGCTGTCTATATGCGGCTGCGTATTCGTAATAACCAATTCCCATTCAGCTTTTGACCAGTAATAGTATAAAACTTCCCGTCGTAGCAGCTCACTGAATTCCTCCTTGGACATGGGCTTTTTCAAAAGTTTCCTGACGGATTCCATGAAGGAGTAATGATCGAAAATGTTAAACACCCGGAGACCCTGTCCGACAGACCGATAATTGTATGCATTCCAAACAAGTTTTATAGGTTTCTTCATTTTTGCCCCTCTTTCCACATATAATCAGAAAATCGCTCCCAGTTGGCACGGAGTTGAGCATATACATCAATTCTGTGCTTGGTTTCGAGATTGACTTCGGTGCGTTCCGGCAGGGGGATTCCTTGTTTCCGATTTAAGTAAAACTCTTTGATAATTCTGTTTATCTCCTCTGCGCCAATATAAGGCGGCCAGGTTGTGAAAAAAGTTTCACACTCAATTTGAGCCCGGAAACAATAATCTGCTTCTCGGTCAAGCTCCTCGAGAAAACGTGTTTTGTCATACTTTTGCGGAATTAATTTTTCGACAGCAATACGGAAGTCTGCGCAGTCAAAAATGTTATACGGACCAATGGTTCCGGTTGAAAGGTCCTTTACTATCACATTCCATTTCATTTCTTACATTCCTTTCATACTGTTTTTACCTGCGTGATTCTTTGGCAATGCCATCCGAATAAAATTCTTTCATATCATCAAGCCGTAAACACGCCAGCCTGCCTTTTTCAAGGTAGGCGTTTTCATTTATCGAAAATCCGCTCCCGCAATCAATGCCGATCAGACGATTTCCGTGCCAAACTGTTAGAGGATTGTCGCTGTGATAGTGAATTGTGGGAGTATGTCCGAATATCAGTGTATATCCTTCCGGTACAGGGGCATCAACAGGTAACCTCTCCCACACGGCAAATTCCACCGGGGAGGCATATCGGTATGATCGATAGCCTGTTCCGTAGTTTTCAAGCAGGGTGCCGTGAACGAGTTTGTATTTGATTCCATTTACCTCAATGTCGATGTTGACGGGAAGTGCCTCCAAATACGCAACAATTTCTGCGCGGATACTTTTTCGTATATGTTTGAGGTAGTCATGTGTCACTTTCCCGCCGTTGCTATACCAAAGCCGTATTTTTTTCGACGGCCAATTTCGTTCCCATGGACTGTCCGAAATCTCGTTTTTAGGAGCTTTCAAGGCTTCCAGCATCATGTATTCGTGGTTGCCTAAAAGCATCTTGGCATTCGGCATAGACATGATTTTTCTCAATATGCGGATGCCGTCGGGATGCCTGTCGATGACATCTCCGAGAATGTAGAGTGTATCCTCCGGTTGCAGACAGATCTGTTGCAGAATCGCGTCAAAGTTTTTTGCATTTCCGTGGATATCCGAAAGTACATAAATCATATATCCCTCTCCGTTCGGTTGTTGCGCAGTTTCTGCAATTCATTCTCTGAAACCGAAAACGGCAGACCATTTCGGGCTACTACCTCCTTCAGAAAAAGAACGGTCGCTTCTTCTACGCTAATGCCGATGGAATCGAGAACTTTTTTGTTTCCCGATAAATCTCGGCATCGATTTGAATTTTCAATATTACTGGTTCCGTATCTGTATCCCCCTCATCCGTCGCCGAAAATATCATCGCAGAACGGTTTGAAGTTGAGATGCCCGGCATCAAAGACTTGTTCGCTGACATCCTGTAGACTGTCATATGTTTCTTCGACTGTATACAGGAGATGACTCATGATCTTCACCTTTCCGGAGGTTCCTATGACCTCAAACAGGTAGGAAGGACCGAGATAGAAGTCACCGAGCGGACCCCACTGACCGGTAATCGCTTCGTAACGAAGTCCGGTGAATGTTGGACGAATGCAACGGTAATACTTGGCGTTGTTCCGAACGAGAATTTGCGAAATCTCCGCTGAGTCGCACTTCATTTTGTAGGGAAAGCCCCAGACATTGATATGTTCCCATTCTGTTGCTTCTGTCTTTAACTCGGAGGTCCGGAGTAGTTGACATTCTTCAAGCGCGGGAATATCTTTGTAGGCGATGTTGTGTGTTGCTGCCTTGTCGCCTGAAAGGTAATGCGAAACGGCTGCAACGGTTTCTTCGTTTACACCGGCTCTTTTCATGGACGCAATGGCCTTGCGAATATCGGCTTCTGTTCCGACATAAACCTTGTCGAAGGAGCAGAAAGACGGTGTTGCGCAGTCCCATAGACGCAAAATGTAGTACTCCATATTTATTCCTTTCTCTTGAGACGGGTTTCCAATGCATACATAAGAGAAACCCAGGTTTCCCGATGCGGAAGGTTTTCGTTTTCCAAGGCTTCCTGAATATCCCGGTACATGACCGTTACCGTTCGCAAATCAAGCAAATTCATGTGGTCAAGAATGAATTGAACAGCAACGTCCGGCATATAGGTGTCCCGTCCAAGGGAATACCGAACAGCACTGTTGACAATGCAACCGAATCCCTCGCTTACCAACGGAGAAAGCCAGCTTGCCGGACAGAGTACGAGGTCATCTTTGCCGGGATCGGTAATGACGAAGCCAACATTATCTCGGCTTACAATTTCGAGTATTTCATCGAGCCTGTCTCCCAGCTCTTTGCGTGCGATCCGCTGCATAGTTTCAGTTGGATGCAAATGATCATACATATATAGCGTTATCCTTCTTTCTTTTTGCGTTAAGAATACTTTGAGGGTGGGGCTAAAATTTAGCCCCACCCTCATCGGTGTCGGAGAATGTTCTGTTTTTGATATATCCATCATACATTCTTCTTTGTTTTGTTGCCAACATTGATTTCAGCTATGGCTTTATCAAAATCGAAATGCCATTCTCCTTTCTTATATTCGTTCGGGAATTTTTCCATCAGCCAACTAATTTGGCTTTCCATCTTCTTTTTGATTGCCTTCAAATTGTAATTTGAATACTTTTTCGCGCCAGCAAGAATTGTCAATATAGCTCCGCCCGACACTTCTTCGTCATAGCCTCTATAGCTCTTATATATCGGCCAAGCCGTTTCGCTTTGAATCTTCTCAATCCTATTAACATAAGATACGAGCAAAACATCGTCTTTCAGAAATGTTCCAAGTTGGGATGGAATATATACCATATCCACAATCCCCTGAGTAGACATGTACCCCTGTCTCTTATAGTACCGATCCTGCTTGTACCATTCAGGGAGATCATCCGGATAGATTTTGGTTTTGTACACGCCTGAGAATAGACTACCGTCTTCGCTTGTCACACTTTTAAGCACTCCATCTACCTTTTTAATCTGTTCGATGTAATAAATATGCCGTCTAATCCTTTTCATCGATAAAATCCTGCTCTTTCAATATACTTGATAATTCAAAATCACCATATAAAAAGTGCATTTTATCGATTCGCTTGTTTGTGTGCCAATGCCCGCAAAACCAGGCTTTATATTTCACACGCCCCTCAATGCTGTCCAACCAAATCTCCGTGCTTTTGTCTACTGTACTTTGGTCAATCATTGTCAGAAACATTTCGACCGGTTCATACTTCAACGGACAAGTGTGCGACAATATAACGTCAAAGTCTCTGTTTGCAATCTGTTGCTCAACATACGCTTTTATTTCGTCTGAAGGCTGTTCATCAGCCCACCAACCATATCCGCGAGCCAGGCGGTAGTGTTTGTCAACACTATAAGCTCCACCGATTACCAAGTGACGGATACCTTCTATATCGAATATCTCCCCGTCCTTGGCAAACAGCAGATTGGGGTAGGTTTCTTCAAACCAAACTGTACCACCATTCCACTCTTTTGTTTTGTATGTTGGAATGGAACTTGGCCGTATTTCATGATTCCCGTGTATGCATAGGACTGTCGGATTGACTTTGCTAAGTTGTCTCTTACACTCTGTATCCCGTGAGTCTCCATAATAATTAGCCCCCACATCACCGAGAATAACGATAGTATCATCTTTTGTAGTTTTGACCTTCTTGCAGAAAGATATTATGTTCCAAGGCACTCCGTGAATATCACCCGTGTAGTATATCATTTCATCACCTCTGACGACTTACTGTATGTATTATACCACATAGATTTGTAAAAATCTCGATATTTCAGTTTATTTGTCTGCACCCACTGAATATTTGTCCGCACCCTACACATCACTTTTCATACCGCCGGTTATGGAGCTTTACTTTCGGATCATTCACTTATCTGTCTTTCGGTTGTACAATTGATATAAACTATTTACGCTTGTGCTCGCGCATAGCGGTTTTTAATGCGAATATGGTATCTACGATCACCTCCTTCTCATAACTGTTACACCCTTGCAGCAGAAATGCCGCCTCCGCAATATCCGACTCTTCTTGTTGTAATCGGTTATCCTGGAACAAGACATCCATTGAAACTTTCAATACATCGGCAAGTTCAATTGCTTTTGATAAACTCAATGCTTTAGTACCGGTTTCCACCAAGCTGATAAAGGTAGGTGACACATCGATCATCTCCGCAAGTTCTTCCTGAGTCATGCGCTTTGAAGTCCTCACCATTTTAATCTGTTTGCCTAATTTTCGTTTGTCTACTTTCATGACATAACCTCCGTTATAAAATATCCTCAAATATTATAAAACGGATTTTATATGATAAGGAGGGCTTTATAGAGAATATAGCGTGGAGATGATATAATTTTATATAAGCATAGCGTTCATTTTATATTGAGGAGGTGATAACATGACTGACGAAACTGTGTTTGAGATGCAACAGATTGGCGCCAGAATCCGCGAAGAACGCCAAATTCAGAAAATGAGCCAAGCCACGCTTGCCGAATTATCTAATGTCTCGCTTCCCATGATCAGTAACATAGAAAACGGTAAGTCAGTGATGTTATTGGATACCTTTTTGAAGATAATCGATGCATTGCACGTTTCTGCTGATACTATTCTAAGACCCGATACACCTAATGTATCTTTGATGTATCAGCGCGACTATGCTGACCTTCTCAAGGACTGCACTCCACAAGAATGTGATGCCATTATCAACATGGCAAAGCAATTAAAGATAACTCTTCGTGCACAAAAGAATAATAACGATTATTGAAAAGCGACTTGCAGAGTCGCTTTTCTTATTTCTACTCAGTCTCTGCCTCGTCCGATTGAGACTTTTTTTCATACAATTTATTTAAGCTCAACGGAAACTTGCTTTTGAAATTATATGCAAGCAAAATTGCCTCCCAAAAG
>OLXK01002440.1_pt1 | contig 10332 bp, 7 predicted proteins | sample 1674321 | NCBI WGS metagenome assembly OLXK01 (sample SAMEA103958162, study PRJEB25191) | human gut metagenome | reverse complement strand
TGCAGGCCCTGAACAATGGTCAGGTGGACGCTGTGGTCATCGACAACGCTCCCGCCAAGGAGTATGTGGCTGCCAACCCCGGCCTGAAGGTGCTGGAGACCAGCTACGCCGAGGAGGATTACGCCATCGGCATGGCAAAGGGTTCTTCTCTGGAAGATGTCGTCAACGCCGCTCTGGAAGAGCTGAAGGCTGACGGCACCCTGCAGTCCATCGTGGACAAGTACATCACCGCTGAATAATTCAGCTGTACCTTGTATCACGGGGAGGCGGCCCCATCTGGGGCACCTCCCCTTTTTTGGAAAGAACAGGTTACAAAATTCTAACAATTTTAGAAAGCGAGGATGCGAATGGCCGCACAATACGAACTGCTGAAAGAGCTGCTCAACAGCGGCACGAAGCTGGACTTCGGGCAGGAAATGTTCTTCAAATTCTATCAGGCGTTCATCCTGAACGACCGCTGGGTGCAGTACATCCAGGGCGTGGGCACCACGCTGCTGGTCACCGCCATTGCGCTGGCACTGGGCGTGGTGCTGGGCAGTGTGGTGGCACTGGTGCGTGTTGCGCACGACCAGCAGCGTCCCGGCCGCAGGAACCCGGTGCTGGGCTTCTTCAATGCCGTCTGTCAGGTGTACACCACCATCATCCGCGGCACCCCCATGATGGTCCAGCTGCTCATTATGAGCATGGTCATCTTTTCCAACAGCCGCAACTTTACCATGGTCGGTGCGCTGGCACTGGGCATCAACTCGGGCGCTTATGTCTCGGAGATCATCCGCGGCGGCCTGATGGCCGTGGACCCCGGCCAGATGGAAGCCGGCCGCAGCCTGGGCCTGAACTACATGACCACCATGGTGGTCATTGTCATTCCGCAGGCCATCCGCGCGGTGCTGCCTGCACTGGGCAACGAGTTCATCGTCCTGCTCAAGGATACCTCGCTCATCACCGTTATCGGCGGCAAGGAGCTGCTGTATGCGGCGCAGGGCATTATGAACCGTACCTACGAGGCCATGTTCCCCCTGTTGGGCGTTGCAGTGGTCTATCTGATCTTAGTCATGCTCTTTACATGGCTGCTGTCGAAGTTTGAGAGGAGGATGGCGCAAGGTGACCGCTAATCATGCTGAAAAGATCCTGGAAGTCCGTGGTCTGACCAAGACCTACGGCGGTGAGGCCAAAAAGGGCGCAAAGCAGCCCACCCCCACCCTGGATGTCCTGAAGGGCATCGACATCGACATCTACCGCGGCGATGTGGTCTGCCTGATCGGCCCCTCCGGCTGCGGCAAGTCCACTTTCCTGCGCTGCCTGAACCGGCTGGAGATCCCCACCGGCGGCTCCATCAAGTTTGAGGGCATCGAGGTGGATGATGCCCACATCGATGCCGTGCGCCAGAAGATGGGCATGGTGTTCCAGCACTTCAACCTCTTCCCCCACCTGACCGTGAAGAAGAACCTGGAATTGGCCCCCAGCCTGCTCAAGCTGAAGGACAAGGAAGCCATTTCCCAGCGCGCCGACGAGCTGCTGGCCCGTGTGGGTCTGGCCGACAAGGCCAACGTCTACCCCAAGAGCCTGTCCGGCGGCCAGCAGCAGCGCATTGCCATTGCCCGCGCTCTGGCCATGGACCCGGACGTCATCCTGTTCGACGAGCCCACCTCCGCCCTTGACCCTGAGATGGTCGGCGAGGTGCTGGAGCTGATGAAGGAGCTGGCCCACACCGGCATCACCATGCTGGTGGTCACCCACGAAATGGGCTTCGCCCGCGAGGTGTCCAACCGCGTCATCTTCATCGACGACGGCAAGATCCAGGAGGACGAGCCGCCGCAGGAACTGTTCACGAATCCGAAGCATCCCAGACTGAAAGCATTCCTTTCCAAGATGCTGTAATACTTTTCCACAGAGTAAAAGGGGCTGTTGCATGTGCAGCAGCCCCTTTTACTCTGTATTATTCTTTGATGCGGAACACAAACAGCTTGCTGAAAATGTAATTCAGAGCCATGACGATGAACTGTACCGCAAACTTAGAGATCCGGTCATTCCAGTGCAGAATATTTACCAGCAATGTCATGCAGGCCATTTCGATAAGGAGAGTGGAAATCCTCGCACTGAAAAATTTCAGCATTTCGCGCAATTTATCAGCACTTTTGCTTTCAAAAACGAACTTCCTGTTTGTGATGTAAGCAAAAGAGACTGCGCAGATCCATGAGAGCGTATTGGCAGTCATCAGTTGAAATGGGTCTTGCGGGTTCAGAAAGACTGCAGTGAAAAAATAGTAACTTGCCAGACTCACTACCGTAGTCAGACCACCTACGATCACATAGTTGATCAATTTCTTATAACGAAAATAAAGTTGCTTTATTATTTGTATCATACGCAGTGCCCGGAATTGATTTCCTTTTCCACAATATAGATCGGACGGTTTTTCAGCTCTGCAAATGCAACGGAAAAATATTCACCCATAATTCCGACCAGCAAAAAGAGAACGGCAAATAAAACATTGACTGCCGCAAGGATCACCTTATACTCGCGGAATCCACACAGTGCACTTATAGCAAAAATCACAGCAGCAAGAAAACTTACAGCACCGGCATAGAGGCCGAGTTTCAGTGGAAAATCAGAAAAACCGACTATGGTGCTGATTGCAAAATTCATCAGTTTTTTTAGCGTATAGTGGCTGGCACCGCCAGCTCTTTCCGCAGCAGTGTATTCCAGCGTTGTTTTCCGGAAACCAACGCTTTGTACATATCCACGTAGAAAACGAGTTTTTTCACGGTAATTTGTACGTAGAACATCTGCCACACGGCTACTGATGGCAAAGAAATCCGATGCATTTTCCTCCAGCTTTACTTGATCAGACAAGGCGTTGATCACCCGGTAGAATGCTCTGGATGTAAAGTTTTTGATGGCACCTGCCGATTTGTTGGAGGTTCGGACCATGCTGATAACCTCATAGCCTTCCTCAAATTTCGCCATGATGGGGGCGATGCATTCCAGAGGGTGCTGCAGGTCGGCATCCATGCAAATGATCACGTCCCCCGCAGCATGATCGATGCCTGCAATCATGGCAGCCTCGTGGCCAAAATTTCGCGAAAAACTGATTACACGGACATTCTTGTTCTGCTGCGCAATCACTTCCAGAATATTCATACTGGCATCGGTACTGCCATCATTTACAAAAATCAGCTCATATCCCCCTCCCCCGTATTCCAAATTCTGTTCGATGGAGCAGAAAGCTTTATAAAACTTTTCCAGAACGGCTTCTTCGTTATAAACTGAAATAATTAACGATAATTTTTTCATTTAACTTCCCTGCTTTTTCGTAGTTCTTACGGCTCATCTGCAAATTTGACAACAATTTTTCCGTTGATGCACCGGATCGAGCCCTGATCCGGATAGCAGGGCATAGATGCTACCTCGGCATTACCGTCAAACTCTGCGGCATCTCCTAATTCCGGTGCAAAGCCACACCAAAACTCCATGGCTTCCTTCCATGCGTAATCATTGAAAATAGGTTCTCCTTTATATGTAGCCAGATCCAAATCATCGAAATATTCGCTGATTCCAACAAGATTTTTATCGTGCTTGTCATACTCCCCGATATAAACAACCTGCGCATCTTCAGTATAACCTTCGATACTTTCAATTCGCGTGATCAAAGTTGTGTAATAACTGATCATTTGTGTCTGCATCACGTCTGCTTTTAGGTAGAGGATATTGCTGTAACGAATATTTAGAGTCACAAGTACTCCTAATAGGGCAACAGCAGCTTTACATAGGGCACCTTCTACTTTTGTTCTATCTTCGGGATATTTATCAATAAACCATACAACCAAAGCAAAGGCAAACGCCTGTCCAAAAGTCATTACGGCATGAACATCCCAAGGCTCTACCATCAGGTATACAAAGCATGCTGCAATAGGATATGCGATTAGGATCAATAGGGTTTGACATCCTTTTGGGGTCTTAAGAATATACATTTTCCGGAGCACAAATATGGCAATGATCGCAGTAACAATGATCAACAAAGTATAGACATATCTTGCGCTGAAGTCTTCCACAGCAGTGCTTGGATAAAAGAATGAGCCGTAACCGCACAGTATCCGATAAATATAATTGCTCAGATTTGTTCTTCCAAAATGATTGATACCTTTGTAATCCGTCAAAACAACGCCAAACTGATTCAGAAAATATTGATTGACTAGAAAATATTCTGTAACAAACCCAATGCACACAGTTGCATTACACAGGGCCATTTTCCAAAACGCTTTCCAGTTCATATCAGACTGCCGGATATCTTCCATCATATAAAGCAGCAATGTACAGATGCAGACCGGGATATTTGCCTGGTACACACCAACAGAGCAAGCCATCAAAACCGTGCAGAGTAATAGAGCGACAACATTCTTTTTCTGGTGAAAAATCCATGCTCCAACAACTCCCAGTAGGGATGCAGCATAATAGTATGGTGCAGTAAACATGTAACTGAATGTTCCCGTCACTGACGGAAATGTCACCATACTTCCGCACAGCAGAATAACAAGAGGCTTTGACTGGATCTTCAAACTATCCACCAGCAGATATACGATTGCTGCAATGCACAAAATCGTAATCGTACCATTTACCACTGGCAGGCTGTAGTTTTTACTACCCAGCAAATTTGCACTCAGACTTCCAAGAATGCCCAGCATCCACCGTCCAGATTCGTAAGTAGCGCCCACTTCATTGAAATACCGTACATCATCATGGAATGAGTATTTGTTGAACAGAACCATACCATGCGCCAACAATCCCCAAAAAGTAGCACTGCACAGTACTGTTTTTAACAGGCTCTCATTTACCTTTAGCTTTTCCGCAGTTTTTTCCATGTCTTTCTCCCAAACAAGGCATCATTCCCGAATTTAGCCAAAACTATATAGTTGTATTATACAATGTCAGCCTATCTCCTGCAACTATTTCTGCAAAAAAACGTGCTCTGTGGTTTCTATTTTCCACAGAGCACAGTTCTCATCATTCTGTTTTGTTGCAACTTTTACAGCGCATTATTCGTACCATCTGTTTCCTGCTCACTGGTATACAGCACCATCAGATGGTTGGCGCTTTCTTCCAGCTGGGTCTTGGCCTGACGGAGATTGGCTTCCTCGTTTTCATTCATCTTTTCGGGCTTATCCTTGCGCAGGCAGCGGCGGAGGTTGGCAAGGTCCGTTTTGATGCGGTTCTTCTCGTCCTTGTCCAGCTCCTTTTTGCATTTGGAAAGAGCCTCGTCCACCTTGTAGGCCAGCACCTCGGCCTGATTGTGCAGATCCAGCCGCTCCTTGCGGCGGCTGTCCTCGGCCTCGTAGGCGGCAGCGTCTGCCATGGCGCGCTGGATCTCATTTTCCGAAAGGTTGGTGCTGCCGGTGATGGTGATGTTCTGCTCCCGGCCGGTGCCAAGGTCTTTGGCAGACACCTTCACCACGCCGTTCACATCGATATCGAAGGTAACTTCGATCTGCGGTTTGGAGGAGAAGCTTGCCCGAATGCCGGTGAGCTTGAATTTGCCCAGACTCTTGTTGTCGCGGGCAAAGTGGCGCTCGCCCTGCAGCACGTTGATCTCCACACTGGTCTGCATGGGCCGTGCGGTGGTGAAGATCTGGCTCTTGCGGGTGGGGATCATGCTGTTGCGGGTGATCAGCGGGGTGGCCACGCCGCCCAGCGTCTCAATGGAGAGGGTCAGCGGGGTCACATCCATCAGCACAAGGCCCTGCGCCGCTGCGCCGGTGGCACCGGCCAGCTTGCCGCCGCCCTGCAGCAGACCGCCCTGCACAGCCGCACCCATGGCAACACACTCGTCCGGGTTCAGGCTGTGGCTGGGTTCGCAGCCCAGCAGCTCCTTCACCTGACGCTCCACCGCAGGCATCCGGGTGCTGCCGCCCACCAGCAGCACCTTGCCCAGCTGGCTGGCAGAAACGCCTGCATCCCGCAGCGCATTCTGCACGGGAGCCACTGTGCGGGCCAGCAGGTCGCCGGTCATCATTTCGAACTGCGGGCGGGAAAGCGAGATATCCAAGTGGTGAGGGCCGTCCTTGCCCACTGCGATAAAGGGGAGGTTCAGCTGTGCCGACGGCGCGGCAGAAAGCTCCTTCTTTGCCTTTTCGGCTTCCTCTTTCAGTCGGCCCATAGCTGCCGGGTCGCGGGAGAGGTCGATGCGATCCGACTTTTTGAACTCGGCCACGGCATATTCCACGATGCGCTGATCGAAGTCGTCACCGCCCAGATGGGTGTCGCCGCCGGTGGCAAGCACCGTAAAGGTCCCGTCCTCGATCTCGATGATGGACACATCAAAGGTGCCGCCGCCGAGGTCGTAGACGAGGATCTTCTGCGATGCTTCGTTATCCAAACCATAGGCCACAGCGGCAGCAGTAGGCTCGTTGATGATGCGCAGCACGTTCAGGCCTGCAATGCGGCCTGCATCCTGCGTAGCCTTGCGCTGGCTGTCGTCGAAGTAGGCGGGCACCGTGATGACTGCTTCGGTCACCGGCTCGCCCAGATAGCTCTCGGCATCGCGGCGGATCTTGGCCAAGATCATGGCGCTGATCTCCTGCGGGGTCAGGTCTTTGCCGTCGATGTGCACCCGGTAGTCACTGCCCATATGGCGCTTGATGCTGGAGATGGTGCGCCCGGAATTTGTGGCGATCTGTCGCTTGGCCGCGCCGCCCACCAGACGTTCACCGTCCTTCGTGAAGGCCACAACGCTGGGGGTGGTGCGCTCACCCTCCGCATTGGTGATGACCACGGGCTTGCCGCCCTCCACCACTGCCACGCAGGAATTGGTCGTGCCGAGATCGATGCCGATTACTTTGCTCATACTGTCTGTTTCCTCTCCGGTGCTGTGCATCTTGGGCGCAGCTCTTCAAATCATTTCCGAGTATATCTTACCGTCCCGATATGACGATTTTTTAGTCCAATTGTAAAGATTCCATGTCGTAAGCTGTGGCTCGGGCAGGCAGTTCACTGGTCAGTTCCCGGATGAGCTGGTCGGCTTCGGCCAGCCACTGCTCTGCGTCCGGCTCGTGCTCACGGGCCTTGATGGCAAAGCCCTGCCTTGCTTCTGCGGCCAGTGCCAGCGCCTTTTTGCGGCTGGTGTAGCGCGTTTCGGTCTGGGCCACACGCAGGCACACCTGCGGAGTGTACTCGATATCCGGCATATGGGCTGCGTTGGTGCGGGCACGGCGGTAATACAAAAGTGCCCGGCCATTGTCGCCCCGGGCAGCGCAGTCATCGCCCAGTGCAATGTTGGATAAGATCTCGCCGCTGTCTGCTGCTTCCTTCCACATGCGGCGGGCCTTGGCACGGTTCGTGCGGGTGCCGCGGCCCTTATAAATACAGTCTGCCAGCAGGGCAAGTCCCATGGCGCTGCCAAGCTCGGCTGCTTTTTCAAAGCATTCCACAGCCTGCGCCCAGTTGCCCTTGCGGGCGGCTTCCTTTCCAGCATCTGCTTTCTCATCACCGGGGTCTTCCGGCGTATGGCCCGCGTGCAGCAAACCATTGAGCAGAGCGCCGTCCAGCGTAGCCGAGTGGCTCCACGGGTCCAGCACCACGCCGTCGATCCCCTCAGTGGAAAGGGCCAGCTCCATGGCATCCTGCAGGGTGTAATCTGCCATTGGCCGGGCAGAAGTGCTGCGGTCGGCGCAGGCCGCAGCTGCAGAGGTGAACATAGGCAGCCATGTGCGGCCCTTCTCGTTGCGCAGGGTCCACAACTGCAGGTCCTTAGCCTTTGCCGTGGGCACCGGATGCTCCGTCCACGGTGCAGGCGTGTTGTGCACCGTCAGTGCCGTGCGCAGCGGCACCAGAACATGGGTCTCCATTTCCAGTGCATAGTTCAAAGCGCCCATCAGCGTCCAGAAGCTTTCTTCGTTCTGGCCTTTATATAAATTTTCCACTGCCTGCTCAAAGGCCGGGCAGCCGGTGCCCGCCGGGCTGTAGGCCGGAGCGTTCTGCCGATGCTTGCGGGTGCCCACCGGGCGCAGCCGGATGCCGCCGTCTTGTCTTTTTGCCATCTGCTCACCATTCTTCCAGTTTCTAGTCAATTTTTAGTATAGCAGGAAATGGCTTTGGGTACAACGCCTATCTGTATGTATTCATTTTTCCCTGCTCAAAAAAAGCGGGGTGCCAGATCAGCTTCTTCTGGCACCCCGTGAAAAATACATTTTTCCTGAAACGCCTTATTCCGCGTCCAGATCTTCTTCGGTCTCAGCAGCAATATAGATTGGTCTGTGCTTTGTTTCAAGATATGTTTTGGCAAGGTACTCGCCCGCAATTCCCGTACACAGCAGCTGCACACCACTGCACAAAAGGATAATGCAGACAAGGCTCGGCCAGCCGGAAGTAGGGTCGCCGAACATCAGTGCACGCACCACCACGATTATGATGCCTACAAACGCCAATACGCAAAAGGCAAGGCCAAGGCCCGCCGCCATCAGCAGCGGAGCTGTGGAAAAGCCCACAATGCCTTCGATCGAATATTTGAGCAGACCCCAGAAGTTCCACTTTGTTGTGCCCGCCACACGCTCTACGTTTTTGTAGTCGATCCACTTTGTTTTAAAGCCGACCCAGCTGAAAATGCCCTTGCTGAAGCGGTTATATTCCGTCATGCTCAGCACGGCATCAGTCATTTTGCGGCTCATCAGGCGGAAGTCTCTTGCTCCATCCACGATCTCTGTATCCGAGAGCTTATTGATGATCTGATAAAACTTTTTGGCAAACCAGCTGCGAACGGGCGGTTCACCCTCGCGTGTCGTGCGGCGGGTGGCCGCGCAGTCATATTCGCCGGAGAGCAGCAGCTCCAGCATTTCCGGCAGCAGCGAGGGCGGGTCCTGCAGATCCGCATCCATCGTTGCTACATAATCGCCCTTTGCCGCTTTTAATCCGGCATAAATGCCTGCTTCCTTGCCAAAGTTCCGGCTGAAGGAGATGTACCGCACACGGGCATCTTTCCGGTGCAATTCCCGCGCGATCTGCAGTGTGCGGTCTTTTGAGCCGTCATCCACAAAGATGAACTCAAAATCTGCTCCGTGGGATATTCCCATCTGCTGTGCGATCTTGCTGGCCTCTTTATAAAAAATGGGAAGTGATTCTTCCTCATTGTAGCACGGAACGACCAAACTTATCAGCATTCCTGTTTCCCCTTTTGTGCAATATTTAAAATCATTGTAGCATACCCCCACCCTGGTTTCAACCGTTTTCGGCATTTTGCCCGGCGGTTTTCAGCACACTTTTGCAATAAAAACATTTTCTATGGCTTTTTAAGTTTTTGTACGCTATAATAAGTAGGATTTCATAAACCTTATAATGCAAGAAAGAAGGAGTATCGCCTTGAACAAGATGCTAGGCTATCTGAAGGACTACAAGCGCGAGAGCGTGCTTGCGCCCCTTTTCAAGATGCTGGAAGCCACGTTCGACCTGTTCGTGCCGCTGGTCATGGCGGATATCGTGAACATCGGCATTGCCGCCCACGACTTCCACTATATTCTTGTGCGGTGCGGCATTTTGCTGCTGCTGGCTATGATCGGCCTTGCCTGCAGCCTGACGGCACAGTATTTTTCCGCAAAGGCGGCCGTGGGCTATTCCACAGCTCTGCGCCACGCCCTGTTTGAGCACATCCAGACCCTGAGCTTTACCGAGATGGACACCCTCGGCACCAGCACCCTGATCACCCGTATGACCAGCGACGTGAATCAGGTGCAGAGCGGCCTGAACCTGTTTTTACGCCTGTTCCTGCGCAGCCCGTTCGTGGTGATCGGTGCCATGGTCATGGCCTTTACGGTGAATTCCCGTGCAGCGCTGATCTTTGTAGTGACCATCCCGCTGCTGAGCGTGGTGGTGTTCGGCATCATGGCTGCTACCCGGCCCCTGTACAAGACGGTACAGAATCGCCTTGACCGGGTGCTGGGCCTGACCCGCGAAAACCTGACCGGTGTGCGCGTGGTGCGCGCTTTTGATAAGGAAAAGAGCGAGGTAGAGCGCTTTGAGAATGCCAACGACCTGCTGACCAAGATGCAGCTCCATGTAGGCCATATCTCTGCCCTGATGAACCCGCTGACCTATGTGCTCATCAACATTGCCATTGTGGCACTGCTATATGTGGGCAGCATTGAGATCAATGTGGGCGGCATGGCTTCCGGCGACGTGATCGCGCTGGTGAACTACATGAACCAGATCCTTGTGGAGCTGGTCAAACTGGCAAACCTGATCGTGCAGGTGAGCAAGGCGCTGGCCTGCGCAGGCCGCGTGCAGGCTGTGCTGGACACCAAGCCCGGCATGGCCTTCCCGGAAAAGCTTCTGGGCGAGGTGCCCGCCGAAAAA
>OLXK01002435.1_pt1 | contig 10347 bp, 5 predicted proteins | sample 1674321 | NCBI WGS metagenome assembly OLXK01 (sample SAMEA103958162, study PRJEB25191) | human gut metagenome | reverse complement strand
GGCCTCGTCGAAGAGGTGCTTGAATACCACGCTGCCGTGCAGGCCGTCGTGCTCGAACTCGTTGGTCACCCAGGCATGCGAGTTGCCCACGCGGCTGAGCGTATCAAGCTGCAGGCCCGAATCCACGTACATGTCGTCGAAATACACCGCGGCCTGCAGGGGCACCTCGTTGCACGCCAGTCGCTGCGGGTCGTAGATCTTGTCCCAGCTGGTGTCTTCCATCAGCAGGTCCATGGCGGGCTTGAAGGGCTTGAGCTCGGGCATCTGCTCGAACATCCACGGGAACATGGCCTCGCCGGTAAACATGAGCGGGCGCGCGAGTGTGTCGAACTCGGCACGATGGGCCTTCTCCTCTGCTGCGGCCCAGCGAATGGGCATGGTGTCGCCGTCGGCGTAGATAAACTCCTGCAGTGTCCAGTACAGCGGGTTCGTGCGTGTGTTGGTGCGCTCGAAGGCGCGCATCAAAAAGCTGTCGGATACCGAGGAGCCGCAGCTCAGCGTACCGTCGCCAGTAACAAAAGCGTGATCGATAGTCCAATGCATGCGCTCAAAGCTCGGCTTCATGCCAAAGTCGCTGCTCATGAGCTGTAGGCGCTCGACCGTCATCGGCGAGCCGTCGGGCAGCACGGGCTTCTGTGCCTCGAGCGCATCGGCCAGGGCTGCCACGCGCTCGACGTCGGCGGGGTAGCGGTCGTAATACTGCTGCGTCTTGGCGGCCATGCGCGGGAAGGTGTGCGCGTAGACCTCGCTGGCGCTCGCCGGCACGTGGGGGATGCCGCCGCAGGTAAAGCTCGCCGCCACGCCCTCGGGGAAGAGCGACAGATAACTCAACGTCAAAAAGCCGCCGTAGCTCTGGCCGAGCGTGACCCAGGGCTTGCCGCCAAAGCCCACCAGACGCAGGTACTCAAAATCGCGCACGATGGAGCTGGCGAGGTGGCGCTTGAGGAAGTCGGCCTGCGAGCGTGCTGTATCGGCGCCGGCGGCCGTTGCGCGATCGCCCAGTGCCTTGATCGTGCGTCCGTCCACGCAGCTACTGCGTCCGGTGCCGCGCTGGTCGGGAAGGACCACGCGGAAGTGCTTGACGGCCTCCTCGATCCAGCCGTCGCTTGTAGGCGACAGCGGACGCGGGCTCTCGCCGCCGGGGCCGCCCTGCAAAAACAGGAGCAGCGGCAGATCGTCGTTGATGCGGTCAGGCGCGCAAACCACGCGGTAGAAGAGCTTGATGCTCTCGGGCGCGCCGGCGATTGGTGCCGGCATAGCGCCGCGGCGCATGGTGCTGCCGACGGCCAGGAGCATCGGCTCCAGGCCGCGCCAGTCAAGGGGGACGTCGATGCTGTGGTCCTCGACATAGAGGCCGGGGACGTGGTACGAAGTGATGAGGGCCATGTGAGTCTTCCGTTCGTTGCGGTGTTTCGGGTTGACCAATTCTACCGCCGCGGGCGAGGCCATGCGCAAATCGGCTACCATGGTTGCAAACTTCTAGGAGAAAGGGCCGCCCATGTCGGTCGATATAGCCACGTATGTCCACGATCTTGCCGTTGCCGCCAAGGCAGCGTCGGCCTCGCTTGCCACGGCGAGCGATGAGCAGCGTCAGGAGGCCGTGCGCGCCATGGCCGCAGCACTGCGCAACGGTGTCGACTCCATCGTCGCCGCTAACGAGCTCGATATGTCCGCCGCACGCGATGCGGGCACTTCGGCCGGTCTGCTCGACCGTCTGCTGCTGACGCCCGAGCGCGTCGAGGGCATGGCCGCCGGCCTGGAAAAGCTCGCCGAGCTGCCCGATCCCGTCGGCCGCGTGCTCGACCACCGCGTGCTTGCGAGCGGTGTGGACCTGACCCGCGTGAGCGTGCCGTTGGGTCTGGTTGCCATGGTCTACGAGGCGCGCCCCAATGTGACGGCCGACGCCGCGGGCATCTGCATCCGCACCGGCAACGCCTGCATTCTGCGCGGCGGCTCGCTGGCCTATCACTCGTGTGCCATGATCGCCGAGCTGCTGGCCGATGCGCTCGAGGCCAAGGGCTTCCCGCGCGAGGCCGTGTCGATGATCGAGTCCACCGACCGCGAGGCCACCGGCGAGCTCATGAAGCTCCGCGGTATCGTCGACGTACTCATTCCGCGCGGCGGTGCAGGCTTGATCCAGCGCTGCGTGCGCGAGTCGCTTGTGCCGGTGATCGAGACGGGCACGGGCAACTGCCACATCTACGTGCATGAATCCGCCGACTTTGATAAGGCGCTCAACATTATCGTCAATGCCAAGACCCAGCGCGTAGGCGTGTGCAATGCCGCCGAGTCGCTGCTGGTCGACCGTGCTGTGGCAGATTCGTTTTTGCCGGCGGTCGTTGCCGTGCTGCACGACCACGGCGTGCTCATTCACGGCGACGAGGCCACGTGCGCCGCATGCGCCGACGCTGGGCTTGCCGAGGGCGACAACTACGTCGCCGCGACTGAGGAGGACTGGGGTCGCGAGTACCTGGCTCTCGAGATGAGCGTGAAGGTCGTGGCGAGCGAGGACGAGGCCATCGCACACATCAACCGCTACGGCACGATGCACTCCGAGGCCATCGTTGCCGAGGACACGGATGCTTGCGAGCGCTTCCTGGATGCGGTCGATGCCTCGGCCGTGTACGCCAACGCCAGCACGCGCTTCACTGACGGCGGCGAGTTTGGCCTGGGCGCCGAGATCGGCATCTCGACCCAAAAACTCCACGCCCGTGGCCCCTTCGCCGCCGAGGCCCTCACCACCTACAAATACAAGCTCCGCGGCACCGGCCAGGTCCGCCCCTAAACCCCTCGTAAACGAAAACCACCACAAAGGTGCCTGTCCCCTTCGTGGTGGTTTTAGGTGGCGTGGGCGGTTAGGCCTGGAAGGTATCGCGGTCGGGGGCGAAGGACTGCATGGCCGCGATGGTGCGGTCAAAGAGCTCGGGGAGCTCCCAGCCCAACATCTCGGCGCCCTGCGAAATCACGTCGCGCGAGCAGCCGGCGGCAAAGCGCTTGTCCTTGAACTTCTTCTTGAGCGACTTGGTCGTAAAGTCCATAACGCTCTTGCTCGGGCGCATGATGACTGCAGCGCCGATCAGGCCGGTGAGCTCATCGCAGGCAAACAGGATCTTTTCCATCTGCAGCTCGGGCTTGGGCAGCGAGGTGTTGAAGTCGGACGTGTGCGTCTGGATGGCGCGAATGAGCTCTGGAGACGCACCTTCGCCCTTAAGAATCTCGGCAGCATAGATGGTGTGGTTCATGGGGTCGTCCTCATGCTCCTCCCAATCCAGGTCGTGCAGCAGACCGACGATGCCCCAAAACTCCTCGTTCTCGGGGTCGAACTCGCGCGCAAAGTAGCGCATAGTGCCCTCGACCGTCTCGCCATGGGTGATATGGAACGGGTCCTTGTTGTGCTCGTTGAGCAGTTCGAACGCGCGGTCGCGGGTGATTCCGGCGGTAAGCGGCTCTGCCATAGGAGACTCCTTGTGCTCGTGGGTATCGATAAGAATGAATACTACTAGAACAAGAAAACCACCACAAAGGTGCCTGTCCCCTTTGTGGTGGTTTTGGCGCGGTTGGGTTAGTTGAGGGCGGCTTGGGCTAGGCGGGCTTCGGCGGCCTCCTCGGTGACGCCCAAGGCCACGGCGAACTCCTCGATGGAGCGGCGCTTGGCTTCCTTGAGTACGCGCATGTAGTAGGAGCTGGGCTTTTTATCAGCTTCCTCGGCCTGGCGAATGCGGTACATCATGGTCTTTGCCACGCGGACCGTCTCGGGCGCGCCCAGCTTGAGCTGCTGCTTAAAGTGCGTCTCCTCAAGCGAGCTGTTGCGCTCGGTAAAGGTGTCGCACTCCAGCTCGTCATAGTGGCTCAGCAGGTGCTCGGCATCTTGCTGCGAGATGGCGGCGTGCAAACGGTCGGCCTGCGCCACGGGGTACATGAGGATCGTCTGCGCATGTCCCTGCTTGGTCTCGAGCAGCAGCATGGGCTGCGGTGTGTCGTCCCTAAAACCGACGACGGTGCAGACTCCCTGGCCCGGATGAATGACGTGTTGACCGATTGAGAACATGCTACCTCCAACTTATACGAATTTACGTATGTCTAGAATAACACGCTGACGTGCGCAAACCCTTACTTTATGCAGGAAAAGCACACAACTCTGATAGGTAAGAGTATTCGATAACAGACGCAGCTCATTCACACCTTTATGCATTTTCAACGCCTGCATAATCTGCAGGCAGACTGGCATCTTTGAGTGACTCCATACAAGCTGTAGTCATTTTTGTGCATATGCAATATCTATTAGCTTTACCCTGCGACAGTGCCCGTCGCTTGTGATAGAGTGCTACAAACTCTGGCTTTTGCCCTACGAGTGACCAAGAGCTCGGGGGCTTTAACACAAGGAGGATCTATGCCCGAGAAGATTGAAGAGCTGGTACGCGCTGCGCTTGCTGCGGCCCAGGAGGCCGGCGACCTTTCCGCATTTGAACTTGACGATTGCGCTATCGAGCGACCGGCTGACACTTCTCATGGCGAGTGGACCTCTACCATGGCCCTGAAGTCCGCCAAGCTGGCCCACTGCGCCCCGCGCAAGATCGCCGAGGCCATCGTTGCCCATATGCCCGAGGACCCCGCGATCGAGAAGGTCGAGATCGCAGGCCCCGGCTTCATCAACTTCTACCTCTCCGTTGCCGTCAAGAATGCCATCTTTGGCGAGGCTCGCGAGAAGGGTATGGACTTCGCTAAGTCCAACGTCGGTGGTGGCCTGAAGACCCAGGTCGAGTTCGTTTCCGCTAACCCCGTCGGCCCCATGCACATCGGCCACGGCCGCTGGGCCGCGCTGGGCGACTCACTCTGCCGTGTTATGGACCACGCCGGTTACGACATCCAGCGTGAGTTCTACATCAACGACCACGGCTCTCAGATGAACACCTTCGGCAACTCCATCAGCACGCGCTATATGCAGCTTGCCGACATCATCGCCAAGCAGGGCGTGGATATCGACGAGGCTCACAAGCTGCTGATTGCCGACCGCGACGCCTTCGTTGCCGACGAGAATGACGAGCATCCCGAGACTCATCCGTACCAGGATAACTTTGCCGAGACCCTTGGCAAGGACTCCTATGGCGGCGACTACATCATCGACGAGGCCGCCGAGTTCTGGCGCACTGACGGCGATAAGTGGGTCAACGCCGATCCTCAGGAGCGTATGGAGAGCTTCCGCGAGCGCGGCTATGTAAAGATGGTCGACAACATGCGCGACCTTTGCCATGCCGTTAACTGCGACTTCGATCGTTGGTTCTCCGAGCGCTCACTGTATGTGAAGGACACTGAGGGCGAGACCGCCGGCACCTCCGCCGTCGACCGCGCTTTTGAGAAGCTCGACAAGATGGGCTACCTCTACACCAAGGACGGCGCCCTGTGGTTCCGCTCCACCGACCTGGGCGATGACAAGGACCGCGTCCTGATCAAGTCCGACGGCGAGTACACCTACTTCGCCTCCGACGTTGCCTATCACTGGGATAAGTTCCAGCGCGTCGACCACGTCATCGACATCTGGGGTGCCGACCACCACGGCTACATCGAGCGCGTCCGCTGCGTCTGCGACGCTCTTGGCTATCCCGGCAAGTTTGAGGTTCTGCTGGGCCAGCTCGTCAACCTGCTGCGCAACGGCAAGCCCGTCCGTATGTCCAAGCGCAAGGGCACCATGGTGACCCTGCAGGAGCTCGTCGACGAGGTCGGTTCCGACGCCGCCCGCTACACGCTCATCTCCAAGAGCTCCAACCAGATGGTCGACTTCGATATTGAGGCCGTTAAGAAGCGCGACAACTCCAACCCGGTCTATTACGTGCAGTATGCTCACGCCCGCGTGTGCTCCATCCTGCGCCGTGCCGCCGACGTTACGCCCGAGCAGGCTGACGAGATGGGCATGAAGGCCGTCGCCGCCAAGGCCATCGGTGAGAACGTTGATTACTCGCTGCTGACCGACCCGACCGAGCTCGCCCTTTCGCGTAAGCTCAACGAGCTCACCGACCTCATCGCCAGCTGCGCTCGCGACCGCGCCCCGTTCCGTCTGACGCACTTTGCTGAGGAACTCGCCGGCGACTTCCACAGCTTCTACGCTGCCTGCCAGGTTCTGCCGAGCGAGGGCCGTCCCGTCGACCCCGAGCTTTCGCGTGCCCGTCTGGCCGCTTGCGACGCCGTCCGCGTGACGCTCGCCCTGGTGCTCACCCTTGTTGGTGTCTCCGCTCCCGAGCAGATGTAAGCTACGGGTCATTTGACCGCGCAAGTTTGGTTTAACTGAGCCTTGAAAGCCCGATCTCCCATATGGAGGTCGGGCTTTTTGCACAAACGCCGTCGTATTGACGAATTTGGGACTGCTGGAAATACGAAACTATGCCGGTTTACTACGATGAATTGAGAAATTCCAACCACGCCGGCTTTTCGCAAAAAAGTGCAAGGCATCTACCTGCGGTTTTAGTTCAACAAATTTCGGAGTGGTCGCGGTTGAGCGATTCGTCGTAGTAAACCGTCATAGTTTTGGCGGAGGCATTCAGGTTTGTGGGCGGTAAACCAAAGATTGTCCCTTTTGACTAGTCGTTTAAGAACGTCCTCAATGACTAAGTTGCAGGTGGTTGCGGTTGTGTTACACTAACGCTGCGTATATGACGCAAATATCTCGATACAGATCAATGATGTCCGTCGGTATTTGACGGAGCTAGACTGTTTAGCCGCCCTGAAGGTTTATGCAGGGAGCATGTGATCACAGGGCTTGAAAAGAAAGTTGAGCAAACACTGTGTCTGATCAACAGCAAGAAAACGAAATAACGACGACGCAAGCCGCTCCCGCTGCACCGGTTGCGTCGGACCAGGTCGCGGCGCCCGCGCAAGCCTCGGCTCCTGAGACGCCTAAGGCTGCTTCGACGCCTACGCCTGTAGCGGCTGAGAAGGCCGTGTCTGCAACTGGTGAGGAGGCTGCTCCGGCAAAGCCCAAGCGTACGCGCCGCGCGGCCAAGCCTGCCGATGACGGCGAGGAGGTCACCAAGCCCAAGCGCCGTACCACGCGCACGACGCGCGCCAAGCGTACCGTTGCAGCTGACTCCTCGGCGCCGATTTCCGATGAGGTCGCGCAGGCACGTGCGTTGGCGCAGATTAGCGAGGCTCAGGTGGTGCGCGCCCGCCGTCGTGCTGCCGAGCGTGAGGCCGCGGCTCTGACCGAGCTTGCAGCTCCGTTTGTGCCCGAGACGCCTGCCGCCACCGAGACCCCTGTCGCCGACCAGCCAACCGAGAAGCCGGTACCGCGCACACGCCGTCGCACGGCTGCTAAGGCCGAGCAGGTTGCCGATCAGGTAACCCCCGAGCTCGCTGAGGCTTCGGTCCGTTCCGCGGCAGGGGAGGGCACATCGCCTGTTGAGCCCGCTGCGCCTGTCGAGGCCAGCGAAGTTCCCGTTGTCGATCCGGCTTTGCGCCCGCACCGTCGCGGTCGCAAGCCCAAGGCTTTCGTCGAGGCCGAGAAGGCCGCAGCCGCAGCCGCCGCCGCTCGGGATGCTGCGGCGACCGCCGAGCCTGCAACCGCTGTCGACGCGCCCGTCCAGGATGCTACGACTTCCGAGGCCGTTTCTGCCGATGTCGAGCCCGCCGACGTCCGTCCTGGTCGCAGCCATCGTACTGCTGCTAAGCGCACGTCCAAGGCCAAGGCTGCCAAGAAGGGTGCGTCCGAGGTTTCCGCCGAGACGACCGCCGATGCATCGACTGATGCCGCCGAGCCCCAAGACGTCGAACAGTCTGCGTCCGAGAAGCCCAAGCGCGGTCGCAAGAAGTCCGCTAAGGCCAAGGCCGTCGAGCAGCATGCCGAGGCCGAGCCGCAGGGCGATTCCAATGCCGAGGCCAGCGATGATGCTTCGGCTAACGAAGACGCCTCCGCAACCGATGGCACCGCCCCCGTCGAGACCGAAGAGAGCGCTCGCCCCAACCGCCGTCAGCACAAGCGCAACGACGAGCGTAATGACCGCAACGAGCGCAAGGACGAGCGTAACAACGATCGCCGCAACCGTCAGCGCGACCGCAAGCAGCGCAATAAGGAGCGCAATGCCGCTCCCACCGAGCCCACGCTTTCGCGCGAGGAGCTCGCGGCCATGAAGGTCGCCGAGCTGCGCGAGAAGGCCAAGGAGTTCGAGATTGAGACGACCGGCAAGAAGAAAGCCGAGCTCGTCGAGGAGATCTACGTCACCGCCGCGAAGGCCGAGGGCTTCCGCGACATCAAGGGCATCCTGCAGATTCGTCCGGACAGCTCCGGTATCATCCATGCCCATGGCTACATGAAGTCCAACGACGACGCCTTCGTGCCCGCCTACCTCATCCGCTCCGCGCGTCTGCGCACGGGCGACGTCATCGAGGGCTCGCTTCGTCCTTCGCGCGGCGGCGACAAGCGCGCCGGCCTCGCCAAAATCACGACCGTCAACGGTCTAGACCCCGAGCAGATTCGCAACCGCCCCAAGTTCGGTGACCTCACCCCGGTCTATCCCAACGAGCCGCTGCGCATGGAGCATGGCAAGGATTCCATTACCGGTCGCGCCATCGACATCGTGTCGCCGATCGGCAAGGGTCAGCGTGGCTTGATCGTGTCCCCGCCCAAGGCCGGCAAGACCACAATCCTCAAGAAGATCTGCCAGTCTATCTCGATTAACAACCCCGAGGTGCACCTCATCTGCCTGCTCGTCGACGAGCGCCCCGAAGAGGTTACCGATATGCAGCGTTCCATCAAGGGCGAGGTTGTGGCGTCGACCTTCGATATGCCCGCCGACAACCACACTCGTGTGGCAGAGCTCGTCATCGAGCGCGCCAAGCGCATCGTGGAGCTGGGCGGCGATGTCGTGGTGGTGCTCGACTCCATCACGCGTCTTGCCCGCGCCTACAACTTGGCGGCGCCCGCCTCAGGCCGCATCCTTTCGGGCGGCGTCGATTCGGCGGCACTGTATCCGCCCAAGCGCTTCCTGGGCGCAGCCCGCAATATCGAGAACGGTGGCTCGCTCACCATCCTGGCCTCTGCCCTCATCGACACCGGCTCCAAGATGGACGAGGTCATCTTTGAGGAGTTCAAGGGCACCGGCAACATGGAGCTCAAGCTCGACCGCGACCTGGCCGACCGCCGCATCTTCCCGGCCATCGACCCCGTTGCCTCCGGTACGCGTAACGAGGACCTGTTGGTTGACGAGCAGATGCGTCCGTTTGTCTTTGGCCTGCGTCGCATTCTTGCCGGCATGAACAACACCGAGCGCGCAGCTGCGTCGTTTATCAAGGGTCTTAAGGGCACCAACACCAACCAGGAGTTCCTGGTGCGTTCGGCCAAAAAGCACAGCGACTACGAGCAGACGTTCTAGGTTGTCATCCACACGCAGCGATAGTCATCAATGCAATAAAGGGTCGGGGCTTTGAGCCTCGGCCCTTTTCTATATCGCCGCTCCGCGCTTATTTTTGACCATAAGACTGGCAAGCAGCAGGTTTCCCGTTTCAATCCGACATCGTCGCTTGCAATCGACAGGGCGGTTTCGCATAATAGCTTTTAAGCTTCGCGACGGATAACGCAGATGAAACGAACCATATACCGTTGCTTTGGGGCATAGCCCCGCTTCATCTTCTCTCGCGCAGCCAACTGAATGATGCGATTTGGGTGCTGGAAGATGGGGAGAGCTCATGGCTTCTTCTGATGCAACACAACGAGCAGTCCTTGCCGGACTTTCGTGCGGGATCGGCCTTGCCGCTCCCGTGGTTATGTATGCCGCGACGCTGCCGTTTTCGTCTGTGAACGAGACGGTCGTGGCGGGTGCGGTTCCCTTCGCCGTGGGCGCGGTGGCGGGCGTGGGCATCTATGCCGCCTCGCTGGGTATCTCCGAGTATCGTGCGCAGCGTGAAGAGCGTCTGTTCCAGCCCGATGCCATGGGCGGTGCCGCCAATCTCAATCAGCATCAAAGCGAGTTCAAGACCGCCTCGATTTCAGCTCAGCAGCAGGATGCGACTCCTTACGCTGCGACTTCTGATTCTCAGGCTCAGGCGGAGCAGTCTACCTCGGCATTCCTTTCCGGCCTGACTGGTGCGTTCCAGCGCCGTCATGCCGATGATGGTGTCCCTACCATCGCTCGAGCCGCAGATGCTATGGACGAGGACGAGGCTTGGTCCATGATCGACAGTATGCTTGACGACGATTCGCCGGTGAGCTGCGACCCTGCACACTCGCGCGACGTCTATCAAGTCGCCATCGACGAGCTCACCAACGGCGGGCAGACCGGCTCCTATAACCGCGACGACATCGCTGCCGCCGCGCGTGCCGTTTCGGGCTCTCAGGCCGCCCCTGCGGGCAGTACGGCCGCC
>OLXK01002430.1_pt1 | contig 10364 bp, 8 predicted proteins | sample 1674321 | NCBI WGS metagenome assembly OLXK01 (sample SAMEA103958162, study PRJEB25191) | human gut metagenome | reverse complement strand
GGTGGGAACAACAGGGCTCGAACCTGTGACCCCATGCTTGTAAGGCATGTGCTCTCCCAGCTGAGCTATGCTCCCAAACAACGCCGCCGTCGGTTCTTCACCTCAGCGACGTGGTTTATTATACACAGAAACCCCTTTTTTGTCAAGCATTTTTTCCGTTTTTTTCTATGGAATTTTGCTTAGGGACAATCACCGTTTCCCACCATTTTTCCGTCAAATATCAAATTTTTTCCAGCAGTTTTCCAATATCCTCCGGCGTGAAGCTGTAAACCGCGTCACAGAACTGGCACTCCACCGGGAAAGTCTTGCCCTCCTGCCGGATCTCCTCCAATTCCTTCCTGCCAAGGCTTATCAGGGCGCGCTCTACCCGCTCACGGGTGCAGTAGCACTTGTACGTCACCTCGGTGGTTTCCAGAAACGCCACGCCGAGACTTCCGCAGACCTGCCCCAGAATGTCCTCCGGGGTCATGCCCGCTTCCAGCATGGGCGTCACCGCCCCAGCCCGGGAAATGCCCTTTTCCAGCGTGTCGATCACTTCGTCCGGTGCGCCGGGCAGCAGCTGCAGCAGATAACCACCTGCCACCTTTACGCTCTGGTCGCAGTCAACCAGCACGCCAAGGGCGCAGGCCGTGGGCGTCTGCTCGCTTTGGGCGAAATAGGCGGTCACGTCGTCCCCGATCTCGCCGGAGACCAGCTGGGTCGAGCCGATATACGGCTCCTTCATTTGCAGGTCGCGGATGACCGTCAGCGTGCCGTCAGTGCCGACGGTCGCGCCCACGTCCAGCTTTCCCGGGTATTTCTCCACCAGCGGCACCCGCGGCTCGGTGACGCAGCCCCGGACATTGCCCACGGAATCGGACACCACGGTGATGGTGCCGATGGGGCCGCCGCCCCGCACCTGCAGCGTCATGGAGCCGTCCTCCACCTTCTGCATGTTGCCCATCATGGAAGCCGCCGTCAGGCAACGTCCAAAGGCCGCAGTGGCGTTGGGAGTCGTTTTCTGAATCTGGGCACCCCGGCGCACAAGCTCCGTGGAGCGGATGGCCACGGCCTTCACAAAGCCGTCCATGCTCATGCCCCGGACTAAGTAATCCTTCATTTAATTTTTCCCTTTCTTGCCTTAAAATATACCCTCTGCTCCCCTGCCCCCGGCGCTTCAAAACGGCGGTCGGCGTAGACCGCAATGTGGGTAAAGCCCGCCGCTTTCAGGTAGGCCGTCAGCTGCTCCTGAGAGTAGGCATACTCCCTGTGTTCTTCAAAGGAGCGAATCCACGTTTCCCCCCTGCGCTGGAACAAATCCATGCCGTAGGAGCAGATATTGCTTTCTTCGTCAAATTCGCCACGCCAGACGCAGTAAACGTCGTCGTCCTCGTCCAGAAACACCTGACCGTCCATGGCGCGGAGCTTTTCCGGGGTGTTCACGTCGAAAATGAATATCCCGCCAGGGTTCAGCGCCTTCCAGACACGCCGGATGGCCTCTTTGCAGTCTCCCGGGTTCGTGATATAGTCCAGGCTGTCCAGCGCGCAGACGGCAAGGTCAACGCCTCTGGGAAGGCACAGCCTTTGCAGACTCTGACGGACAAACCGGGGCGGGTTTTGGAGGTCTGCGCATTTCTGCTGGGCGGCGGTGAGCATTTCCTCGGACATGTCCACGCCGATGACGGAAAGCCCCTTCCCGGCAAGGATCGCCGACACCGAGCCGGTGCCGCAGGCAAGATCGACCGCCGTCCGGGGCTTTAACCCCTCTTTTTTCAGAATTTCCTCATAAAAGGCCACAATCGCCCCGTAATTCACGTCATTGGTCAGGCGGTCGTAGCTGGCCGCCAGCGCTTCATAGGCACCCATAGCTTTCCTCCCCGCTACAGCAAACATCCCGTCCCGAAAGGGACGGGATGCGGTACATTATCCCAATTTTATCAGCGCTTGAAAATGCTGAAAATCTCGTCGATGTCGCTCATGTCCGCCGGCTTGGTGGGCTGCTTGGAAGCGGCCACGGGGGTATCAATGTCGTCGGGGACAAAGCTGGGCTTGCTGGGGCGGGCGGTCTTGTCCGCACCGGCGGCGGGGGCGAAGCTCTCGGGCTTCATCTCAAAGCCGGTGGCGATTACGGTCACGCGCATTTCATCCTGAAATTCGTCGGAAATGGTAGCGCCGAAGATGATGTTGGCGTCTGGGTTGGCAGCCTCCTGCACGATTCCGGCGGCGGTCTCCACGTCGTCCAGCGTCATCTCGTTGGAGCCGGTGACGTTCACCAGCACACCGGTAGCGCCGTTGATGGAGGTCTCCAGCAACGGGCTGGAAACGGCGGCCGTGGCGGCCTGCTCGGCCTTCTCCCTGCCGGAAGCGGTGCCGACGCCCATGTGGGCGCGTCCGGCGTTCTTCATGACGGCGGACACGTCGGCAAAGTCCAGATTGATGATGACGTTCTTGCAGAAGCCCACCAGCTCGGAAATGGAGGTCACAGCCTGCTTCAGCACATCGTCGGCGATGCCGAAGGCGTTGGCGAAGGTGATCTTCTGGTCGGTGACGTATTTCAGACGATCGTTGGGAATGATGATCAGAGAATCGACCTTGCCGCTGAGATCGGTGATGCCCTGCTCAGCCTGACGCATCCGGTTCGCGCCCTCGAACTTGAAGGGTTTGGTGACAACGCCGACCGTGAGGATACCGGCCTCGTGAGCCAGGTCAGCCACGATGGGAGCCGCGCCGGTGCCGGTGCCGCCGCCCATACCGGCGGTGATAAAGACCATGTCCGTGCCTTCCAGTGCCTTGGAAATGGCGGCCCGGGACTCCTCGGCGGACTTCTTGCCAATCTCGGGCTTGGAGCCTGCGCCCATGCCGCCGGTCAGCTTCTCGCCGATCTGGATCTTGTTCTTGCAGACGGATTTATTCAGATCCTGCTTATCGGTGTTGACCACGACGAAGTCCACGCCGCCTACACCGGCATCGATCATGCGGTTGATAACATTGTTGCCGGCGCCGCCGACACCGATCACCTTGATTTTCACAACGCGATCCTGTATAGTTTCGGACATAATCTCTTCCTCCTATGTATCTTTCGCAGACACGGCGGAGCCGCTGCTGCCTGAATTTTGCATCTGTACTTTCCCATTCTATCCCGAAAACCCGATTTGGTCAATAGAAAATCTGGCATTTCGGCAAATTATTTACAAAATAATAACATCACGCGAAGGGCGTATAGCCCACCTGATTCGGCCAGATGGTGAAGCTGATGTCCAGAACGCCGCTCTGGTAGTCGCTCATCTGCAAAATGGCGTCGTTCATGCAGTCAACCTTGTAATCGAGGCGGGATGTGTCGCCCAGATTGACCTGATACCGGGTGCCATACCAGAGGATAATATCCTCGGTGCTGGTCACGTCCACGCTGGCGGCTTCGCCCACGATGTCGTTGTTTTCCAGCGCCTTGAGGATCTGCAGCGCGGCAGTCAGGCGCTGAGCGCCGGTGGTCGTCACCGGGATCAGCTCTCCCAGTTCGTTGGTCTCACTAGGGGTCATCTCCGTGGCGACGCCCTTTTCGTTGACCGTGGGGGCTTCCAGCGTGACGCCCAGAACCTGCGTGGCCGTGGCCGCCTTGGCATTATTCGCCTGCTCCACGACCCTGCCGTCGGAGTCCATCATCCACCACTGTCCGTCGCTGGACTTGATGGCATAGACCACGCTCTCTTCTTCGATCATAATATTGACCGTATCTGGCAATTTTATACCAATCCGCACGCCCTTGACATAGGGCAAATTTGCCATAATCTGGCTGGCAGCGCGGATTTTGCTGAAGGTCAGGAGCTTGTCTCCCTCGGAAATGCCCGAGGCTTCCCGCACTGCCCACGCACTGTAGGTATCCGCGCCGGTGACCGTGATGGTCTCCACCTTGAAGAACACCGACAGTCCCATGACGATGGCCAGAACCACCGCCGTCACCGTTATCAGCTGGACGATCAGCCGGTCGCGGTTGAAGGGCAGGGGCTGGGTATAGATCACGGCGGGTGTTGGCGTTTTCGGGCGGCTGCTTTCGGTTCGCCGGGAGGTGCGCTTCTTCGGGCGGTTCTTTGCGCTCATGAGCGTCTCGGCAAGCATGGTCAGCGCCGATTTCTTTTTGGGCTTGCTGTTTCCGTAGGCGCGCTTCCTGTTGGGGACATCATCGTCCACGGGCTTGCGGCGGGGTGCGCCCCTCCGGGAATCGGCGGACTGCTTTGCCCGCTGGCGGGCAGCGGCTTCCTCCCCGGCTCTCTGACGGGGCTGGACTTCCCTTTTGGCCGGACGGTCAGGCTCTTCCTGCCGGGCGGGGCGTCTCTGAGCGTCCCGTTCCGCCGGGCGGCGGGGGCGTTCCTGTGCGCTTTGCTCTGGTGCGCGACGGGGCCGCTCCTGAGTGCTCTGTTCCGCTGCGCGGCGGCGCTGTTCCGGGGCGTTCTGCTCCGGTGCGCGACGCGGGCGTTCCTGAGTCCCCTGCTCTGCCGGACGGCGGGGGCGCTCCTGGGCGCTTTGCTCTGCCGGACGGCGGCGCTGCTCCGGGGCGCTTTGTCCGGGGCGCTGGGAAGCGCGCTTCTGTCCGTCTGTCTGCGGACGGCGCTTTCCGCCGTTTTCCCGGCTATCCTGTGTTGTATCCATAGTGTTCCTCCTGGGGTAAGGCGGGTTATTTTTCGCTTTGGGTCAGCTGCTCCACAATATCACATATCCGTTCCGCGGAATCCAACCGAACCATCGTGTGCAGCTTCCGGGACATTTCCCTGCGGCGGTCTTCGTCCGCCAGCAGCGAACGGATCAGCTCATACAGCTTCCCGGGCGTGCAGTCCTTTTCCAGCACCACCACCGCGCCGCCCGCCGCTTCCAGCACACGGGCGTTCTTTTCCTGATGGTTGTTCGTCACATTGGGCGAGGGAATCAGAATGCAGGGCGTGCCGGAAGCGCCGATCTCATTGCAGGTGGCGCTGCCCGCCCGGCCGATGACGATATCCGCCGCCGCCATGACGGTGGGCATGTCGTAAATATACTCCCGGATATCCAGCGCCGGGCAGTTTTTCCAGTCCACGCCGTTATCCATGACGCGCTTAGGCATCCACTCTTTGCCGAAGCTGCCGGTGGCGTGAATGTGGTGGAAGGGGAAGCCGTCGGCCTGCTCCAGAGGTATCATGTCCGCAATGGTCTCGTTCATGACCTTTGCGCCCTGACTGCCGAAAGCAGAAACGACCACGAAGCCGCTCAAGCCCAGCTCCTTCCGCGCGCCCTCTTTGGTGTCGAAAATGAACTCTCTGCGCACAGGCATCCCCACGACCTCCACCTTTTCCGGGTGCTTGTAGTGGCGGACGCTTTCCTCAAAGGCCACCAGCACCCGGCTGGCCTTGTTCGCCGCCAGACGGGTGGTGACGCCGGGGACGGCGTTGCTCTCGTGGACGCAGGTGGGAATGCCCATGGACTGGGCGGCGTACAGCGCCGGGAAGCTGGCATAGCCGCCGGTGCCGATGACCACGTCGGGCTTGAATTCCCGGAAAATCTTCTTACACGCCTTCACGCCCTCCCGCACGCATTTTACCGCGTGGAGGTTCTTTTTCACTGCGGTCAGGTTCTTTCCCCGGCTGAGGCCGGAGCCTTCCAGACATTTGAGGTCATACCCCGCCTGCGGCACCAGTTTTTCCTCCATGTGCCCCTTTGCGCCGATAAAGAGGATATTGCAGTCCGGGTAGCGTTCCCGCATCATATTGGCAACCGCGATGGCCGGGTTGATGTGTCCCGCCGTGCCGCCGCAGGTAAAAATCAGATTCATAGGTCATGCCTCCTGTATTTTTCTCCGGTTTCGCCCTCTGGAAATGCCCAGAACAATGCCCATTTCCCCCAGATTCACCGCCAGCGCCGTGCCGCCATAGGAAAAGAACGGCAGCGCAATGCCGGTGGAAGGGAGCAGATTGGTGACCACGCACAGGTTCAGAATGGTCTGCACCGCGATCAGCGTCACCAGCCCCGCCGCAAGAACGGTGGAAAACCGGTCACGGGCGTTCAGCGCGATCCAGTAGCCCCGCAGGATGGTGACGGCAAACAGCGCAACGATTGCCATTGCCCCCACCAGTCCCAGCTCCTCGCAGATCACCGCAAAGATATAGTCATTATATTGAAAAGGCAGGTACAGATATTTCTGCCGGGACTTGCCATAGCCCAGCCCGAACAGCCCGCCGGAGCCGATGGCGTACAGCGACTGCAAGATCTGGTATCCGGTGTCTCCCGGGTCAAGCTCCGGGTGGAGCCACGCGGTGACCCGGTCGCCGGCGTAGCCCATAAAGCTGATGTAGACGACCACGAACACGGCGGCAGCCCCCGCCCCGGCCAGAAGCCATCTGGTTCGGGTGCCCGCCACGAACATCATCACCACCGCCACCATGCCCATGAGCATAATGGCCGACAGGTGCTTTTCCAGCGCCAGCGGGACCAGAATTCCCATCAGCGCCAGACCGAAGCCCAGAACGCCGTGGCGGAAGGTTTTCGCGTCCTGCCCGTACAGCCGTGTCAGCCGGGCGAACAACAGGATCATAGTGAATTTCGCGATCTCGGAGGGCTGAAACTGAATGCCCGCCAGATTGATCCAGCGCCGCGCGCCGTTGACCTCCTCGCCGATGACAAGGACGCTCAGCAGCAGCGCGATACTCACGCCGTACAGCGGCCATGCGAACCGGTACCAGACGCCCGTGGGTATCCGGCTGAAAAAGAACATGGCGGCAAGACCGATCGCGGCGCAAACCGCCTGTTTCTGGAGATATTTTGTGGAAATTTCGTAGCTGGTGTCGTATTCGCTCTGGGCGTAGCTTGCCGAATACAGCATAGCCAGTCCCACCGTCAGCAGCAGAAGCACCAGCAGCAAAAAGGGGTAATCAACGCTTTCCCCCGTCCGGGAAAGTCCCGGGCGGCGTTTCTCTTTGGCATGGAGGTCACGCTCCGACGCCATAAGATACTTCCTTTCAGGAGTGGATAATTAACCGACGAGACCGGCGATGCCGAACCACGCCAGCACGCACATGGCCGCCGTCACACCGGCAAACACCAGCACGATTTTTTCTTCCTTCCAGCCGCACATTTCAAAATGGTGATGGATGGGCGCCATCTTGAACAGGCGCTTGCCGTGGGTCGCCTTGAAATAGGAGACCTGCAAAATATCGGACATGGCTTCACAGACATACACGAAGCCGATCAGAATCAGAATCAGGGGCATCTCCAGCGCGAAGGCCATGGCGCACACCACGCCGCCTAAGAACAGCGAGCCGGTGTCTCCCATGAAGACCTTAGCGGGATGCCAGTTATAAAAGAGGTATGCGACCAGCCCGCCCGACAGAGCCGCGGGCAGCAGTGCCAGATCGTATTTGCCCATGGCGGCGGCCGCAGCGGTAAAGAATATCATCACAGGCAGGGTGATGCTGGCGCACAGGCCGTCCACACCGTCGGTGAGGTTCACCGCGTTGTCCGTCCCCACCATGACGAACATGGCAAAGAAAATATAGACGATGGGGTGCAGCTGGAAGCTCACATCCGCGAAGGGAATGTACAGATGGGTATCCATAAAGCCGGAACGGTACATGGCGTACAGGAACAGCGCCGATACCGCCATTTGCAGCATGGCCTTCTGGAGCGTCGTCAGGCCCAGATTCCGGTGGAATTTGACCTTGGTAAAATCGTCCAGAAACCCGATGAGACCGAAGCACAGGGCAAGCGCCAGCACATAAAACGGGGAATCATCACTCATGGCGGGGAAATTGCCCACCAGACAGAGAATTGTCCCGAAAATGAACATCAGTCCGCCCATCATGGGGGTGCCGGCCTTGCTGTTGTGCCAGGTGGGGCCGATCTCCCGAATGGACTGTCCGGCTTTCAGCGCCCGCAGCACCGGCAGCAGCAGATACCCAATGCCGCCGGTCAGGATGCAGCCCGCCGCCGCCGTAATCAAGATTCTTGTCATGACTTCTTCCTCCGTTACTTCTCTTCGCCTAAGAACGCATCGATAACCTGTTCCAGATGGATACCGTGGCTGGCCTTGAACAGCAGCACGTCGCCGGGCTTTGCCGTGCGTTTCAGCGCCGCGACCAGCTCCTCCCGGTTCGTAAAGGCTCTTCCCCGGGTCTCCGGCATACCGCCGGTGATGGTTCCGCTGATAATGCGCCCGGAATTGGGGCCGTAGGCAAAGACAAAATCCGCTTTCTCCGCGGCGATCCTGCCCACCCGGTAATGCTCCGCCTGGGTGCAGTCACCCAGCTCCAGCATATCCCCCAGCACCGCGATCCGCCGCCCCTGCTTCTTTCCCAGGACGGCCAGCGCTGCCGCCATGGACTCGGGGCCTGCGTTGTAGCAGTCCTTGATGATGGTCATGCCGCCGGCCTGGATGATCTCCTGACGGCCGGAAATGTTCCGGAACTGGGAAAGCCCCGCCTGAATCTTTTCGGGCAGCACCCCCAGCTTCAGGCCGACCGTCACCGCCGCCAGCGCGTCGTTGACGTAGTGCTCGCCTTCCAGAAGCATCTTCACCGGGAAGGACAGCCGCCCGGCCTCCACCCGGAAGCGCAGATAGTCGCCGTCCTGATTGACGTCAAACGCCCGGACGGCACAGCCTTCGGAGGAACCGAAGTATGTAACCCGCTGCTGCGGCTCCTTGTCCAGATTCCGCAGGAGAAAATCGTCGCCGTTGAGCAGGAGCATCCCGTGAGGGGTCATGCCCTCCACGATCTCCATTTTCGCCTGCCGAATTCCCTCCTGCGTACCCAGAAATTCAATGTGGGCGGTGCCGATGTTGATGATAACGGCCACGTCCGGTCTTGCGATCTGGGACAGGTAGGCAATTTCGCCGAAATGGTTCATGCCCATTTCCAGCACCGCGACCTCGGTATTCTCCGGCATGGCAAGCACCGCCATGGGCATTCCGATGTCGTTATTGTGGTTGGCCGGGGTCTTACTGGTGACGAAAGCCTGTTCCAGCACGGCAGCGACCATTTCCTTCGTGGTGCTCTTGCCCACGGAGCCGGTGACCGCCACCACCTTTGCGCCGATGCGTTTCAGTTCTTCCCGGGCGATTCTCCCCAAAGCAATGCGGGGGTCGTCCACATAGATCGCGGGGTAGTCCCCCACCTTGCGGCTGCACAGAGCCGCCGCAGCGCCCCTGTCCATAGCCTTTTTGATGAAGTCGTGGCCGTCCCGCGCGCCCTGAAGCGCGATAAACAGCTGCCCCGGCTGTATGACCCGGGTGTCATTGGCCGCACCTAAAAATTCGACGTCCGCGTATTTTTCTTCCACCACACCGCCGCACCACTCGGCGGCCTGTCTGAGCGTTAATTTTCCCATGCTGTTTCCTCTTTTTCCCGCAGGTGGGCGGCAACCTCTTCCCGTTCATCCAAGTGGCGCTTTACGCCGCCGATGTCCTGATAGGTCTCATGACCCTTTCCTGCCAGAATAATTATATCATCTTTTTTCCCAATGTCCATAGCATATCTGATGGCCGCGCGCCGGTCTTCGATAACAATATATTCCCCGTCTTCCTGTTTTACCCCTGTCAGGATGTCCTCGATGATGGCCATGGGGTCTTCCGTGCGGGGGTTATCCGAGGTGATGACGGCAAAATCCGACAGCTTCACGCCGATATGTCCCATAATGGGCCGCTTCATGGGGTCCCGGTCGCCGCCGCAGCCAAATACCGCGATGACCCGGCCTTTGCAGAAATCCTTCACGGAGGAAAGCACGTTTTCCAGTCCGTCGGGGGTGTGGGCATAGTCAATGAGGATGCTGTAGGGCTTTCCGGGGGTGGGGACTACCTCCACCCTGCCCTTGACGCCGGAGGCCGTTTTCAGTGCGGCGGCGCAGTCCGTCAGGGAAATGCCCAGCTGCTTTGCGATACCCATAACCGTTAGCGCGTTGTAGACGGTGAACTTTCCGGGGATGGGCAGAGACACCGCCGCCCGTTCCTCGCCGGATACGGCCGTAAAGCGAATGCCCTGCGCCAGAAGCTCCAGATCTTCGCCCCGCAGATCGGCGGGACGGTGTACGCCGGTGGTCAGCACCGGGCAGGCAGCCGCCGCGAGAATCCTGTCCGAATAGCTGTCATCCACATTGACGACGGCCAAACGGCAGCGGCGGAACAGCTCGGCCTTGGCCTCGCAATAGGCATCCATGGTCTTGTGGAAGTCCAGATGGTCTTCCGTCAGGTTGGTAAAGGCGGCGACGTCAAAATGAATGCCGCCGATGCGCTCCAAGGAAATGGCGTGGCTGGAAACCTCCATCACCACATGGGTGCAGCCCGCGTCCCGCATTTTTGCGAACAGCGCCTGCAATTCAAAGCTCTCCGGGGTGGTTCGCTCGGTGGGGATGGTCTCCTGCCCGATCATATT
>OLXK01002429.1_pt1 | contig 10366 bp, 10 predicted proteins | sample 1674321 | NCBI WGS metagenome assembly OLXK01 (sample SAMEA103958162, study PRJEB25191) | human gut metagenome | reverse complement strand
ATCGTCTTTTTTCCGGCAGAACGAGCTGTCTCTTTAACCGTTCTTTGCGTTTCCTTTGCCCGCCTTGTTTACCTTCTTAATCTCGCTTTTGGTGAGTGTTTCAAATTCTTTCATTTTTCTTTCCTCCTTAATATTTCCTTTATCTTGATTATATTATATCACAAATTAGTCCAAAAGTAAATACCTTTTTTGAAAGTTTTTGAAAAATTTGTAATAGTTTACAATTCGTTAACAACTTGAGAGAAAAGAGAGAAGGACGCAAGAAACGTCCTTCCTTTATCTGAATATGCATGTGCTATACAATGCCGCCGAAGTAATGCAATGCAAGCCTGATACAAGCAACAAAGCCATCCTTTGTTGATGCATACTTTACAGTTTCGTCTTTTGACTTGCTAAACTTAAAGTTCTCGATGTCAGCTTTTGTCAAGACACAACGATTGTCGATGAGCACAAGTTTCTTACTAAACGCAAGATTTGTCTGAGCAATACTCTTGTCAAAATCTTCAACTTCATATCTCTCAACAGTTACGTCTTTTGTGACCATACCTCGCAATGCTTCAGTCGCAGAGCAATCGATGAATAATGTCTTTTTTGGTGCGAACAGTCTCAGACGTTTCATACCCTCTTCAACAGAAGCTTTGAAATGCAGTTCTCTTTGGACAATGAGTTTTGTCGTTTCGCCATACTGAACTGCAATATCAAGAACTTTCCAGTTATCGCCTTCTTTATTGAAGAAGATCGTATTATAGTCAAGTCCTGTAATAGTTTCTGCATCGACAAAGTTCTTGTCATCAAATGCTCGTCCATAAACCATATATCTACGATCCATGAAGACAAACAGAATGAGCATTGAGAATGCATCAATGATATCGTCATGTTCAACAAACGGAAATGCAAGCAATCGTTTATACAAGTTTATCATCGCATCACTGAACTCCCATTGCTGTGTGAGCTTGTTGAACTCAGTCTTAACAAGAATGACATTTCCAGATGTCATATACAGCGAAGCAGATTCGAGACGTTGCATTTTTGAAGCAGTTCCAGGTTGGAATGCTTGCATTCCTGCAACTTCATCTTGTAGTTGCTGAAGAATTGGCGAACCGTTTGCTTTATCTTCTATCACTTGAATGATGCCAGGATAGAGCTCGTCAAGTGTTTTGACATAATTCACAGACTTAACGAATGCCATTCGTTTTTCAAGAGAATCAACAATATAGAGATTTGCTCCAACTCTATATGCAAGCATTGAGCCAAGATAGTCTGACGTATCTTTGTCTTTGACAGGAAAGTCATGCGATGCATATACAGTCTCAGCATGCTCAATTCCAGGCGTATCAGGAAGATCTCTTGACACGACCATGTCAGGTTTAACAACTGTACGATCTGATGCGATCGGATTTTGCAAGTACTGTGTTTCAAAAATCGCTTCACCAACCTGATATCGAATTGCCGTATAATCGCCAAATCGTTCAGGCCATAAAAAGTCACCTTTTTTGAACTCGATCACAGTTCCGCTTATTGGACAAACAACATATGTGTCTTTCGGAAATATCGCAGGAAGTGTCACGAATACATATGATTCTGCGAGTTTTGGCTCAGACATGATGTGTCCTGCGATGTCATTTGGCGCAAGTCTCTGCTGAATATTCATGATGATGCACTTTTCAGGGTTATTGATACGAGAAGGCATAGTATTTTGATAGTATGCCCATGCAGCAGCCATTTCAGCTTGATCTCGACGAGCAGTTTCGGCATTTGTCAAGTCGTCATTGATAATAACATCACCGCCATAGCCTGTCATTGCATCACGGTTCTGAGAATATAGCTCACCTCCACGATTATCTGTGATTGCAGACTTCGTGTTGGTGATGATCACAATCTCAGGAAAGAAGAATTTGAATTTCTCAGAATTGACAATATTGTATCGATCTGCATTCATCTTTCCTGCAAGCGCTCCAGTATGTGAGATCGAAACCGCTTTGATCGGATTCGATATCCAAAGCCACACTGGACCGAAGACGTTGAATATCTTCGATTTTGTATGACGAGGAGGAACCATAACACAAAGATTACGTTTACCTTGTCTAACATCGATAATTTCATTGTCTTCGGTCTTTGCAGGAACGTCTATATCAATATTGTCATAACCTACCCAGTCTTTGCACATATACTGAAAGATCTCGCAATAGCATTGGATCAGCTTTCCATCAACAAACTTTGCAGGTTCTGCTGTATTCCAAAATGCTTTCACAAATTCGTAAAAGCTTTTACGATACAGCTCTCGATATAGTCGTCTTTGTAATTCGGTCATAGCTGTTTACTGAGCAAATACTCCGAGTGCGTCAAGCACAAGTGTCATTGCCTTTTCAATTTCTGTGTTTGCTTTGCATGCATCGATTGCTTGTTCAAGAAGTTCTGCTCTGAGTTCAAGCGTCATAATCTGAGAACCGAGATCTTTATTTTGTTTTTCTTCAGACTCAATGAATTCTTTGAATGCTTCAACGTACTCGCTCTCTTTAAGAACTTTAATGAGAAGTTCCTGCTCAGACTTTACTTTTTTTGCATTCTCAAGTGATGCTTTCATTGCGTCAAGCATTTCGATCATACGATACAGTTTACTTTCAACTTCAACCTCCTTCTGTTCAGAATTTTCGATCGAATTTTCAAGAATTTTTGCCATGATAATTTCTCCTTTATATATTATTTTATTTGGCTTTCATGTATTCTCAGAGATATCACAGAGTTATCCAGATGAACTTTGAATAGTTGTATATATAAATTATAATATAACATTCAAAGTATCTCTGAGTTAATCGAGTGAACCTTTCGTAAGACATTCAACGAGCTTAGCTCGTGTCATCGAAATGATAGTATCTGACATATAGTCATACACTTTGTAGTTAGATTTTGTTAAATCATCAAAATCAACTATGGGTTGTGGCGAGCATCGACAATTTGGAAATTCTCCTGCATTTCCTCGCATCTTGTCTCGTAAAGGTTTTTGCGGTGCAGGACGCCAGAATACCACAACTCCATTCATGTCTTTATGCGACCGACGAGTTCTCGCATCATTTGACGCTTTCCAAATATACGCAACACTTCCAAGTTCTGTAGATCTTGTTTCAAGAATAACAGTTTGTAGCTTTGCAGATTCTGTTCTTGCGATCAACCTCGCATTTTTCGCACCATGCATTTCAAGCTCTCGTCTAAATGAACCTCGAGTAAGTTTTCCTTTTGCAACTTCCTCGATGAGCGTTGAAGTATAGTCATGTTCCATCACTTTCAACACTTCTCGAGGAATTGACTTTATCATATCGAAGTTGTTCTTGACTGCATTGCTCATTATCTTAGCTTCATACTCAGAGTATGTTTTCGGTAATGCAACGTAATGCAACTTTCTTGCAGCATTGTAATACTTTCGCCATACACCTCGTTTTGAAGCCATACCTTTTTTCGCAAGTTCTGTCGCAAATTTTTTCGCAAACTCATTATACGCATCGGATGATTCGAGAAGTGATACAGACTCAACGATACCAAGTCTCGAGCCTTTTGCCAATGAAGCAAGTCGAGTCTTCGTATAAATCTTGTTGAAAACAGCGGAGTAGATTTTCTGTATTTCTCTTTCAACCGCTTTACTCATGCATACACCTTCTTTACTTGTTCAAGTTCAATGAATTCAGAAATTCTCTCATATGCACGCTTGACATAATAATCAAAATCAATCTCAGGAAGAATTTCATCAATTGCCTTGTCGCTCAAGATCTCGTCATTATGAACAAAAACTGAGTCAGGCAAGCTTGGTATTTTCGCTTTTGTTGTTTTACCTGTAGCTTTGTATTTGTAGAGCATTCCTGTAAAGTCATCATTCTTCATTGCGAATGCTCGATTCACAGCCTGCAATCTTGTTGTCTCAACATGTCCTGTTCGTTTATTCACATACTCGTATTCAACCCAGTCATACGAAACTTTCTTACAAACATATTGGAACATACGCAATGAACGTTTATGCTCTTCAATAACTTGCTCAGGAAGTTTGTGATTCATGAAATAATCAACGATGCAGTAGTTGAAGATTACAGGCTCTTTTGCTTGATAAACATTCTCCCACAACGGGTTTTCCCATGCCTCATAATACTTCAAGGCTTCGCCAAGTACATGCACAGAGCCCTTATCGTCTTTGTACATGTAGCAGTTGACATCACGTTGATGAATATCATAGATCGTTTCAAGCTTAAGTACAAAGCCTGTTCTTGCTTGCCATTCATCGATAATCGCTTTCAGTTCTTCCTTTGTTACACCAGGAAGAGGCTTTGCGATAACGCCATCAGTGTTGCTTTGAATGACTTTTGCTTTTCCTTCAAGCTTTTCAAGCAAATCAACAAGGAAGATTTGACCTGTCATCGTAACAAGCGTTCCTCGATACGGATCATAGAACTTGCAGTATGGATTTGTCATTGCTCCGAACACTGACAGAAGAATGATCTTGTATACCCATCGTTTGCCAGGATTTGTCTTTTTTAGCTCGAGCTGATGCTCGTACATTTGCTTGTAGTATGCTCTGTATTCAGGTGGAATTGATCGAGGAAGCAGATCATAGTTGATCATTACAAGATTGTAGTAGCCTGAAACGTCAAAGTAGAATGCCCAGTCTTCATGACATTTTGGAAGTGCAGCATGAATTCCACCTGCGCCAAGCTTATGCTTTGCTCCACACAATTCAACTTCAAGATGTTTTCCTGCTCGAAAGTCTTCATTTAAGTAAAAGTCAAGCACAGCTTTATTCTTTACTTGAAGTTGAGGATAAAGTTGAGGCTTAACAACCCAATCTTCAATTCCATCGATGTGCTCTGCATGAAGAACCATTTCTGCAAGCTGTGTTCCTGTTACATGTAATGCATCCCAAGGAAGATGGAACTCATTTATAACATCAACACGAAGCATAAACTCGTCTTTTACATAGTTGAAGTCGTCGAGTGTTTGATCAAGGTCGTCTCTATTGTATGACTCAGTTTTTCGTTTTTCTTCAACTGTCAATTTTCTGTCAAGATTGAAATCGACTTCCGAAGTTGAGATATTCTTTCCGACTGCGCACTCAACTGTTTTCAAACTTGTCGAGTGATTATACATCAAGTCATAATACAGCAAAGGAATATCAAGATACATACGCCTTGAACCGCCAATGATTTTGTCACTGACGGTTTTGATTTGTTCTTCATTACACCCTTTTACAACGGCTTGTAAGATAAAGTTATCATATCCACTGTTGTTATGGCCAATCCAGATCGAACTTACGTTCTCTTTGTAGAATTCGATCATTCGTTTTAAGTCCCAAGTTTGAAGAAGCGAAATGTTCTTGTCGATTATGACTGCGCCCAGAAGAGTATCATGCTTAAAGACCTCAAAGTCGTATATGATAATCTTTGTACTCATAAACCGCTTGAGCCAAGCCCTTTCGTATTTCGTTCAGTCTCAGTCATTTCTTCAACTTCCTCAATTCTTGCATTGAGAACAGAGTAAACAACAAGACTGCAGACTCTTTGTCCTTCTTCGATGTGCTGTACATCGTTGCTGCAATTCGTGATGATGAGATGAATTTCACCAGTATAGTCAGGATCAATCACAGCAGTCTGAACGATTAAACCTTTTTCAGTGATTGAACTTCTTGGAACAAGCATTCCTGCAAAACCTTCAGGAATCGATACTGCCAATTCAAGACCGACAGTGATTGTTTCAAGAGGTCTGAGCCAAAATTCTTTTGGCGTGAAAATGTCAAGACCTACATCAGGTAGATGAGACTTGACAGGCATCTGAGTTGTCTTTTTGAAACGTTTTACTTTCATGATGTTCTCCTCCTTGTATTTATTATATCACACTTTTGCTAAAAAGTAAATAGTTTTTATGAAAGTTATTCAAAAAATTTTTCAATTCATGTGCGTCACAGACTTCAATGAATTCGTTAAGCTGCTTTGAGCAAACTTCATTTATAGTCATTTCGAATTCCTCCGTAAGTCTTTGAAAAATGCAATAACAACAAGAATCATGATCAGTGTCAATGGAAGCGCGCCAATGATTGACATGCTCATAATTTGCTGTGTTGTTGAGTCTGAGAAGAGTAACGCAATTGGTAACACAATGAAGATCACAGCCCAAAAGATTTTGATCTTTTTTGACGGTGTATCGTCAATGCTTAGTTTTTTGTACGAGAACGTAGACATAACATCCGTGAGTGCATCAAATGTCGATGCATACAAGCCGATCATTGTCAAAAGTAAGACTATGAACAGCACAACTGAGAACTTAGATGTTGAAATGAGTTCCACGATGCAATCTGCAGGGCTCAAACCTTCGTTGATCAGTTCAGGCATATTGAATGTTCCGTCAACGAGTTTACTCATTCCGAATCCGCCAAATGTTATAAATGAAGTGAATGTTCCAAGTAAACCTGCAACCAGACCTCCAATGACTGTTTGGCGAATCGTTCTGCCTTTCGAAATTTTTGCGATGAAGAACGGTGTTGCGACGCACCATGCAATCCAGTATGCCCAGTAAAAGATTGTCCAATCTTGAGGAAAATTCGTTGCTCTTGTAGGATCAGTCCAAGTAGACATTCGCACAAAGTTTTGAAGCATATTTCCAATTCCTTGAACACCGTTTTCGATAATAAACCGAGGATTGCCAATGATGAAAAACAAGGCAATCAGAACTGAAAACGCGATTGTCGTAAGCTTTGCAATCATTGAAATGCCATTATGTCTTAATACCGCAAAAGTATAGACAATCGCAATTGCAAGCAAAATGCAGATCGAAATGAAATGCGATTTCTGAAGTCCAAATAGTTTGCATACAATGCTTGTCATAAGTGGAGTCGTGACAGAAAACGTGGTCGATGTTCCGCAAAGAAGGCCAAATACAGCAACAATGTTGATAAGCTTTCCTTGCCAACGATCTGCTTTGTTATTCAAGATTGGTCTGCATGCTTCGCTTATCTTTTGCTTTGATTGTCGTTTCGCAACATAGAACATATACGCGTAAGCAATGGCAAGTACAAGATAGAACGACCAAGGGATGAAGCTCCAGTGAAATAAAGGATACGTCGAGCTCCAAAGTAACTTTTCGCTCTCAGCAACTGTTCTATCAAGTAGCATTGACGAATTGTAATAGTATGTCCATTCATGAAAAGAGTAAAACAGAATGTCTGCTGCCATAGTCGATGTAAAGATCAGAATTCCCCAAGTTAGAGTATTCATCGGTTTGTCTGTTTTTGAGCCGAGACGAATTTTACCTACTTTTGAAAATGCAAGATATATGAGCAAGCAGAGCGCTGCAAGTCCAAAAATAAGATAGTAAACGCCAAGTTCATTTCCGAGAAAGTTCCGTACAGAGTCGATAATCATCGACCCTGTTTCAGGAAATATCGTAAGCAGAATTGAAATGCAAACAACAAGTATTGCGGGTAAGAATAACACAGATTTGTCAATTCGTTTCATTGTTGATCTCCTCGTATTCTTCGACAGTGTCGATTTCCTGTAGGTCTCCTTCATTTGCTATAAACGTATTGAGCTTGAACCGATCACGCTCGATGAATAACGCAATGTCATCCCAATACTTATCCGAGTACTTTTGCAGAAATTCTTCAGTCAAAATTGTTTTGAGCTTTGCAGTATCTTCTTCAGTCCAATATGACATGCTTTGCAAGACATACGCAAATTCGGCGTATTCTCGATTACACCCAACAATCCGACCAAAATAAGTTGATAAACCCCATTCGTTCTTACGCTTTGTCGTCCAATAACAAGTATATCCGCTATGACGGATATAAGATCGAACAAGATCCTGCTTGTTGATGATCTGATCACCGTCCATAATAAGCGTTGTACTTAGCAAATCTTTGACTGCGTATAACGACGAGATATTATTCATTGTCATATACTTGTCATTGTAAACAAGATTTACGCCATACTTCTCTTTCAAATATTCGAATTTCTCATGCATATAGCCTGTGACGATTGTGATGTCGTAAATGTGACCAGTATGCAAATGCTCGATGATATTTTCGATCATCGGCTTTCCATGAACTTTGAGAAGAGGCTTTGGCGTAATGTCCGTGTAAGGACGAAGTCGTGTTCCTTGCCCTGCGGCAAGAATAATCGCATTTTTTACATGTTCCATTCTGTACACCTCGAAAATTTTCTTGCATATTCGTATTGTGATTTTGCGTAGTCTCCAAAATCGATTCCGCATTTTTTCTTATACTCGCACCAATTGCTCCAAAGTAATCCACAAATTGCAATATACGAATAAATTTTACACATGATTTTTTCACTTGGTTTTTCACCGAAATATATTTCGATCAAACTTTTGATCTGATCTTCATTATATCCGGCATAAATCGCAAACATCGCAATGTCAACATGCGGATCTTGCATTGCTGCGTATTCCCAGTCGATCAGTCGGACGTCAGACTTCGTGATGAGAAAGTTGTCTTGGTTCGGGTCAATATGAGTTAAGCAAAAATCGTCTTGAGTCTTTGGCAAATAGAACTTAAGAGTCTCAACTCTTTGTTTCACTTCCGAGTAGTCGTCGTACACAGACTCATGACCTCTTAAGTGCTCGTAGTAGTCTATCATTGCGAACAGATCAAACTTATGCGGAACGTAAAGCTTGAGGTCGTGTAATGCGTGAAGCTTGTTCATGCAAAGTGTAACATCATCGATATTGCTGCTATCGCATGTTCTTGCTCCTTCGATAAACTCTGTGATCTTGATGCCAGACTCGGGATCGATGAATACGATCTTGTCAGACAAGTTGTAACGCTGAATTGCGCAGTACGTTTTGTACTCGTTGGTTCTGTTAACGAGTTCTGAAGAGCCTTCACCAGCTCTTCTCAAAACGAACTTCTGTCCATTTGCTTCGAACAGCACGTTTCTGTTCGTCATGCTGCCGAGCGATCCGAGCTCGTTGATCGAGCTCAAATCGCAATTACATGATTTAAGTATTGTTTGAATTTCTTCTCTAGTCATCATATCAGTTATGAGTCAGCGCTTCAAACGCGCATTTGTCGATACCAGTGTACTTTGTGTAGGGTTCATTTGCGTTGTAGTAGACACCGGAGTGGCCATTCGCTTCTTTCGTTGGTACTTTCCAGTTGAAGCCGTACCAGTCGCACAGAATTTCTTCGTATCCGATCGGTACTCTGAGTGCATTTCTCATTCCGGGTAGGTGCACTTGTTTGTAATCAGAGTATGCCTCACGCCTAAACTTATGGTACATGCAGTCGGTATATCGGTAAAGCATCAAGTTAGCAACATACTTGCTGCCTGAATGTTTTACAGAGATGTTCGTGATGATGTCATTCATCGCCGTGAACACCGCAGATTTGTCAATCTTCGTTACGGCATCGTTCAGCCATTCAATATCGGAATGCTTGCCGATCGTTCTGAGGAAGCCGATGATGTCGTTAACCTCTTCTCTACTGTCGGGCAGATTGTCGATCGGAAACACATCGATAAAGATGCCCTTGTTGCAGTTAGTCTGGAACTCTCTCGGAGTGAGAGCTGTCGTCGTGCTCAATCTGATCCTCGGGCAAACTGCAAAGATGTCGTCGTTCGTCGCAATCTGAAATTTTACGTCTCCAACAAACTCCTTGTCGCAGATTTCGATGAGCTTGTTGTAGTCTTCTCTCGGCATCACGATGTCTGCATCGTCGTCCCACGGAATTAAGTCGTGGTCACGAACTGCGCCCAGAAGAGTTCCTCCGTCTGCAAAGAACTTGAGATTGTTCTTTGTGCAAACGTCAATGAAATAGTCAAGCAAGAACTTGACAGCCTCGATCACTTGCATTTTGCCATCTCCTTTCGAATGAGATCATCGTACCACTCGTGCTGCTTTTTGAGAATGAATTCAACGAGCTGTTTGCCATGAACGATTTTTTCGTACTTTTCGACGAAGTTTGCAGGAGTGACAGTCAACGCCGAAATGACGTCATTGTCTTTGCCGTAAATCTGCTGCAAAAGCTTCGAACACGGATCTGTGTATGCATCGACGAACATGATATTATTTGCGAGCGTAGACTCGTATGGACGAACTGTGATCATCTCAAGATATGCGAGATCTCTATTCGTATACACCGTCGCTTTTGCTCTTGAGAGCTGCTTGATGAAGTCATCGCCAAAGCATTTGGGAAGAATGACTCCGTTGCGCATGCTGGGCATGAGTTCGTCGTCTCTAATCAAGCAAGATTTGTTTGCGCGATTGATATACTCGAAGTACTCGTAAAGCTCTTTACGCACCTTCAGTTTCGAAGCGATCGGATAGCAAAAGTCAATCTGACGAGCATTGAACTCTTCGAACGAGCATGCTTTTGTGT
>OLXK01002428.1_pt1 | contig 10367 bp, 7 predicted proteins | sample 1674321 | NCBI WGS metagenome assembly OLXK01 (sample SAMEA103958162, study PRJEB25191) | human gut metagenome | reverse complement strand
AGCGTTATGCTCGGCGTCTGCTTTTTTGCTCCCTGCTATATTGCTTTTCAAGCTCGACCAAACAGCGTTCCCGCTGAGAATGTGTCAGCAGCTTTCTTTTCTCCAAAGAAAGGAGTATCGACTTTTGGATATTCATAAGGAACGCAGCGTGTTCCTGCTCGTTTAATTCTGGAACAGGGTCGCCAACATAAACAAATTCTCTATACAACAGCCGCAACACCTCCCTCGTTTCTAATGTATATGAGCTACCGCTTGTACCGTATAACGAGAAGGCTAATCCTTTTTTGCAAGCCCTATGCTGATGGCAAGGGCTTTATCTGCGCAATGAATAAAACGCCTGTCAAGAGTTCCTAAGTACTCTCGCAGGCGTTGCTTGTCTATGGCGCGGATTTGTTCAAACAATATGATTGAGTTCTTGTCCAGACCGTCGAAGTCTTTAATTAAGGTGTGCGTAGGCAGTTTCGCTTTTGTGTGTATCCGACTTGTGATAGGGGCGATAATGACCGTAGGGCTATGCTTGTTGCCTATATCGTTGGAAATGATAAGTACAGGTCTTGTGCCGCCCTGTTCCGAGTCGATCGCGTCGGGAAAGACTATGCGTATGAGCGTGATGAGAAGCATGAGGAACGGGATGGTTGCGATCATCGTGAAAAACGAGGACTGCGCGGCATACAGCGTTATGTGATCGCTGTAGATCTTTTCGGAGAACATTTTTACCGCAGCCGATATGCGGCGAAGCGATATCACTTCCGTCTTTTTCTGCTTCAAAATCGAGCCTCCTTTCGTCGTACTGTATAACATTATACACGATGAGAGAGGGAAAAATCAATGAAGGAGGGAAAAATAAAATAAAAAAGGAGGATAATTTCGTGACATACTTGATTTAATCCGTTCGGTTTGATATACTGTAATATCGGAGAATAACGGGAAAACGCATTCTGCGGAGAAAATGCCGCGGATATGCGTTTTCCTCAGAAGAAAGGTAAGATCGCGTCTATGGAGAAAATACGCAGACCGAGAGGAACCGCGGATATTACTGCGCCGGAAATCTCGGCGTGGAGAAAAATAGAGGATACGGCGAGGGCGGTAGCCGGGAATTTCGGCTATACGGAAATAAGAACGCCGACATTCGAGGAGCTCGGGCTGTTTTCCCGCGGCGTCGGCGAGACGACCGACGTCGTACAGAAGGAGATGTATGCCTTTGAGGACAGAGAGGGCAGAAGATTCGCGCTCCGTCCCGAGGGAACGGCGGGAGTTGTCCGCGCCGTCATCGAGAACGGCAAGTGCTCGGATACGATGCCGCTTCGCCTGTTCTACATAATAAACTGCTTCCGCTACGAGAAGCCGCAGGCGGGACGCAGCCGCGAATTCTATCAGTTCGGAACCGAGATGTTCGGCGCACCGGACGCGGCGGCGGATTTCACGGTCATATCCATGGCGGATACGTTTATAAAGAAGCTCGGCATAAAGAATACCGCGCTTCATATAAATTCGATCGGCTGCCCCGAGTGCCGACCGAAATACAGGGAGAAGCTCGTCGCATATCTCCGCGCAAACGAGTCCGAGCTTTGCGATACCTGCCGCACACGTCTCGAAGCGAATCCGCTCCGCATTCTCGACTGCAAGAACGAAAGCTGCCGCCGCGTTGCTGAGGGCGCGCCGAGAACGGTCGATAACCTTTGCGATGATTGCCGCGCGCACATGGACAAGCTTGAAAAGTGCCTGAAGAGCTCCGGCACCGAGTACAGGATTGATCCGCACATCGTCCGCGGGCTTGATTACTATACGCGGACGGTGTTCGAATTCATCGCCGAGGACATCGGCGCACAGAGCACGATATGCGGCGGCGGACGATACGACGGCCTCGTAAAGGAGCTCGGCGGTCCGGATATGCCCGCCGTGGGATTTGCGATGGGAATAAGCCGCCTCATACTCGCAATGGAGCAGAGCGGCGCGCTTGACTTCGAAGAAAACGTGCCTGAGCTTTATATCGCCTCCATGGGCGACGGCGCGCAGCTCAGGGCGATCGAGATCGTTTCCGATCTCAGAAAGAACGGAATCTGCGCCGAGTGCGACATTGTCGGACGGAGCCTCAAGGCGCAGATGAAATACGCCGACAAGATCGGCGCGCGGTATACGCTCATACTCGGCGACAGCGAGCTTGAGAGCGGACGCGCACAGCTTAAAAACATGTCGGACAGCACACAGACCGAGATCGCCCTCGGCGATGTCGCGTCTCACTTCGGCTGCAATGTTTGAGCTTGTCATATTTGATATGGACGGCGTTCTCGTCGATTCCGAGGACGCCATGGCACAGATGACGGTCAGAGCGCTTGAAGAATGGGGAATACATTCCTCGCCCGATGATTTCACGCGGTTTCGCGGAATGGGAGACCGCGCATATGTCGGCGGTGTTTCGGAGATGTACGGCGTGCCGTATGAGGAGAGGATGAAGGAGGAAGCGTACCGCCTCTTCTGCGAGAACGCGGGAGAGCTCGTTCACGTTATGCCGTGGACGGTTCCGCTTCTTTGCGAGCTTGAGCGCCGCCGCTTTGCCTGCGCGGTCGCATCCGCCGCCGACCGGATAAAGGTCGAATGCAACCTCGGGTGCATAGGAAAAAGAATTTCCGATTTTGCCGCGGTCGTTACCGGGGCGGATGTTGTAAATCTCAAGCCCGCTCCCGATATTTTTTTGAAGACTGCCGCCGATGCGGGAGTGCCTCCCGAAAAATGCGCGGTGTGCGAGGATTCGCTCTCGGGCATTCGTGCCGCCAAGGCGGCGGGAATGTACGCGGTCGCGGTGACAACATCGTTTCCGAGAAATGAGCTGAAGGCGGCGGGAGCCGATACGGTGACGGACGATCTCTGCGATCTGCTTTCGGTTCTCGGTCCCGGCAGACCGATCCGCGCTTAGCCGCATTGATACGCAAAACTGATTTGTAAGAGAAAGGATGCCTTAGAAAAGGCACGGTGACTTTTATGCATACAAGCTTTACCAAAGAGGACAAGAGAACTCATTACGCGCTCGAGCTGAGTGCGGCGAATATCGGAGAAAGGGTCTCGGTGCTCGGCTGGGCTCAGCGTCAGCGCGATCTCGGAAGCCTGATCTTCATAGATCTTCGCGACCGCACCGGAATCGTTCAGCTTGCCTTCGACGATTCCTGCTCCGAGGAAATCTTCAATGCCGCATTCGGCGTGCGCGCGGAATACGTTATAGCAGCGCGCGGAACGGTGCGCCGCCGCGGTGAAGGCGCGGTCAATCCGAACCTTCCCACGGGAGAGATCGAGATCGCGGTAGATGCCTTCAAGGTGCTTTCCTCCGCAGAGACCCCGCCTTTTGCGATCGTTGAGAACAGCGACGTAAAGAGCGAGCTTCGTCTGGCGCACAGATATCTCGATCTCCGCCGTCCCGATATGCAGCAGAATATCATCAAGCGCAGCATGATAACCAACATAGCGCGCAACTATTTTGCGGAGCACGGCTTTATCGATATCGAGACCCCCTGCCTTATAAAGCCCACGCCCGAGGGCGCGAGAGACTATCTTGTCCCGAGCCGCCTCCACCACGGAAAGTTCTACGCTCTTCCGCAGTCTCCTCAGCTTTATAAGCAGCTTCTCATGTATTCGGGATTTGACCGCTATTTTCAGATAGCGCGCTGCTTCCGCGACGAGGATCTGCGCGCCGACCGTCAGCCGGAGTTCACGCAGATCGACCTTGAGATGTCGTTTGCCGATGAGGAGGATATCATCGCGGTAAACGAGGGCTTCATCAAGCGAATTTTCGACGAGTTCATGCATATGCCGCTTGAGATACCGTTCGCACGCATGACGTGGCACGAGGCTATGGAGCGCTACGGCTCCGACAAGCCCGATACAAGATTTGCCCTTGAGCTTATAAACATAACGGATGCCGTGCGCGATTCTTCGTTCGCCGTGTTCAAGAATGCGGTCGCCGAGGGCGGAAGCGTGCGCGCAATCAACGTGCCCGGCGGCGCATCCTTCTCACGCAAGGAGATCGATTCGCTCGTCGAATATGTCAAGACATACGGCGCGCGCGGACTTGCATGGTACAAGCATGCCGCCGACGCGGTATCGTCCTCCTTCGCTAAATTCCTCACCGAGGATGAGCTGAAGGCGATCACCGATATCACGGGCACCGGCGAGGGAGACCTTCTCCTCATCGTCGCCGCAAAGAACAAGGTCGTGTTCGATTCTCTCGGCGCACTTCGATGCGAGGTCGCCCGCCGCATGGGACTTATCGACAAGACGAAGTTCAACTTCCTGTGGATAACCGAATTCCCGCTGTTCGAGTACAGCGAGGAGGACGGAAGATATTACGCGATGCATCATCCCTTCACCATGCCCATGGAGGAGGATTACTCCCGTATCGACAGCGATCCCGGTTCGGTCCGCGCGAGAGCTTACGATATCGTGCTCAACGGAACCGAGCTCGGCGGAGGCTCTATCAGAATCCATACCACCGAGATGCAGAAGCATATGTTCAAGGTTCTCGGCATAGGTGAAGAGGAGGCTGCCGAAAAATTCGGCTTCCTTCTTGAAGCGTTCCGCTACGGCGTTCCTCCGCACGGCGGACTTGCGTTCGGCCTGGACAGACTTGTAGCGCTTCTCCTCGGACTTGAGGACATACGCGATGTCATCGCCTTCCCGAAGGTGCAGAACGCATCCGAGCTTCTCTCAAAATGCCCGGCGAAGACAGACGAAAAGTCTCTCGAGGAGCTCGGCATAAAGGTTATCGACGAAGAAGAATAAAAGCAGCGTGTTTTGTAGCGCTGCTTTGGATCGCAGCGCGTGTTACGGGAGCCTCGCTGCCTCAACGTTCGGAAGAAAGGAAGCCTCCGCGTCCGGCGGAGGCAGGGATAAACAAAAATGAACACAGATGTGGTTATCGTGGGAGCGGGTCCCGCCGGAATATTCACGGCGCTCGAAATGCTGAAAAAGGGATCGAAAAAGAAAATCGTTATCGTCGAGAAGGGGCAGAGCGTCGAGAAGCGCCGCTGTCCGAAATCGCAGACGGGTCACTGCATGAACTGCAAGCCCTACTGCCATATCACCACCGGATTTTCCGGCGCGGGCGCGTTTTCCGACGGAAAGCTTTCGCTGAGCTATGAGGTCGGAGGAGAACTTCCGACTCTCATCGGTGCGGAAAAGGTTCAGTATACCATAGGATATACCGACAGGATATATCTTGAATTCGGAGCCGACGAGCACGTCGAGGGCCTGGAGAATTCCGAGTCCGTAAAGGATATTCGCAAACGTGCAATCCAGGCGGGGCTCAAGCTTGTCGATTGCCCGATCCGCCATATAGGCACCGAGAAGGCGCACGATCTCTATCTTGCGATCGAGGAATACCTTATCGCCGCAGGAGTCGAGATAATGTTCGGATATGAGTGCCGCAACATAATCCTCGACGTCGACCGATGCCTCGGAGTTTATGTGAACGACGGTCACGGCGAGATCGAGATACGCGCAAAGGATACCGTCGTTGCGACGGGCCGCCGCGGCGCGGAATGGCTTGAAAAAATGTGCGCCGAGCACAATATCGCACATCAGCCCGGAACGGTCGATGTCGGTGTGCGCGTCGAGGTAAGAAACGAGGTCATAGAGCAGATAAACAAAGTGCTTTACGAATCGAAGCTCGTCGGATATCCCAAGCCGTTTAAAAACAAGGTTCGTACTTTCTGCCAGAATCCCGGCGGATTTGTAAGTCAGGAGAATTACGACAACGATCTCGCGGTCGTAAACGGACATTCCTACAAGGAGCTCAAATCCGACAATACGAATCTTGCGATTCTGTGCTCGCACAACTTCAGCCATCCGTTCAATCAGCCGATCGCCTATGCGCAGAAGGTCGGTGAACTTACGAATATGCTCGGTGCCGGACATATACTTGTTCAGCGTTACGGCGATATCCTCGACGGAAAGAGGACCTGGCCGAAGGAGCTTGCTTTTTCCAACGTGAGACCGACGCTGAAGGACGCCGTTGCCGGGGACATCACAGCGGCGATGCCTTACCGCGCAATGATAAACATAATCAACTTTATTCAGGCGGTCGATCATGTCGTGCCCGGATTCGCATCGACGGAGACGCTGCTCTACTCACCCGAACTCAAATTCTACAGCAACCGCGTCAAAATGGATGAGGACTTCAATACGAACGTGAAGGGACTTTACTGCCTCGGCGATTCCTCCGGATGGACGCGCGGACTCATGATGGCATCCGTTATGGGAGTTCTTATGGGACGTTCCCTCGCGCTCCGCGCAGACTGATAAAGAGCAGCGAAAAATCCGCGCTCTGCGTGTTCGCGCAGTTCTGCATTAAAATTATGTCCCGCAGGGTATGTGACTTCGGTCCGGTGCTTTGCGGGATTACTTTATTCTCACGCGCCGATGCGCTTTTGCGTATATCGGTGAATTTTTACGGAAAAATATATTCGGAGGGACGAAAAATGTACAAGATAGCTTTTTTTGATACAAAGCCTTACGACAAAGAATGGTTTGACAAATACGCGGGGGACGACCTCGATATCACCTATTTCGAGACGAAGCTTCTGCCGCGCTCGGCGGAGCTGAGCGCGGGATTCGACGCGGTATGCGCCTTTGTGAACGACGACATAACGGAGAGCGTTGTAAATACGCTCTGCAAGAACGGCGTGCGCCTGATTGCAATGCGTTCCGCCGGATATTCGAACGTCGATTTCAGGGCGGCGGACGGGAAGATAACCGTCGTGCGTGTTCCCGCATATTCGCCTCATGCGGTCGCCGAGCACGCGGCGGCGCTTCTGCTTGCCGTCAACCGGAAGATCCCGCGCGCATATTACAGAACGCGCGATTTCAATTTCAGCCTTATCGGGCTGACCGGACTTGACCTTTACGGAAAGTGCGCCGGGATCATCGGCACCGGAAAGATCGGGCGCGCGTTCATCGACATATGCCGCGGCTTCGGCATGAAAACGGTAGCGTATGATCTCTTTCCCGCCGAAGGCTCGGATATAGATTACAGATCGATCGACGAGCTTCTTTCCGTGTCCGACGTGATATCTCTTCACTGTCCGCTGACCCCGGAGACGCATCATCTTCTCGATGCCGCCGCATTCGGAAAAATGAAGGACGGCGTATTTATCGTCAACACCTCGCGCGGCGCGCTGATAGATTCGGAGGCACTGCTTTCGGCACTGAATTCCGAGAAGGTGAGGGGCGCGGGACTTGATGTGTACGAGGAAGAGGCGGAGGTTTTCTACGAGGACAGATCGGGCACCGTCATCGGCGACGACGTGCTGTCGCTTCTCGTTTCGCATCCGAATGTGGTGATAACGTCTCATCAGGGATTCTTCACCGAGGAAGCCCTTGACTCCATCGCAAGGACGACTACCGAAAATATCCGCGACTTTTTCGCGGGACGGGAGCTCGAAAACGAGGTGTGCTTCCGCTGCGGCAAGGTCTCGGAGAAGTGCAACTGAAAATAAAGATCGGAGGCAGCGCGATTGCGTACTGCCTCCGTTTTTCGTTATTCTCCGCGTATCTCGCGCAGAAGCGCGATCTCGCGTGCGTATCCTTCAATATCGTTCGGCGTTTCGAGATAGAAGGGAAGATCGGCGAGCGCCGGGTGGGTTATGATCCGCGTTATGCCCTCTATCGTAAACGTGCCTTCGCCGATCTTTTCGTGGCGGTCCTTGTGGGCTCCGACCGGATTTTTCGAATCGTTGAGGTGAACCGCCTTGAGCCTGTCGAGCCCTATCACGCGGTCAAACTCCGTCAGCACCCGATCGGGATCGCCGGCAATGTCGTATCCGCCGTCGCTTATGTGGCAGGTGTCAAGGCACACTCCGACATGACCGCGGACGTTTTCGTTTACCATGTCGATGATTGAGCGTATTTCCTCAAACGTAACGCCGATCTCCGTCCCCTTGCCGCTCATCGTCTCTATGAGGACCGTTGTCGACATATCCTCCGTGAGCAGCGTGTTCAGGCACTCCGCGGTCAGACGGCATCCGACCTCGCTGCCCGCCTTGACGTGAGCGCCCGGATGAAAATTATATAGAGAGCCGGGGATCGACTCGAGAAATTCAAGCTCGGATTTCATCATCGAGAGGGTGTATTCGCGTATCCGCTCATCCGCGGTCGCGGGATTGTAGATGTACGGCGCGTGAGCGAGCGGAAAGAGGATGCCGTTCTCCTTCATAAAGGCGCACAGCGCGCGGACATCTTCGGGATCGGCGGGCTTCGATGCGCCCCCGCGCGGATTTTTCGTGAAATACTGAAAAGTGTTTGCGCCGATCGAAACGGCTGTCTGCCCCATTGCGGCGTATCCCCCCGACAGGGAAAGATGGCATCCGAGTATGAACATAAAACGAACCTCCGGTGAAATGATCCGCATCGTAAAACTCTGCGGCATCTTATTATAATATAAAAAATTCCCGCAATCAAGCGGATAATGAAAAAGAAACCGAAATGCGCGTACCGCATCGGCGAAAAAATTCATATGCGCGTCATTTCCCCTTGATTTTACCCTTTCCCTGTGATAAAATTAATCCATCGGATTATGTATTTATTTCGGAGGATAACATGACAAATATAGCAGTGTTGGGATTCGGTGTAGTCGGCGGCGGAATTGCCTGCGTTCTTGACGAGAACAGAGAACGGATAGAGGCGCTTGCCGGAGGTCCCGTAAATCTTAAATATATTCTCGATCTTCGTGATTTCCCGGATTCGCCTTACGGCGACCGCGTCGTTCACGATATAGATCGGATCATCAAAGATGAGAGTGTCGGCATCGTCTGCGAGGCGATGGGCGGCGTACATCCGGCGCTTGAGTTTTCGCTTGCCGCACTCAATGAAGGAAAGAGCGTCGTGACCTCAAACAAGGAGCTTGTCGCAAAGCACGGCGTCGAGCTTCTCGAGGCGGCGGAGAAAAACAATGCCGCGTATCTTTACGAGGCGGCGGTCGGCGGCGGAATTCCGGTGCTCCGCTCGATGAAGACCTCGCTTGCGTCCGACAGGATCAAGGCGGTCACGGGAATACTGAACGGAACGACAAACTATATTCTCACCAAAATGGAGAAGGACGGAGCCGATTTTGCTTCGGCTCTGCGCGAGGCGCAGGATCTCGGATACGCCGAGGCGAATCCCTCCGCCGACGTAGACGGCTTCGACGCTCAGAGGAAGATAATGATCCTTACCGCGATAGCCACGGGTAAAATGCTTTCCGAGGACAGCGTGTATACCGAGACGATGACCCGCCTCACCCCTGACGACATAAACGCCGCGCGCAGAATGGGCGGAGCTGTGAAGCTTCTCGGATGCTTCCGCGAAAAGGACGGAAAGATCGCGTCGTACGTCTGCCCGTTTATCGTCGGTCAGTCGGCTCCTCTTGCAAATATAAACGACGTCTACAACGGAGTATGGGTAGAGGGCGAGACCACCGGAGACGTAATGTTCTACGGACGCGGCGCCGGAAGATATCCGACGGCGGGCGCGATGATCTCCGATGTGTGCGCGATAATGACGGGCGCTTTTGCCGCAGAATATCCGCGCCGCTGGACAAAGGCGGACAGGGAAGACACCGCCGCGTTCGAAGACCTTTCCTTCAGATACTATGTGCGCACGGAGTCCGCGGACCGTGAGGCGCTCTCCGACGCTTCCGAAGCGCTCTTCGGCGAATGCACGTTTTCCGATGAGTCCCCCGAGGGAACTGCGGAGATCGTGACCGGGGAGATAAGGGAAAGAGATATGCGCAATATGCTTTCATCGGGCAAGCTCGGAAAGGTTCTCTCGGTTATAAGATTTCTCTGATAAAAAGGGACTGCGCATTGTGCACAGTCCCTTAAAATCAGTACGGAAATCATTCAAAATATGTACTGTCGATCCCGGACAGCGCCGCTCCTATTACCGTGCCGAAGCGGCTCATTTCGGGAATGATGAAATTCATATCGAACAGCGAATTCAGCCCGCTGAATATGGCTTTCGCCTGCTTTACGCCTGTCATGTTTCCTGTGAGGACAATATTCCTTATCGAATGGTTGCGTGCGGCAAATATGCTGACCATTCCGATCGTTTCGAAAACAAGATTTATTATTCCGAGGGCGATGTCCGATTTCGTCGCAAGGTCGGATATGTTTCCGAAATTCGATGCGGTCATGGTTTCGGTGAGTCTTCCCGCCGGCGATGAGGAGATATCGTTTATCCGGAGATCGACCCTTGAAAGATCGCCGTCCTCGGCAAGCTCGGTTATGTGCGTGACGGTGTCCATGTCGAGCAGTTTCTTCGAAAGACCGATCAGCGTGCCGCCGCCGACGCCGGTACCGCCGAGGTGCTCCGGTTCGCGCCCGCGCTCGGAGAGAACAAGCGCG
>OLXK01002421.1_pt1 | contig 10388 bp, 9 predicted proteins | sample 1674321 | NCBI WGS metagenome assembly OLXK01 (sample SAMEA103958162, study PRJEB25191) | human gut metagenome | reverse complement strand
GGAGTTTATCTCCAACTGTTTAATTATTAGAGAAGGAGAAAATTTACTTATGCGTGCTAGAAAAGATGGACTTTTCAACAAACAGGTGCTGGAAGTTATGTGCGTTGCGAGTAATGAATGGATAATTGATTGTAAAAGCGAAGATAAAATTGTTTTAGAGTGCAATCAAGAAAAGTTTAAGGCATATCAAATTTTGAATCTCGATAGCCCAAAAGAAAACTTGGAAATTCGAGTTTCAAAAGGTAGTTGTGAACATAATATGATTTTACCTTTACGCAACAAAATCAAAATTGTTGTTAATACTTTAAATATTAATAAACTTGGTATTATTGGTCATGAAGGACTTAATAAACAACATCAGGTGTTGGGGAATGTTGATGAGTTCAAATACCAAAATAATAATATGGTTCTTATTCGTGGATGGATTGGAGATTCCTTCTATACGATAAAAGATATTTATTTGTGTTTCACAAATGAAGATGGAAAATGTGTTTTTGAAAAATCTGTGACACGTCGATATCGAATGGATTTAGTTGAGACTTTAAAAGATACAAAATATTTGTATTCTGGATTTATAAATATGGTTGAATATCAATCTGGAAGTGATCTTAAAGTTGAGGCAATTTGTTATACACCAGATAAAATGAATAGTATCGAATTAGGAATGTTAAAAAAGAATATCGATGATGTTAATGTTTGTGATATTCATATTATTGACTCAAAAAAGTATACTGTTGAAGATAAATACTTAGAAATAAGGAATACACCTTCCGTATTAGAATGCTATGATTTTATTGATGAACTTAGTGACAATTTGGTTTTATATATCAATCATTCATTTGGTGGAGGTGCAGATTTATATTTAAGAAAAAACGCTGAGTGTTTAATTCAGAATGGACGAGATGTTTACCAAGTAGTTTATCAACCTGATTTTCATCAATATGAATTAATAAATATGAAAGACGATGTGCATTATTATTTTGATGATATTAATATCTTATTATATTTAGTAAGTTTGAAAGCGCAACATATCTATTTTAATGAATTGGTATCATACCCAAATATTAAAGGATTGATTAATACGGTTCATAATATAAAATTGATTCATCCACATATTCAACTTACATATCTAGTACATGATTATTTTTGTATATGTCCAAGATTGAATTTGATTAATGTAAATGATAGATATTGTGGATTACCCGAAGTCAAAGATTGTGATATATGTTTAAATAGCGCAAATTTTGATCAATCTAAGTCAATTGTTGATTGGCGTAGTTTAAATGCTAAATTATTAAATACTTGTGATGAAATTATTTGTTTTTCAAATAGTTCAAAGAAATATTTAGTTAGAGTTTATCAAAACCTATCGCATAAAATTAAAGTGATTGGTCATGTAATCGATGAGTTACGTGTTCCAAAAGTAGAGAATGATAATATAATTACGATTGGATTATTAGGCCAGTTGTGTAAACACAAGGGTATGGAAGAAGTTAAAGAGTTGATTCAATATATTCATAATAATCAACTTTCTAAATATAGAATTGTTTGTATTGGAGATGCGCAGGATGTGCGAAATGATTCAGTGTTCTTTGCAACAGGAAAGTATAGACGTGAGGATATCGCAAATTTAGTAGAAGAGTATAACATAGATGTTTTCTTTATGTCTTCTGTATGTCCAGAAACCTTCTCATAGACGATTTCCGAAATACAATCTATGAAGAGACCTTTGATTTCGTATGATTTAGGAGCACAGGGAGAAAGAACAAAGAATTATAAACTAGGAAAGGTAATTCCTTTGAATGCAAAACCAGACATTCTTTTGGATGCTATAAATGAATTATGTGAAGGAGACATGTTGAATGGATGATTATATTAATAAGATTTTAGGAAATTTAAATATTTCTTTTGATAAGAACAAAAAGACTATTTGTATAGGATATGACAATTGGATCATTGGTGGAGTTGAAAAGGTTTTATTGACCTTAATGGATCATCTTGTGTTTGATTACAATATAATAATGATTTTGCCAGAACTTGATAATAAAAAGGCATCTTTTCCAATACCAGATTCAATTGGAGTGATTCACTTAAACGATAGTATAGCTCCTTATGATGAGTTATGTGTTGCTTGTTGTACTCGTTTAAAAGTTGATTTGTTTGTTGGAAATGCAAATTTAAATTGTAAACAATTAACTATTTATAAAAAATTGAAAGAAGCGGGAATTAAATCTATAATGCTAAATCATTATTTTTGGCTATTTCCTTGTTGGCATGAAATTCTATATTCTAAGGAAATTGTGACTCGAAACAATTGTCTTCAATATCCAGATGCGATTGCTTGCCTAACAAATGTTTCTTCAAAGATATGTTCTTTAAACGCAAACAGAACTATTTGTGTTATGCCAAATCCTAATTTTTTTGAAGTTCAACCTAGTATTTCATATGAAGAAAGAGAGAATGTGATTGTTACAGTTGGTAGATATGATGATCGATTAAAAAGATTGGATAAGATTTTGAAGATATTTTCACAGGTACATAAAGAAGATAAAAGCATTAAATTAATTGTTGTAGGTCCTGTGAATTACGAAGAAACTTTTGGTAAAAGTTTAGAACAAGAATTAATTGACTTATCTTTGCCAGTGGAAAGTGTTGAATTTGTAGGACCACAACCAGATGTTTCAATATATTATAAGAAGGCCAGAGCTTTCTTGTTTGCTTCTGAGTTTGAAGGCTTTGGCTTGGTGTTAAATGAAGCTGCTTGTTTTGGATTACCGATTGTAACTAGTTATTTTTTGGGCGTGGAAGATTTAGTTGAATATGATAAAAATGGGTATTTTTATAAAGAAGAATCAGACGCAAAAAAACATTTGTTAGATATTTTACATGATACAGAAAAATGGAACGAGATGAGTCAGTATTGTAATGAGAAGGCCAAGACATTTTCAAAAGAGTTTTTGATACAAAGATGGAAAACATTGATTTCATTGGTTTTAAATAATGAAGATGCGGAATCTTTGTTTTATGAAAATGACCTTGCATGCGAAAAACAATTAACGTATTTAGAATATGAAGGAATTATAAAGGAATATGAAAAGATTGTTGAAGAAGCGAGTCAAAGAATTAATCGGGCAGATGCTGCTCAGGATTTTTTATCTAACAGTTTAGAACATGAACGTAAATTGTATTCAAATCCATCATTTAAACATTTGATAAAAGTGTTTATTAAAAAGATATTTAGAATACATTAACAAAAAAAACTTGACCCTAACGTTACGTTAGGGTTTATTCTTTTATTGTGATATAATGATGTTAATTATGGAGGAACTATTATGAAAGGTATTATTTTAGCTGGTGGTAGTGGTACTCGTTTGTATCCTTTGACAAAGGTTACAAGTAAGCAATTGCTTCCTATTTATGACAAGCCAATGATTTATTATCCAATGTCTATTTTAATGCAGGCAGGGATTCGTGAGATCTTGATTATTTCAACTCCGGATGATACACCTCGTTTTCAAGAATTGTTAGGGGATGGTCATCAATTTGGAATTGAGCTTTCTTATAAAGTTCAGCCTAGTCCTGATGGACTTGCACAAGCATTTATCTTGGGTGAAGAATTTATTGGTAATGATAGTTGTGCAATGATTTTAGGGGATAATATTTTCCATGGTCATGGTTTGACTAAACGTCTTCGTGCGGCTGCTGAAAATAAAGTGGGAGCTACCGTATTTGGTTATTATGTAGAAGATCCTGAACGTTTTGGTGTGGTTGAATTTGATTCTCAAGGTAAGGCTATTAGTTTAGAGGAAAAGCCAGCTTGTCCTAAATCAAATTATGCGGTAACAGGACTTTATTTCTATGATAATAAAGTGGTTGAGTATGCGAAAAACTTAAAGCCAAGTGCTCGTGGAGAATTGGAAATCACAGATTTGAACCGTATTTATTTAGAGAATGGTGAATTGAATGTAACATTACTTGGTGATGGATTTACTTGGTTAGATACGGGTACACATGAATCTTTAGTGGATGCCACAAATTTTGTGAAGACAATTGAGGAGCACCAACATCGTAAGATTGCGTGTCTTGAAGAGATTGCGTATGACAATGGTTGGATTGGTTATGATGAATTGACAGCTACTTACGAAATCTATAAGAAGAATCAGTATGGTGCTTATTTAAAGAAGATCATGGATCGTAAGTATATTAAATAATGGGGGTATTAGAATGAAGGTAACTGAAACAAAGATTCCTGGAGTATTAATTATTGATACAGATGTATTTGGAGATCATAGAGGGTATTTTACGGAGACGTATTCAAAGCCTAAATATGAAAAATTAGGTATTACGGTTGATTTTGTACAGGACAATATGTCTTTTAGTGCACAGAAGGGTACACTTCGTGGATTGCACTGGCAAAATCCGCCTTATGCACAAAGTAAATTGGTTTCTTGTACAAAGGGAACTGTCATTGATGTTGCGGTCGATATTCGCAAAGGCAGCCCTACATATGGTCAATGGGTCAGTGTGGAACTAAGTGCAGAAAATCATAGACAATTCTTTATTCCACAAGGATTTGCGCATGGATTTTTAACTTTAACGGATGATGTTGAATTTAGATATAAAGTCGATAATGTCTATAATAAAGAGTCTGAGGGTGGAATGCGTTATGATGATCCGACTTGTAATGTAGATTGGGGTTCATTATTAAATGGTATTGAGCCTGTCTTAAGTGAAAAGGATCAGGTAGGTCCAACTTTAGAAGAGTCAAACAATCAATTTGTATATGAAGGAGAATAAAAATATGAAAATTTTAGTAACGGGTGGTGCTGGTTTCATTGGAGGAAACTTTGTACATTATATGGTGAATAAATATCCTGAGGATATGATTGTAAACTTAGATAAATTAACATATGCAGGTAACTTAGAGACTTGTAAGCCTGTAGAAGATAAACCGAACTACAAGTTTATCAAGGGTGATATTGCGGATCGTGAATTTATCATGGATTTGTTTGAAAAAGAAAAATTTGATGTCGTTGTTAACTTTGCGGCTGAAAGTCATGTGGATCGTAGTATTGAAGATCCTGAAATCTTTGTAAAGACAAACGTAATGGGAACAACTACATTATTAGATGCTTGTGTTAAATATGGTATTCAAAGATATCACCAAGTATCAACTGACGAAGTATATGGTGATTTACCTTTAGATCGTCCTGATTTGTTCTTTACAGAAAATACTCCACTTCATACTTCAAGTCCTTATTCAAGTGCAAAGGCAAGTGCCGACTTATTTGTGTTGGCATATCACAGAACATATGGTTTACCAGTAACGATTAGTCGTTGTTCAAATAACTATGGTCCTTATCATTTCCCAGAAAAATTAATTCCATTAATTATTTCTCGTGCCTTAAATGATGAAACAATTCCAGTTTATGGAACTGGAGAAAATGTTCGTGACTGGTTACATGTATATGATCACTGTGTAGCCATTGATTTAATTGTTCGTAAGGGACGTGTTGGTGAAGTCTATAATGTAGGTGGTCACAACGAAAGAACAAACTTAGAAGTTGTAAAGACTGTACTTCATGCATTAAACAAACCAGAAAGCTTGATTACGTATGTAACAGATCGTAAAGGTCATGATATGCGTTATGCGATTGATCCAACTAAGTTGGAAACAGAACTTGGATGGAAACCAAAATATACATTTGACACAGGTATTCCAATGACAATCCAATGGTATTTAGACAACAAGGAATGGTGGGAAAACATCATTAGTGGTGAATACCAAAACTATTTTGAAAAGATGTATGTAGAAAAAGGAAGAGCTAAGGAATAATCTTTAGCTTTTCTCTTTATTGCTGTATTAACTGTATTGATGTAGATTGATGGGAGATTATATGGAAAAAGTCGATATTTTATTATCTGTATATAAACCAGATAGAGAGTATTTGATTAAACAATTAAATTCTTTAAATAATCAAGATTATGAAAATCTAGAAATTATTATTAATGATGATTGTCCAGAATGCCCTTGTGACAAAGCAATCTTCGAAGAATGTTTAACAAAAGTACCGTATCGTATTTTAGAACAAGATAAAAACAATTTAAATTATACCAAGTCTTTTGAAAAATTAGTAAGAGCAAGTACTGGAGATTATGTTGCGTTTTGCGATCAAGATGATATATGGTTTTCGAATAAGATTTCAAAGTCGGTCGAAACATTAAAAAGAGAAAACGCATTATTAGTGGCTTGTGATGTGCAAATAATAGATGGTGATGATAATGTTGTCATTGCTAGATATAGAGACGAACATCATGATCAAGTGAATAGTTGGCATACAGGTGATGATATCGCAAAAAATAATTTAATTTCTACATATGCAGCAGGTATGGTGATGGTTGCAGAAGGAGATTTTGCTAGAAAGATAGTACCTTTTAGTATTTATACAGGACATGATAAATGGATTATATCATGTGCTTCTGTTGAAGGCAGAGTCGCTTTTATAGATGAACCGCTTGCTCAATATCGTAGACACGGAAAAAATGTTAGTGGAATATTAATTGGTATTGAATCGAAAGCCGATTATATGCAAGAACGCGTAGTACCGCATTGTAATTTAATTGAAGATTTTATAAAAAGATATCCAGATTTTAAAGATAAAGATGAATTGTTGGCCTTTTCTAAGGCAAGAATGGAACATAATATAAAAGATTTGTACAAATATAGAAGTTTAGCACCACAAACGGTAAAGTTTGAGATTGCAATGATATTTGTTCCTGATTTTTTATTTAATACATTGATTCGAATAGTAAGAAAAATTAGCAAGAAATGAGGTAGAAAATATGAAAGTTTTTGTGACAGGTGTTGCAGGTCAATTAGGTCATGATGTCATGAATGAATTGGCTTCTAGAGGATATGTTGGTGTAGGAACAGACTTAGCTGAAAGCTATAGTGGAATTCAGGATGGTACATATGTAACAACGGCTGAATATGTATCTTTAGATATCACGAATTCAGAGGCTGTAATGGATACAATTAAGTCTGTAAAGCCAGATGTTGTTGTGCATTGTGCGGCTTGGACTGCAGTTGATTTAGCCGAAGATGAAGATAAACAAGCGAAAGTAAAAGCGATTAATGTGGGTGGTACACAAAATATTGCGGATGCTTGTAAAGAGATTGATGCGAAAATGGTCTATATTTCTACCGATTATGTATTTGATGGTCAGGGAACAACACCTTGGCAACCAGATTGTAAGGATTATAAACCATTGAATGTTTATGGGCAAACTAAGCTTGGTGGAGAACTAGCTGTTTCAAATACATTGTCTAAGTATTTCATTGTTCGTATTGCGTGGGTATTTGGAAAGAATGGAAATAATTTCATTAAGACGATGTTAAATGTTGGAAAGAAATTTGATACACTAAAAGTAGTAAATGATCAAATTGGGACACCAACCTATACTTATGATTTAGCACGTTTATTAGTTGATATGATTGAAACGGATAAGTATGGTTATTATCATGCGACAAATGAGGGTGGCTATATCAGTTGGTATGATTTTGCGTGTGAAATTTTTAAAGAAGCAGGTTATACAAATACTGTAATTCCAGTAACAACAAAAGAGTATGGTTTATCTAAAGCAGCTCGTCCTTTTAATTCTCGTTTGGATAAATCAAAATTAGTTGAAAATGGTTTTAAACCTCTTCCAACTTGGCAGGATGCACTAAAGAGATATTTACAAGAAATTAAAGATTAATCTTAGTACTATTCTTATAACGACAGATAGAATAATTTATTAGAATGTGATACCATATTAGGCGGTTATTGCATTCTTTTTTATGCAATCAAAATAGAGGATGTTTAAATGAATAATATATATAATCGATTATTAGATAGACAAGTTTCTTTAAAAGAAAATACATTTTGGTATACATTAGGTACACTATGTGGATCAGCTACAAGTTTTTTATTAATGATTTATGTGACACGTATTTTAGGGGTTGATGAGGCAGGTATCTTTTCTATTTCTTATAGTGTAGGCCAATTGATGTTAAGTGTTGGTTGGTTTGGTACAAGACAATTTCAAGTGTCAGATATTAATGAGGAATTTAAATTTTCAGATTACCTATCGTTAAAAATTATTACGTCTATAGTTATGATGATAGGGTGCTTGATTTATTCTGTTTATTTACGATTTAATTCATATAAATTATTAGTTACAATTTTGTATTGCCTATTTTTGATGTGTGATGTATTCGCAGATCTTTTTTCTGCACGTTTTCAACAAGTGGATAAACTGTTTTTATCTGGAATTTCTTATATAATACGTATTTTAGGATACAATCTTGTTATTTTGATTTCATTATTGATTTTTAAAAACTTGATTCTTTCTATTGTCTTGGCAATGATTTATTCGACATTGGAACTTACTTTCTTTGATATGCAATTAATAAAAAGAATAAGTACTATTCATTTCAAGTTTAGAATGGAAAAAATCACTCAATTGATAAAAAATTGTTTCCCATTGTTTATTAGTTCTTTTTTAACAACATTTATTGTAAATATTCCAAAAAATGCGATTGAATTGAATTTTGATTCAAGTGTTCAAACATATTACAATATAGTGTCTATGCCTTCATATGTTGTGAATATGTTTTGTATGTTTATATTTGTACCTCTATTTACATCTATCGCAAATACTTGGCTAAATTCTACAAAGAGTTGTTTTGTTAAGGTAATCAGCAAATTGATTATATTTGACATTGTTTTATCTGTACTTGTATTTATTGGATGTTATTTCTTGGGTATTCCATTATTGGAACTTGTATATGGTGTAGATTTACATAGTGTTAAATCTTCGTTCTTAATTTTGATAGTTGCTGGATGCTTCGCAAGTATGAATTCAATTTTATCCTATATTTATACTGTTATTCGTAAACAAAATTTTATGATTTATATTTATATCATAGCGATTATATTACCTCAATTACTAGTAAATTGGTTGACATCAAAATATGGAATGTTTGGTGCAAGTTTAGATTATTTGATTGGAATTGCATCAATTACTGTGATGTTTATAATTGGTTTAGTATTAATATTAAAGAAGGAAATGGGTGGAATAAATGAGTAAAGTTTTATTTAAACAATATGATCCTGTAGTTTTAAAGAAATTACAAGGTGTACAAACACAAATGTTGAAAGATGTACTTGATGTTTGTGAAAAATATGATCTTCCTTGTTTTTTGATTTATGGAACTGCAATCGGTGCAGTTCGACATAAAGGATTTATTCCTTGGGATGATGATATTGATGTAGGAATGCTTCGTAAAGATTATGATGTGTTTATGAAAGTATTCAAAAATGAACTTTCTGAACATTATGAAGTATTAACACCTGAAATGGATTCTCGCTACGCATGTACTGTTACGCACATTCAAAGAAAAAATACTATTTTTATTTCAGAAGTATCCAAAGATTTAAAGTGTGATCGACGTATTTTTATGGATATCTTTCCTTTTGATAATGTGCCTGAATCTGAATCGGATCAGAAGCGTTTATTAAGAAAATCAACGTTCTATGGTAAACTTTTATTTCTTTCAGGAACAGGGACACCTGTGATTCCGTATGATGGTATCATGTATCATATACTACACTTTGGTTGTATGATGATACATTATGGTTTGAAGTTATTTCATATTACTCCAAAATTTTTGTACAAGAAATTTAAAAAGGTAAGTACTTCATTTAATAACGTGAATTGTGAATATGTAACGTCTTATGAGTATACGGGTTGTTTAAAGGATAAAATCAAAAAGGCGGAGTTATTGCCACTTAAAAAGGTTCCATTTGAATCGATTGAGGCATATATTCCTGCAAATAATGATGAATTTTTAAAGAAGGTATATGGTGACTATATGCAGATTCCTCCTGTAGAAAAAAGAGTGAATCATGCTCCATTAGTTATTCAGTTTGAGGGGGAGGAACCGATTTATGGCGAATAAAAAAGTTTGTATTTTCTCTGCTCAATATTTACCGCATATGGGTGGTGTTGAAAGATATACTTTAAATTTGTGTAAAAAATTAATTGAGAATGGCAATGAAGCTGTTGTTGTAACATCTCAAATAGAAGATTATTCAAATTATGAAGTTATTGTAAGTGATGATGGTTCACCTAATTATACGCAAGAAGACTTTGATAAAATCACTGAACAGTATAAAAATGAATTTACGTACTTTAAACTTATAAATAACGGAATTAATAGAGGAACTGTCAAACATTTTAATAGTTTGATTAAACAGGCAAAAGGAACAATCATTTGTCCTTTATCAAGTGGAGATCAATTTTATAATGAAAATTCTCTACAAGAAATTATGAATGCTTTTGAT
>OLXK01002417.1_pt1 | contig 10398 bp, 9 predicted proteins | sample 1674321 | NCBI WGS metagenome assembly OLXK01 (sample SAMEA103958162, study PRJEB25191) | human gut metagenome | reverse complement strand
AAACCATCCAGCTTTGGAAAACGGAGTTGTTCAACGCCCGACAGCTTGACGCCAGCCAGCAGATGGTGCTCCGCCACTGCCGGACGGAGCTTCAGCGCATGGAGTCCTTCGCCTCCTCCGTCCGGACCATGGAAAAACTGCACGGCATCGGGGAAGCCTCCCTGCTGGAGCTGGCGGAAAACCGCCACCAGCTTTATGAAAGCCGTCTGGCTTTCCTGGACAATCTGGACAAGCTGCTGGCCATTCAGGCCCAGCTGCGCTACCTCACCCACGCCAACCTTCAATCCAAATAAAAATCTTCATCATTTTAACGAACATGAAACGTCTCTATTTTTCCATCATCCTGGGCCTGACTCCCGTTTTCAGCCTCAATCCCGCACGCGGAGAGCAGCCGGCACCTACGGAACACAAACACGAGGACGGCACCGCCTGCACGGCGGACCACGGCCATGAAGGCCACCAGCACAAGGAAGGGGAAACCTGCGCCGAGGGCCACGCCCATGAGGAACACAAGCACGCGGACGGCTCCGTCTGCACAGGCGACCACGAGCCTGAGGGCCACCAGCATGCAGAGGGGGAAGCCTGCACGGGCGACCACGAACATGAAGAGGCCGCGGAGAAAGGTTCCGGCCAGCCGGGGGACATGATTCCCGTGCATGTGGATGAAAAGGCGCGCCATTCCCTGGACATGCGCTTTGAAAAGGTGACGGAAGCCACTCACGGCGCGGAAAAGACCCTTCACGGCCAGATGGTTATTCCTCCCCATGCGGTAACGACGTACGCCCTTCCCGCCGCCGGGCGCGTCACCTTCAACGTCAAGTCCGCCCAGCAGGTACGCAAGGGGGAACTGCTGTACACGCTGGCCTCACCGGACATCGTGGAGATGGAAGGAAACGCCTCCCAGGCGCAGGCTGCCCTTGACCGCGCCGCGGCGGAACTCAATACCCTCAAGGAACGCCGGGCCCAACTGGAAAAAATCGGCACCCGTAACAGTGAGCTGAATACTTCCATTCAATTCAAGGAGGCAGAAATCCACAGCCTCCGCGCCGCCCTGGATGCCAGCAATAATAAACTGAAGCTGGTGACGGATTCCGGAGCTTTGAAAAACAACCTCCTTTACGTGTACGCCGCGGCGGACGGCTCCGTCCAGTCCGTGAACATGACCCAGGGTTCCTGGGGGGAACAGGGCGCGCCCGCCCTCGTCATGACCAACAAGGGGGAACTGGAATTCGCCACCACCATTTACGGGGCTGACCCCGTCCATTATGCGAAGGCCCAGCTGGCCCTGACCAGCGGAAAAAATACGGAAGTGCTGGACGGCACCCTGCGGGTGGCGGACCAGGTGGACCCCGCCACGCAGTCCCGTGCCCTGTACTTCGTTCCGGACCGCATGCCGGAAGGGACGCATGCCGGACAGCTTGCCCGGCTGGACCTGTATTCCCATGACGCCGCTACGGACGGCTTTATTCCCGTTCCCAACAGCGCCGTCGTCAAGGTGGGGGTGAACGACGTGGTCTTCATCAAGGCGGCGGACGATACCTTCGTCATGAAGAAGGTGGAAACACTGCCCGCACGGCAGGGAAAAACGCCCGTCAAAGGGTTGACGCCGGGACAAACCATCGTGACCAAAGGCGGCTATGAATTGAAATACATCCTGCCCACGGGAGACGCCGGGAGCAAGAAGGCGGCCGGGCATTTCCATGCGGACGGCCAGTTCCACGAAGGAGAACACTGATTTTCAGCTCAACGTGATTAGAAAACAGTTAATAGAAACAGGAATTCGATGAATTTTCTAATTTCATTCTGCCTGAATAACAGGATTACCGTGATTCTGCTGACGCTCGCGCTGGCGGTCATCAGCTGGCCGAAATATGCGCGCGTGGCGCGAAGTCAGACGCTGGCGCTCAAAAGCAGCGGCTTTGTGGCCGCGGCACGGCTCTCCGGCGACAACTCCATGCAGATGATCCTGCGGCATATCCTGCCGAATATCCTCGGCCCGATCCTGGTCACGGCCATGCTGGACATCGGCACGATGATGATGGAGCTCGCAGGGCTGAGCTTCCTGAATCTCGGCGCGCAGCCGCCCACGGCCGAGTGGGGCAATATGATGAGCGGCGGACGCAGCATGCTGCAGACTTACCCATGGCTCGTACTGTCGCCCGGCTTCGCGATCTTCCTGTCGGTCGTGATCTTCAATCTTCTGGGCGACACCGTGCGCGACTACATGGACCCAAAGAACTCCCGGGCACGATAATTCGGGCCCTATATAAACAAAGGAAAGGAAACAGAGAACATGAAAAAGATCCTAGCTTCCCTTCTGGTGCTCTGCCTCTCGCTCGGCATTCTGGCCGGCTGCGGCAACTCCAACACGCCCGCCCAATCCGGCGGAAAAAAGGCCTTTGTCTTCGGCGACACCACCTTCAACGCCGAAAACGAAGAGCCGACGATCAACCCTCATGAAGCCTATTCCGGCTGGGCCTGCATCCGCTACGGCGTCGGCGAGACGCTGATGAAGATCGCGGACGACGGCACGCTCGAGCCCTGGCTGGCGGAGAGCGCCGTCAACGTCAATGCGACCACCTGGGAGATCGTGATCAAGGATGCGGTCTGCTTCTCCAACGGCAAGAAGTGTGACGCCGCCGCAGTCAAGGCCTGTCTCGAGCACCTGATCGAGGTCCACGAGCGCGCCGCCGGCAACCTCAAGATCGCCTCGATGGAGGCCGACGGTCAGAAGCTGACCATCGTCACCTCCGAGCCCAACCCCATTCTGATGAACTATCTCTCCGAGGCCTATGGCTGCATCATCGACATGGAGGTCGGCATCCCCGACAACGGCTGCGTCGTCGGCACCGGTCCCTATGTGGCGACCGAAGTCGTCACGGACGACCATGTGAATCTCATCAAAAACGTCAACTACTGGGACGGCGAGGTGAAGGTCGACGAGATCACCGTCCGCACCATTTCCGACGGTGACACGCTGGCCATGGCGCTCCAGTCCGGCGAAATCGACGCAGCCTACGGCATGGCCTATGCCAGCTATCCGCTCTTTGAGAACGACAACTACAAGTTCACCAGCATCCAGACCAGCCGCTGCTTCTGGGGCATGATGAACCTCCACAAGGAGAACTCCGGCTACACGATCATGAGTGATCCCGCCGTGCGCAAGGCAATCGCCATGGGCATCAACAAGCAGGACTTCGTCGACGTGCTGCTCAACGGCTACGGCTACACCGCGACCGGCGCCTTCCCCGACAGCTTCGCGTTCGGTCAGGGCGTTCAGACCGTGTCCTTTGATCCCGATCAGGCCAGGGCCGAGCTGGAGGCCGCCGGCTGGGTCGACACCGACGGCGACGGCATCCGCGAAAAGAACGGCGTCAAGCTCACGATCCGCTGGCTGACCTACCCGTCCCGTCAGGAGCTGCCCCTGCTGGCCGAATCCGCGCAGTCCACGCTCAAGGACATCGGCATTGACGTACAGATCAACTGCACCAAGGATCACAACAGCATCCGCAAGGATCCCACGGCATGGGACATCTGGGTCAGCGCCAACGTCAACGCCGGCCTGGGCGATCCCCAGAACTTCTTCGACACCTACTGTCTGGACAAATCGGTCAAGAACTCCGGCGGCCACCACAGCGACAAGCTCGAGAAGCTTGCCGTCCAGCTGCGCACCACCTTCGATCCGGCCGAGCGTGCGAAGATCGCCGTTGAGATGCAGCAGCAGCTGCTGGACGACAACTCCTACGTCTTCTGCTCCTTCCTGCGCATGAGCATGATCATGAAGGCCAACGTCTCCGGTCTCGAAGCACACACCTGCGACTTCTACGAGCTGACCGCGGATCTCGATATCCAGTAAGCAAAAGAAAGAGGGGCGGAAGCATCCGCCCCTCAGTTCCCAGGACGGACATGGGCTCAGCGCGGAAGGTTTCCGTTTTGAGCCGATGCCCGTTTTTCAGACAACATCCGAATGAGGTCGTTTTATGGCAGTATTATTGGACTATCAGCATGTGGAGGTCTCCTTCAACGGGGATCCCGTCGTCCACGACGTGAGCTTTCAGCTCCATCCCGGCGAGATTCTCGGTCTGGTGGGTGAGTCCGGCTCCGGAAAATCCACGCTGCTCAAGGCCGCGATGGGGCTTCTGGGCAGCAGCGGCATGGTCACAAGAGGCGACATCTGGTTTGAAGGGAAAAGCCTTCCGGACGTGCCGCCCAAGGAGATGCGCAGGATCTGCGGCGAGAAGATCGGCATGATCTTTCAGGACTGCGGCGCGTCCCTGAGCCCGACCCGCACGATCGGCGAGCAGATCATCGAGAGCATGGCAGCACACCGCAAGGTGGATGTGGCCGAGGCAAAGCGCGCCGCGCTGGAGCTCTTTGAAAAGCTGCACTTTCAGGACGGTGAGCGGATCTGGGACAGCTATCCCTTCGAGCTCTCCGGCGGCATGAATCAGCGCGCGGGCATCGCGATCGCCATGCTGATGAATCCGGCTGTTCTCCTGGCAGACGAGCCCACCTCCGCGCTCGACATGGCCGTACAGCGGCAGGTCGTGGAGGAAATGCTGCATGTCCGCGAGGCCTTCGGCACCGCGATCATCATCGTAACGCACGACATCGGCGTCGTCTCTGCGATGGCCGACAGCATCGTCGTGCTCTCCAACGGCCGCGTGATGGAATACGCAGCGGCGAAGGACGTGCTGGAAAACCCGCAGAATGACTACACGGTAAAGCTGCTGAGCGCAGTCCCGAGACTGAGGAGGGAGAAGGCATAAATGGAACCGATCCTGAAGGTCGCAGACCTCTCCAAAGCCTTTTCCCGCGCCGGCAGGGATGCATTTTTCGCCGTCGATCATGTGAGCTTTGAGGTACAGCCCGGTGAGATCCTCGGCATCGTGGGCGAATCCGGCTCCGGCAAGTCCACGATCGCCAGGCTCATCACCCGCCAGGTTGACGCCACCGGCGGGCAGATCTTCATCAACGGGCAAGATATCACCCGGCTCAGGGGGCGGGATCTGATCCCGGTCTACGCGAAGATCCAGATGGTCTTTCAGTCACCGGCCGACTCCTTCGATCCGCGCCGCACACTGGGCGACGGCATCTGCGAGAGCCTGCGCAACAAGGGCGTACCGAAGGCCGAACGCGAGGCAAAGGCCCGCGCTCTGCTGGAAAGCTGCGGCCTGCCGGACACGTTTCTCGCGCGCTATCCGCATCAGGTCTCCGGTGGCCAGTGCCAGCGCGCGGCCATCGCGAGGGCGCTAATGAATGACCCGCGCATCCTCATCTTTGACGAGGCCACCTCCGCACTGGACGTGACCGTGCAAAAGCAGATCATCGAGCTTCTGCAGCAGCTGCAGAAGGAAAGGAAGCTGGCCTATCTCTTCATCTGCCACAACATCGCGCTGGTACAGCAGTTTTGTGACAGGGTCATCGTGCTCTATGACGGCAGAATCGTGGAGAGCGGTCTGCCCGACGAGGTCATCCTGCATCCGCAGTCGGATTACACCAGACGGCTTGTCGACGCTGTTTTCTGAGCGGCAGAGCCTTGCTGTTTTTCCCGGCACGGCTCAGACTTGCGGTTCAACGGATCGGCTCGTCAGACCGCCGCCACGCTGAAAGCCAAACGCCGCCTGCTATTGAAGAACCATAAAAAAGACGAGATTTTCATCCGTGAAAATCTCGTCTTATTGTTTTGCTGCTCACGCCATCGGGAAGATGGCGCGGATGGTCGTGCCCGTGCCCGGTGTGCTCTCGAGCTCGATGCGCCCGTGGTGCAGCTGCATGGCGTGCTTGACGATCGAGAGTCCCAGCCCCGTGCCGCCGGACGCCTTCGAGTGGCTCTTATCCACGCGGTAGAAGCGCTCGAACACACGCGCCTGATGCTCCGGCGCGATGCCGATGCCAGTGTCGGCAACGGTGACGCTGCTGCCGTCGGCGTCGTGCGCAACGGTGATGTCCACGCGGCCGCCGTCACGGTTATACTTGATGGCGTTGTCGCAGAGATTGTAGACGATCTCATAGAGCAGGCGGCGCACGCCGGGGATCACAGCGGGCTTCCCCTGCACGCTGACCGTGACCTGCCGCGCTGCCGCAGCGTCCTGCAGCGTCTCCGCCGCCTCCTGCGAAACTGTGAGTAGGTCGACGGGCTCGGTCGGCAGCTCGCCGCCCTCGTCGAGCTGGGACAGGCGGATGATGTCGTCAATGAGCGTGACGAGGCGGGCGGCCTCGGTATGGATATGGCCGACGAAGCGCGGCAGGTCGTCGGGCCTGACCATACCGTTTTCGATCAGCTCGGCGCTGCCGATGATGCCTTGCAGCGGCGTCTTGAGCTCGTGCGAGACGTTCGCCGTGAACTCCCGGCGGTTGCGCTCGGCAAACTCCTGCTCCGTGATGTCAAAGGCGAGGATGACCGTGCCGATCGGTTTCCCGTCGGACGCGATGCGGCTGATGTCAAACTGATAGATGCGCCCTGCGCGCTCGGCGCGCACCTCGCTGTGGCCGTCGTCGGCGGCGGCCTGAATGGCGGCGCTGATCTCGTGGCTGCGCTCGATGGTGAGAAAGTCCCGGCCGACGCACTGCGCGTCCGCGCCGAAGAGCGCCTGCGCCGCGGTGTTGATGCTCAGGATATCACCGTGCTCGTCGAGCAGGACGAGCCCCTCGCGCATACTGCCGGTGATCTGCGTGAATTCGTCGGTCTTTTCGCGCAGCTCGCGCAGCTGCGTTTGGATCTCGACGTGCTGGTGGTGGATGCGCTTGAGCAGCGGCGAGAGCTCCTCATAGGCGTCATTATCGAGCGGGTGCTCGAGGTCGAGGCTGTTGAGCGGATCGACGATACGCCGCGACAGGCGCCTGGCCAGCATGCCCGAGAGGATGAGCGCCACAATGAGCACGAGCAGCAGCGGCTGGAGCATACCGACGGCGATCATGCCGACCGTCGCTCGGCTGATGGAGATGCGCAGCACCGTGCCGTCCGTGAGCCGCTGGGCATAGTACATGGTCTTTTCCATAAGCGTCGAGGAATAGCGCGTGCTCTCGCCCGTGCCGGTGCTCAGCGCCTGACTGACCTCGGCGCGCGCGGCGTGGTTTTCAAGGCTCTCGGCATCGGTCTTGGTGTCGTACAAAACGCTGCCGTCGGCCGCGATCCACGTCAGGCGGTAGCGCTCGGCAGTGAGCTGCGAGAGATAGTCCGTGCCGCTGCTTTCCACGGCGGCCGAGGCGAGGCTCAGCTCGTCGCGCAGCTGGTTTTCTTCCACGCCGCCGAAATAGCTGTAGAGAAAGCCCATGATGATCAGCAGGCTTGCCAGCAGCACGGCACCGGCCACGAGGAGGATGGATTGAAAGATTTTCTTGGTCATGTCGTTGCCTCCATACGGTAGCCAACATTGCGCACCGTCTCGATCCGCCGTCCGTAGGGGCCGAGCTTTTGCCGGAGCGTCCGGATGTGCATGTCGACCGTGCGGGTCTCGCCGCAGAAGTCCATGCCCCAGACCTCCTGAAAGAGCTGGTCACGCGTGAACGCCATGCCCGGATGGGACAAAAACAGGCGCAGGAGCTCAAATTCTTTATATGTGAGCGCGACGCGCGCGCCGTCGACCGTGACCGTGTGTGCATCGAGGTCGACGACGAGACCGCCGCTGCGCAGCATATGCGCAGCCTTGTCCGGCCGGCAGCGGCGCAGCACCGCCTTGACGCAGGACACCAGCTCCATCACGCCGAAGGGCTTGACGAGATAGTAGTCTGCACCGAGGTCAAGACCGCGGATCTTGTCATACTCCGCACCCTTGGCCGTGGCCATGACGACCGGGATGGTGCGCAGCTCTGCCGACGCCTTCATACGCTGCAGCAGCTCGATACCGTCCACACCGGGCAGCATGACATCGAGCACGACCAGATCCGGCTTTTGCGTCTGCAGCGCCGACCAGAACGAGACGCCGTCGTCAAAGCCGCGGGCCTCAAAGCCCGTGGACGTGAGCGTATAGACCTCAATGTCGCGGATGCTGGCGTCGTCCTCAACACACCAGATCATGTCCTACCCCTCCTTGTGCACCCCGGTGACCGAGAAGATCACCCACTCGGCGATGTTCGTCGCGTGGTCGCCGATGCGCTCAAAGTATTTGGCGATCATGAGCAGGTCGAGCGCGTACTCCCCGTCTTCGGGATGGGCGGCAATCTTGTCGATCAGCCGGCGCTTGACCTCGTCGAAGGCGTTGTCCACAACGTCGTCCTCGGCGATGACCGTCTCTGCCAGCATTGTATCACGCTGAACGTAGGCGTCAACACTTTCTGTGACCATATGGATGGTCGAGCGCGCCATTTCGCGCAGCAGATCGTCATTTTCCGCCGAACGGCCGGCGAGAAACTGGATAATCTCCGCAATGTCCTCGGCCTGATCGCCGATGCGCTCCATGTCCGTGATCATCTTCAGCGCCGCCGAGATCTGGCGCAGGTCACGCGCGACCGGCTGCTGCTGCAGCAGGAGCTTGAGGCACAGCGACTCGATGTTGCGCTCCTTCTGGTCGATCTCCGCGTCGAGCGGCGCAACCTTCTTTGCCAGCTCCGGATCCGCCTCCGTGAGCGCCTTGGACGCGAGCGCGATGACTTCCTCGCACAGTGCGCCCATCTCGATCATCTCCTTATTCAGGAGTGCGAGCTGTTCATCAAACCGGCTTCTCATCAGCCAAACCTCCCTGTGATGTAATCCTCCGTGCGCTTGTCCTGCGGCTGCGAGAAGAGCCGCTCCGTGTCGTCGCACTCGACGAGCTCGCCGAGCAGGAAAAACGCCGTACGGTCGGAGATACGCACCGCCTGCTGCATGTTGTGCGTGACGATGACGATCGTGTACTGCTCCTTGAGCTGCATGGCCAGCTCCTCGATCTTCGACGTGGAGATCGGGTCGAGCGCGCTTGTGGGCTCGTCCATGAGCAGCACCTCGGGCTCGACCGCAAGTGCGCGGGCGATGCACAGTCTCTGCTGCTGGCCGCCGGAGAGACCGAGCGCGTTTTTGCGCAGGCGGTCTTTCACCTCGTCCCAGATGGCCGCGCCGCGCAGCGACTTTTCGACGATCTCGTCGAGCTTCGCGCGGTTTTTGATGCCGTGCGTGCGCGGGCCGTAGGCGATGTTGTCGTAGATGCTCATCGGGAACGGGTTCGGCTTCTGAAAGACCATGCCGATCTCGCGCCGCAGCTCGTTGACGTCCGTGCCGGGGGCGAAAATGTCCTGTTCGCGGTAGCGCACATCGCCCGTGATCTTCACGCCGGGGATGAGGTCGTTCATGCGGTTGAGCGTTTTGAGAAACGTGGACTTGCCGCAGCCGGACGGCCCGATGAGCGCCGTGATGCTCTTTTCCGGAATGTTCATGCTGATATCGTGCAGCGCCTGATGGTCTCCGTACCAGAGATCCAGCCCCTGAACCGTCATAATATCACTCATAGGCTTCTTTTCCTCCTGAAGTATCTCTCGACGAGCATGGCCGCGCCGTTGATGAGCAGCGTGAGGAGCATCAAAATGGCGGCGATGGCAAAGGCCACGTCGAATTGTCCCTGTTCCTTGGCGTAGACGTAGAGCGCGACGGTGAGCGTGGCGCCCGCGCTGCTCAGCCCGTCGAAAAAGCCGTTGAGCGCGTGGGCAAAGCCCGCCGTGAACAGCAGCGCCGCCGACTCGCCGAGGATGCGCCCGACGGACAGGATGCAGCCGGTGATGACGCCGTCCACACAGCCGGGCAGCACCACGGTACGGATGACGCGCCACTTGCCCGCGCCGAGCCCGAACGCGCCCTCGCGGTAGCTCTGCGGCACGGTCTTTAAGCTCTCCTGCGTGGTGCGCATGATGGTCGGCAGGTTCATGATGACGAGCGTGAGCGCGCCCGCGAGCAGCGATGTTTTCATGTTCAGAAACTGGCAGAAAAACAGCATGCCCACGAGGCCGTAGATGATCGACGGGATGCCGGAGAGTGTCTCGGCCGCGTATTCGATGACGCCGATGACGCGGCGATTCGTCGCGTACTCCGTCAGGTAGATGGCAGCTCCCACGCCGAGCGGCAGCACGATCAGCAGCGTTGCGATGACGATGTAGAGCGTGTTGAGCAGGTCCGGCAGGATGCCGATGCGGTCAGACAGATAGCTCGGCGCGGTGGACAGCAGCGTCCACGACACGTTCGGCAGCCCCTTGACGAGCACATAGGCGATCAGAAACAGCACCAGCGCCGCCGTGATCACAGCCGCCGCGCCCATGAGGATGCGCATGGCGAGGATGTAGGCTCTGCGGCTGCCGGAAATGGCTTTCTTTTTCATCCCTTGCCCTCCTTATTGCGCTTGAGGAAGAAGTTGAGCGTGGCGTTGATGAGCATGATGAACAAAAACAGCACCAGCGCGATGGAAAACAGCGCCTGCCGCTGCAGGCCGCCGG
>OLXK01002411.1_pt1 | contig 10415 bp, 9 predicted proteins | sample 1674321 | NCBI WGS metagenome assembly OLXK01 (sample SAMEA103958162, study PRJEB25191) | human gut metagenome | reverse complement strand
ATCTCGTTGTAAACAAAAAAGCGAGCGGCCTTTTCAGGTCACTCGCTTATGGAATCTATGGCGTTTTATTCGTATCGTGCGGCAAACTTTTCTGCCATCTCCAGCAGACGTTCAAAGGTCTGCTTTTCTTCCGGTTGCTCGATCAGTTTTGCAAGGAGCGCACGGAACACGTCGGTGCTGTCCTCATACAATCCTTTTGCGATAGTGTCAATGTGTTCATGTAGTTTTTTGACAGCATCATCGGAGGGTTTGGACTTAGCAAGCAGGTTGGTCAGATAACTGAGATAAGGATAGGTGGAATCATCATGGATGATCTCGTTGGTCTCCTCGATGATCTTCTGGTTATCTTCGGGGGTCATATCGCCCTTTTCTTCCCATACATCACGGGAAGAAGTGCGGCCTTTCAGAAAGGTTGCAAAAAGCAGGCGGTCGATGGGTGATCTTTTTTTGGTATCCATTGGCTATCCTCCGCTTTCAATTATTCTGTGCATTAAAACTGGTTTTAGTATAGCATGAATGGAAGTATTCTATCAAGCCCACTTTCTTGCGGGTTATGAAAAATTTTTCGGAGTAAGGGCCTAGGCCACTATCCCGGTTGACAACCATCGACAAACTGGGATTTTTGTTATTCTACGATACCTTCAATATAGCTGTAATCAATATTTCCCTTTGTAACAGAATAGAAAAATGGATCTTTTCTAATTGTATCATCTGAATTGATAATAAAATTATTCCAATCGCCTGCCTCGTTGCCATCAGACAAATAAATAGTAACTTTGAAACTATATCCCGTATATTCCAAAGATGGCTTTGACCGCTTTACTTCGACGCCATTCAAATTTTCGACAATATGCTGAATCTGCTCTTTGTCGGTAATATGTGTTGCGTTTCCGCTATTGCCATTGAAAACAACTATTTCCATGACCTCATTAGGGTCTAAGTCCATCAAGTCGAGTGGAATATTAAACCATACAACAATGCCCATCAAAAGAATTATCACAACAGACAGCAATATGATGATTTTCTTTTTCATATCAGCTCAACTCCTTTGCCAACTTTCGATTTATCGAGTTTATTATACCACACCGACCCCCATTGTAAAAGAGCCTATGTACGCCGCCCGCAGGCGGCAAAAGTCAGTCGGGGGGAAATTCCAGCTCGGTAAACTCCGCATCGGTCAGCAGCTTCAGCTTTTCGATAACTCCCTCTGACAGCTCCCGCAGGGCGGTTTCATCCGGCATCAGGTAGCACTGCATCAGTCGCAACTCCTGCACCAGCCCCAGTCGGGTGCCGGTGTTGTAGAGCATCATCAGCATGAGTTCTTCATGGTTAAAGTTCATGGGCATCCCTCACTTTCCGGCAGACCGTGGGATTGCACTCCGGGGCATCGCACTTCTCCTTGAGAGTTTGCAAAACAGAGGTGCGTTCCGGCTTTTTATCCAGAAACCCCGGCAGTTCCTTGAAGCCGATGCTGTCCACATAATGCGCTGAAATCTTCCCATCCTGATTCAGCATGATTACATCGCTGACCGACAGGCTGTGCCCATGATAATCCATCGGGCGGGCGCAGTTGAATTTCTGGTACAGTTGTTCCAGCAGCTCCGCTTGCGGAACGCTGCGCTTTCCTTCCGGGAGGTTGCCCCGGTACAGGATCTCGTAATTTTCAATGGACGGAGCGATGTTCTGCTTATTCAGATAGCGCATGGCGGCAAATCGGAGTACAGGGTCTGCATCCTGTTGCAGCTGCATGACCAGATAGCAGTCGTGCCCGCTTTGCTGGAATTGCTTCACCCGGTATGACTGTATCTCATCTCGGTCTGCGAGCTTCTGGGCAAACTTCTCTTGCGTGAGCGGGATGCAGTCCTTGTTCCGTAGGTTGTGGGTGTACATAATTTCGTCCCGCACTTCTTCGATCATCAGTTCAGGCGCATCAATTTTCCCGCGCTCCAACAGGCAGCAGTCGCCCTGATAGAGGGCGTAATTCCATGCGCCGTCCTCTGCCTGCACGGTGAGATAATAGTCGTATTCCAGATTCCATGCCCGGCAATCCTGCTGGGTCAGCGGCTCCGGCTCCACGATGGCATGGCTGCGCGCCATGCGCTCTGCAAATTCACAGATGTGCTGCACCGAGGACCCGATCTTCATGTGGTAGTCATCGAGATATTCGACCTTCTCGGAACGCTGGTGCCCATCCGGGTAGGTCATCTGCACAACGCCGCCGTCCGGTACCCGGAACAGCTCGTTGTACATCGGGTCAATGAACCGCACATCATTTTCCGGCAGAGAACGTGGAGCCAGATTTCTGCGCCTGCGAACCCCGGAGCGAAACTTCTCCAAGGTGGTAACGGCAACATTCTGAATCCTACCCACAGGCTCATCCTGATGCTCTGCCAGATAGTACGCACGGGCGGTCTCGATGCGCCGTTGGGTGTTGCCCAGAACTTCCCGTGGAATCTGCCCTTCCTCCACCGGGAGCGGGCTGTTTTTGTCGAAAACCTCGTACCCGACACCTTGGAGATTTTCCCGCAGATGCAGATACGTCTGCTCGTTGAGGAGGTAGACCGCCTCGTTGTCCTTTATCACGGCATCATCCTTCATCAGCAGCCCCCATTCTCAAATTCCAGACTGAACTTGCTGCGGCCATCGGCTTCACAGGACAGCAGCACGGTGGCATTGTAGGTCTTGCCCTTGGCACTCTTGCAGTCCTTCAAGCGGACACGACCATCCCGCAGCAGCTTGTCCGCCACATGAGCGTCCATGCGTTTGCCGAGCCGTTTCAGAAAAGCATTGTCCTTCCACAGCACGAAACGGCACTCCCGGTTCTCGCAGAACCAGCCCTTTTCACGCTCCACAACATTTGCACCGCAGTTCGGGCAGATACCAATAATCTTGTTTTTCATAAGCGCATTCACTCCTTTTTTCATTTCCGTGTTCTTTACCAGTTCGGTAATCATCGTATTGATCTCGGTCATAAATTCGCTCGGCTCCATTTCGCTGCGCTCGATTTGCAGCAATTTCGCTTCCCAGTCAGCCGTCATATCCGCAGACTGGATTTCTTCGGGCATTACGGTGATGAGGGCTTTGCCCTTATCCGTGGGCAGCAGTGCCTTGGTTTTCTTGTTGCCCTTGCGTTCCAGAAAACCCTTCTGCACCAGTTTTTCAATGGTTGCGGCTCTGGTTGCCGGGGTGCCGATGCCCTGACGTTCCACACCCTCCGGCATACTGTCTGCACCCGCCGCCTGCATAGCTGACAGGAGAGTATCTTCGGTGAAATGCTTCGGCGGTGAGTTCTGCCCTTCTTTCAGTTCGGCGTTGAGAATGCCGCACTCGTTTTCTGCGGCATTGGGCAGGGCGGTGAGTTCCTGTTTTCGGTTCAGGATGTCTGCCAGCACCTTGCGTTCCACCGCTTTCCAGCCTTCTTCCAAAATCTCCTTTCCCTTGGCGGTAAATTCCTCCCCGGCACATTCGGTGGTCAGCAGGGTTTCCAGATACCGGAAGGGCTTGCTCACCGCCATCAGCGTCCGGGCGATAATGAGCTTCAGGACATTCTGCTCGCCCTTGGGCAGTGCTTCCAAATCGGCTTGCAGCATACTGCGGGTGGGCAAGATGGCGTGGTGGTCGGTGACTTTTTCCCGATTGACGGTGCGCCGTGTCCGGGGCACCGCCTCGTCCACATCTTCCGGGGTAATGTCGAGAAAACCTTCCAGTTCCTCGGTCAGTTCCTTCAGCATTGCCTCGTCATCGTCGGTGATATAGCAGCTATCAGTTCTGGGATAAGTGGTAAGTTTCTTCTCATACAGGCTCTGTACATAGTCCAAAGTCTGCTGTGCGCTGTACCCCAGCAAGCGGTTAGCGTCCCTCTGAAGGGTGGTCAGATCATACAGTGGTGGTGGATTCTCGGACTTTTCCTTGCGGGTGATGCGCTGGATCGTTGCTACCATCTCCTTTCGGCAGGCTTCCAGCAGGTTTTCGGCAACGGATTTTTCGGGAATGCGGCGGCTGGATGCCGTGCAGCCGCTGGTCAGTTCCAGATCTACCGTGTAGAACTTCTCCGGCACAAAGGCGGCAATGGCGGCTTCCCGCACCACCGTCATGGCAAGCACCGGGGTCATAACACGCCCCACCGCCAGCGGTTGACCGTACAGGCACGAAAAAAGCCGGGACGCATTGATTCCGACCATCCAGTCGGCACGTTCCCGGCAGAGTGCTGCATTGTACAGCGCATCGTATTCAGTTGACGGTTTGAGGTGGGCAAAGCCCTCCCGGATGGCAGATTCCTCCATGCTGGACAGCCACAGACGAGAGAAGGGCTTTTTGCAGCCCGCTTGCTGGTACACCAGCCGGAAGATGAGTTCGCCCTCACGCCCTGCGTCCGTAGCACAGATCACGCTGTCCACATCCGGGCGATGCATAAGTTTTTGCAGGATGCCAAACTGCTTTTTGGTGCTGGCAGACACCAGATACTGCCACCTTTCCGGCAGAATGGGCAAATCAGCGATACTCCACTTGACGTACTTAGCATCGTAAACATTGGGTGGAGCCAGCTCCACCAGATGACCCACGCACCAGCTGACGAGATAGCTGTTGCCCTCCCAATAACCATCCTGTCGATTGGTCGCACCGAGAACCTTTGCGTAAGCTGCCCCGACTGAGGGTTTCTCGCTGACCACAAGTTGATAAGACAATAAACATCCCCCCTAAAACTCAAAATCTATGTAGCCACAACAAATGCCGGTTGACTTTTGGAAAGTTTGAGCATATACTATATACAGTGATCGTGCTGTGGATACTTGTGAGGCCCACAGCCTAGAAGGAGGTTCCTAGCAATAGGAGCCTCCTTTCTTTATAGAGTGCTTTGTGAGGATGGAAAAATGCCGAAGCCGTTTTTGACGTATGAGCAGCAGCTTATCAAGTTGCGCGATGAAAAACACATTGTAATCACGGATGAAACCAAAACTCTTTGCAAACTGCAACAGGTCGGCTATTATTCGCTTGTTAGTGGGTACAAGCATCTTTTTCGCATTCCCGCGCAAAAGATTTACAAGAATGGAACGGCTTTTGAAGAACTTGTGTCTTTGTATGAGTTTGACGAAGCTCTGCGAGAGCTATTTCTTCATTATCTTCTGCACATTGAGCGGCATATCCGTTCTTTGCTTTCCTATTATTTTACGGAGAAGTACGGAGAAGCCCAAAGCACATATCTTCTGAAAACGAGCTATAACTATGTGCGGAAACACCAACAAGGCATTGACCGATTGGTGTATGAACTGCAAAAGCTGACTCTGACAACGCAGCACTCCTACATAGCCTACCAGCGAAATACCTATCACAACGTTCCGCTTTGGGTTTTGGTAAACGCTCTGACGTTTGGCACACTCTCCAAGATGTACTTTTTCTTTCCGCTCGGCTTGCAGAGCAAGGTAAGCAAAAATTTCGCTCATGTAAATGAAAAACAGTTGGGTCAGTTCCTTACAGTTATGACCAAGTTCAGAAATGTTTGTGCGCATAATGAACGGCTTTTTTCGTATCGCTCCAAGGATGCGATTCCTGATATGGCACTTCATTCTAAACTAGGCATTCCCAAAGAACGCAGTCTGTATCAATGTGGTAAAAATGACTTGTTCGCTGTTGTGATTGCTTTCCGATACCTTTTGCCAAAGCAGGAATTTCTGAAATTCAAGCGTACATTGACGGTACAAATCGACAGCTTTCTGAAATCCACCACGCATATTTCAGAAGAAGAACTGCTCCGTGCAATGGGATTCCCTGCAAATTGGAAGAAAATCAGCCTTTATCGAATTTAATTATGTAAGGCGGCAAACGCCGCCAATAGAATTATTCTTCTGCTGTATCCTCCTCGCCGGTGTCCTCCGGCTCGTCCTCGGTGGGAATCTCAAAATCGCCCTTGTCCTCGGTATAACCTGCATCGGGGTCGAGGGCTTCTTTTTCTGCCTGCTTTTTCTGCTTCTGCTTCGCAAAAACGTAGAAGCCGCCACCTGCCGCCAGCGCAATCAGCACGACTACCCCCAGAAAGCCCGATGCGATCTTTGTGACCTTGTTTTCCTTGGGCTGTTCTGTGCCGGATGCCGCCGTTTCCTCGGCGGCTTTCTTCGCTTCTTCCTCAGCTTTCAGCCTGTCCTGTTCCGCCTGCGCCGCCGCTTCCTTTTCGGCGGTGTAGGCATCGGCGGCATCCTCTTCCATCAGCGCCAGCAGGTCGGCTTCGTCCACAAGGTTCATAAAGTGGACGGTCTGCTGCCCCTTGGCGTTGCGGTCAATCACCAGATAGAAAGTCGCACCCGACTTCGACACCAGCGTGATAAACTGCTGTCCGCTGCCATCGGAATAGTCGGTGTGATAGTCGTCTACCAGCGTCAGATTGCCCTCCGGGGTCAGGGCACCAGAGGTTTCGTCCGTGACGGTGACAACATCTTCCTCCACGACTTCTTCCAGAACCGGCTGTTCCACCGGGGCGGCTTCGCCCTCAAAGGCAAAAGCGGGAGCTGCCATGCCAGCGCACAGTGCCACCGACAGCACCAGCGCACACACCTTATTCATCATCTTCATTGGAACCGTCCTCCTTGTCAAAAGTTGCGCCCACGGCAGACAGCGCAGCCGGGTTCGGGGTGACAGTTGCCGACTGCCGCAGCAGGGCGGCGAGCTGTTCCGGCGTGACCTTTGCAGTCCGCACCATCTCGTTAACCTCGGCGGAATCTTCCTCCTGAATCCGCCGCTCCAAAATCTCGATGCGGTTGTTCAGTTTGATGCGGCGCTCCTTTTCTTTTTCCAGCATCGCCCGCAGCTTATCCGATTTTTCGCTCATAGTAACTCCTCCAATCATTTTGAAAGCCGTCCAAACCCGGCGAGATGCTTCTCCCAGTAGGACGAGTGAATGTTTGCGTACTTGATGGGGTCTCCGGCACTGACCATCATGCCGTTGCCGAGGTAGTAGAGTAGGAAAGTGCCGCCTTATCGTATTTCTACGACAGGTTTGCACAGACCTCTCCCAGAACCGTGCTTGCGCCTCTCAACGCACACGGCTCCCCATTTTTTGCTCCATTTCAAAAGTCATTCTGTTTTAGTTCCATGATGAATTCTCATGTGGCATTTGTGGCACACAACGATTGTCTTGCGCCTCTTTGCCAGCATGACTTTCTCCCAATCAGCTTTACCTTTCAGGTTTTTGACCTTGTTTACATGGTGGATTTCATAGCTATCGCTGTCTGTACAGCCGCAGACTTCACAGACTTTGGCCTTCAGACGTTCCTCGAAGGAGGTTGTGTTGTGCGAATAGCGATACGCCAAATCGGGCACTTTTTCCGTCAAATCTTTGCCTTTGCAATCGCTGTACTTAGCGAACATCATACGGCGTTTTCCCTTTTTGGTTTCATACGGAACACCCCATGCGCCAGTCCCATCTCTGTATTCATAACGAACCTTAGAAATTCGGGAGCGATGCTTGTTTGCGAGTGTTTTCAGACAGCTGTATTCCATCAGATAGCCAAAGTAAACGAGCTTGTTGAAGTTGCTTGCAATGGCATAATAGTTACAGAGCCCTCGGAGTTCCGCATTATAAATCATTACGATTTCCAAATCCGTGCGGTTCAGCAGAATGGGGCGATGAATAGGAATCAACCTCTTTCCATCCCTTTTAGCGATGCTATGGGACAGTAAATAGGTCTCCACCTTATCTTTCAGTGGAATATTGAGTTCCACTTTGTTGTTCATAGTGCGCATTTTTCGTTTTCCAGAGCGTTTGACACTGGCATCCCTGCGCACCCGAACATCAAAACCAAGGAATCGGGCAGGAGTATTGCTGTGCGTAATGAGGGTCTTTTCTTGACTCAACTCCATTTTCAGAGTGTCCCGGACAAAATCCGTGAGTTTTGCCTTAATCGCTTCGCATTCCTCTCTTGTCCCATTGACTGCAATCAGAAAGTCATCTGCATAGCGAACATATTTCAATCGCTTATCGGTACACGCTTTTGCAGGTGTCCGAAATAACTGCTTTGTCAGTTGCTTGTGCTGAGCAATCAGCTGCTCCCGCATTGTTCCTTCAGCTTTCTTGATTTTCTCATGCAGTGCATCTCGTTTGTGTCTTATCGCGTTGTATTCTTCCGTAAAGTTTCTCGGATTGTATCCGTGGTCAAATTCCTTCTTCAGCTGCGTGATATACCTGTCCAGTTCGTTCAGGTAGACATTCGCAAGAATCGGGGAAATGATTCCACCCTGCGGGCATCCGCTATAGGTTTCATGGAAATTCCAGTCTTCCATATAGCCGACTTTCAGAAACATACGAATCAGGTTCAGAAAGCGAGCGTCCTTGATTTTTCGGTTCAGCACACCAATTAGCGTGGAATGGTCGATGTCATCAAAACATCCCTTGATGTCGCCCTCGATGAACCACTTTGCTCCGGTAAACTCATGCTTGATCATGGCAAGTGCCGTGTGGCAGCTTCTGCCCGGTCGAAAGCCGTGGGAATAGATAGAGAAAATCGGCTCGTAGATGGCTTCCAGAATCATACGGATAGCTTCTTGCACCAGCTTGTCAGCGAATACAGGAAGTCCCAGCGGGCGCAGTTTGCCGTTCTTCTTTTGAATATAGGTTCTGCGTACCGGCTTGGGTTCATATGACCCTGTTCTCAATGCTTCAATGATGGCTGTCACGTACTGCTCGCTAAATCCATCAGCCGTATCATCATTCACGCCCTTCGTTCCTGCACCCTTATTGGAGTAAAGATGCTGGTAGGCGATGAAGTAAATATCCGGCCTTAAAAGATAGCGGTACAGTCGTGTGAAAATTTCATCGTGGTTCTTTTTGGAATTCTCTTGTAATTTTGTTAAAATCTCCATTGTTGATTTCATTGAGGCTTTCCTCTCTAATCAATTTCTGATTTTAATGCGCAAAAAACTGCTTCTCTTCGCCATGTGAGCGGCTTTCCCGCATCCGATTTTACGGCTTTTCCTGTCAATTCAGGATTCTCGGACTACTACAGAAGCTCCGTTGTCATGCCGGATTTTCAGTGTCATCTTTCTAGCATAGCTTTGAAATTTATCACATTGCTGCATTACACATAGCTTTTTCAAGCGTTCCGGTTTAGACAATCTCCAGTTGACGATAGTAGTAGGTCAGTGTGAATTATCGGATATGCTTTTGTTCCGTTACTATCGGTTCTCCGACGTGCCGCACAGGGGATTAGCAACCCATAGGAAGGAATTTATTTCCTACGGTCCCTGTACCAAAGGTTTCAGACAATTTTCCTTTTCCCACACGTAACAAGGGCTTGGAACTCACCTTAAACAATTCAGTTTTATCCTTATATTCACTTATCCTTGCAGTTCAGTCGTGCCCGATTGTCTTTAGGCAACTTACCGCTTTCCTGCCGTGCTCTTTTCCCGTACATCTTTCGACTTTCGGTAAAGCAGGTGGATTCCCGCGTTGCTTTGCGGGGTAGTACCTTAGCCACAGCCTCCTTTCTCTACTTCTACTATCGTCCTTACTGGACGCACGATGCCCACATGACTTTTCCCCGGTGTATCATACGTTCCCTCGAAGAAAACAAGGTCACCGGGCTTTGCTTCGGCTTCGGAAATGTGCTGGCTTTTCTGCCAAAGACCGTTGGCTGTGGTGCGCCCTACATCGTAGCCGTTCTGGTTATAAACCCAGCAGACGTAGCCGGAACAATCAAACCCGGTTTCCGGGGTAGAGCCGCCCCAGACGTAGGGTGTGCCCACATACTTTTGGGCTTCCTTGTAGATGGCGGCAAACTCGCTGTCGGTCAGGGCTTCTGCCGGAATCTGATAGTCGATGCCCGGTGTGCCGGAGCCGTCCGAACCACCGGGCGGCAATCCGCCGTTGAATAGATAAGGCCGACCGCCCAAGGTATCTTGGAAAATCTCGTACCGTTTCCATTGGTCGTTATTCAGTTCTTCCCGAATGACCACTTCCAAGCCACGGTTCACCAGCTTGGTGTGGAAGATGCGGTACTCGTAGGGCACCTGCGTGGGGACTGGGATTCCTGCGGGAGTCATGACCCACACAGTCATATACCGGGTCTGCACCTCTACCCATGTGGTCAGCTTGTACTGCTTTTTGAAGGTCTCCTTCAGCTTGCCCTGCACCTCTGACCGAGTGTAATCGTCATACAAGGTGGTCAGGAACGAAGTCAGCTGCCACGGGTCATGCTCGATGGGATCAAGGTGATACTGGTACTCGTTGTAGCCGGGGTGGTCGGTGGGAGTGCGCTTGATCTTTTTGTCCAGTTCCTTTTCCAGCTTTTTGTAGTCCTGTTCTGCGCCCCGGATGTCCCGGTCCTCGGCAGAGTACATGGTCTGCCCGGATACCTGTGTACCGCCCGAAAAGAGGATGCCGCAGGAGGAAAAACCAGACATGACCATGAGGATGAGCAAAAGAAAAA
>OLXK01002409.1_pt1 | contig 10430 bp, 15 predicted proteins | sample 1674321 | NCBI WGS metagenome assembly OLXK01 (sample SAMEA103958162, study PRJEB25191) | human gut metagenome | reverse complement strand
GGATGGTGCGGTTCTGGTACTGTGCCTCGCTGATGAGCGCCTTTTTTGCCTCACGCACAAAGTGTGCAGGTATAATGAGGTTTACCACCAGCATGAACAGTGCAAAGAGCAGCAGAGCCGAGCAAAGGATCAGATACACGATCCGCAGCTTGATGTTTTTCACGTGCGCTCTGCCCCCTTCAACTTATAGCCAAAGCCCCATATGGTGCTTACGCTGACGGTGCTGCCCGCTTGCAGCAGCTTTTTCCGGATACGGCGCAGGGTTTCGTCGGTCACGCGGGTCTCCACCTCCGAGTCAAAGCCCCACACCGCGCTGAGCAGCTCCTCGCGGGAATAGGCCTTTTCCGGCTGCTTCATCATATAGCTGAGCAGCCGCAGCTCGGTCTGGGTCAGCGCCACGATCGTGCTTCCGCAAAGGACGGCGTTTTCCGTAGCGGAATAGCGGATATCCCCGTAATGCAGTTCATCCTCTGCCGCCGCTGTTTTCCCCCTGTCCATCTCCACCCGGCGCAGCAGCGCTTTGACCTTCATCAGAAGAATGGTCGGGCGAAAGGGCTTGGTGAGATAATCATCGCTGCCCTGACTGATGCCCATGACGTAGTCCAGTTCGCTGTCCTTGGCCGTAAGCAGGATGATGGGAATATCGGAAACAGAGCGAAGCTCCCGGCACACGGCAAGTCCGTCCGTGCCGGGCATCATGATGTCCAGTATTACCAGCTCCGCAGACTCCTGACGAAACGCCTCCAGCAGCGCGTCGCCGTTTTCAAAGGAACGCACGGTATAGCCGTCGCTTGCGAGGAAGCTATGGAGCAGCTCCCGTATGCTCTTTTCATCGTCCGCCAAATAAATGGAATGACCCATGGTGACCTCCCTGAAAGCAACGCCAAATGCTGCGCGTGGGCGCAGCATCGGCATGATGTTAATTTTACACTATCAGAAAACCGTCTTTCCGTCAAAGGGGGCAGATGCCGTCCTCGCAGCCAATGTTGCCCCAGATGGAATTGTACAGCTCGCACAGCCGGCTGTCGATCTCCGTAAGACGGTTGTAGTCGGCGATCAGCGCATCCTTTTCCGCGCCGGTCAGGAAGCTCAGGCTGCGGATGAAAGCGGCCTCATCGTAGTTGTCGAAGTCGTAGTCGTCCGGCAGATCAAAGTACGCTTCATCTACCTTGTCCCACAGGTCGGCGTGCTTTTCGCAGACGCGGTCATACTCTTGCTCCAGGGTGTCGATCTCATCCAACACCTTGGGGTCTGCCTTTTCCAATGCCTTCTCGTAAAGCGGCATATTGTCGCAGTCGGGCAGCTTCTCATACAGCGCCTCCATTTGGGCGTCCAGCTCGTTCAGCTCCTTGATGTCTGCCAGAAGCGTTTCCTTCTCCGCTTCCGTCAGAGCGTTGGTGCTGCGGATAAACGCCGCCTCGTCAAAGTTTGTGAAGTCATAGTCATCAGGCAGGGCGTTGCAGATTTCGTCCAGCGTTTCCCACAGCGCTGTATTTCTCTGGAAGATGGCGTCGCTCTTTTCCTCAATTGCCTCGATCTGCTCCCAGATGGTGTCCTCTTTCTCGGTGGCAATTTTAGTAACAGGCTCCATTGGTGCGGATGTGGCGGCAAAGGCGGAGGTTGCTGTGCCGATGGCTGTTACCACCAACGCCAGTGCCAATACAAGGCTCCAAATCGTTTTCTTTTTCATGGTATTTTACTCTCCTTTTTTAATCGTTTTGGTTGGGCTTCAACCTTGATTGTAGTATACAGGAGAGCGCCAAATACTTCCCCCGCAAAAGTGCATGGAAAGTGTCACAAAACTGTCACAAAGTCGGTATGCCAGCACGTTTCAAGACAGCCTTGACACAGGGGAAGCCCGCTTTGTACAACAGAGGACGCCCGGTTTGTACAAGACAAGACTGCTTGTGGATGCAAAGAAAATATGCTATAATCTGTCCTGTGTGACTGAATTCAGGAGGGACGCCATGTTTTATACAGATGAGGAAATATCTGTCATCACCGGCTTTCTCAACGGCTATCTTGTGCGTGACCATGCCAGTGCCAAAGTAAGAGAATCGTATATCAGGATCAGTGCAGGGCTTCAAAGTCATACATTGACCAAGGACGATTATGTTTGGCTGGAGAATGCTCTGTTGTTTCTGCGGCCGTACTGGTGGAGTGACCGCGAGGATGGAAAAATGCTGATGGATGCGTTCCTGCATACGCAAACATTAGCAAAAGAAGAATAGCGAAAAAGATGAAGGATGTACCAACTGATACACCCTTCATCTTTTTTCACTGGCTTATTTGCGTTTCGCCCTTTCAAGATTTTGTCGGGGTCATGGCCATGCTGATATGCTCTGCTGGGCATGATCGCCCATCCCGTGCCTGCTCTGCTCCGTCCTCAATGCCTAATGACCTCAAGTACAAGGCCATCGTAGCGGAAAGCTACCGGGGCGTACAGGTGGAAAACGCTTCTTCGCCGCGAGAACTGGCTTATCCATTCATATCATCGTATCCATGAGTGCTGCCAAAGCTGCTTGCTGCACTGATGTCAGGCAATTCCATTTATCCAACATCTCACGCTGCGCGGGAGTCAGAGCCACACGAATGTCGTCCTGCGCAAAGAATTGCGACAATGTAACACCGAAAGCATCGCAGATCTTCTCAAGCGATGCAAACGATGGCGTCATAGATTTTTTATACCACGAGGAGATGGTAGACTGTGGCAGGCCAGAGCGTTCAGCAAGCTGATATTCCGACCATCCCCGTGCCTCACGATTCTGCTTAATGATTTCAAGAATGTCTGTCACAACTTCACCACCTTGGATTTTTCGTTTATTATACTTTGGAAAATCGTTGCATTTTAATAATTATTGTCGTATTATTTATTGCGACAATAATCTTGTGAAGGTGTGACTGCTTTGGAAGAAGGCTGCCGTATATATCGTTGTGCAGTCATGGGACAGCACCCCATGCGCTTTCCATGGGGGTTTGACGAGGAAGATGACCGCTGCCAAAAACTGAAAATGGAGCTGGCGCAGCAGATCATGGTGCTGCATCAGTGCGGTGTGTCTCAGTTCCTGACCGCCTGCGACTGCGGCGTAGGTCTGTACGCAGCAGAGATCGTCAATGGTCTGCGGGAAACCGCCGACCAAGACCTAATGCTTTTCTGCTACACACCACATGAGGAACAGGCCACAAAGTGGGCGCCGTATCTGAGGGAACGCTATTTTACTATGCTGGAAAAATGCACCCTTATTTCGGTCGTGTGTCCCGTGGGTACGCCGGATGCACAGCTGCAAGCCTATAGGAAGATCATCGACCTTGCCGATGTGGTGCTGGCGGTCTATGACAGGGACATGCAGCCCGCAGACAGCGCGGAGGACAGTGCCTTGGCTTACGCCGTAGACATAGCCCATAAGTCTGTGCTGGTGTTAGACCCTATCAAGCTGACTACATTTCAGATCGGCGAACATTTTCGCCCCCAATAAAGAAAAAAGAACCCGCTCTGCGATTGCAGGGCGGGTTCCTATTACACTGCGACGTGTATCGCCATATTATCCATGAGGGTGTGGAGACTTAGGTCATATTGTTCTTGCGAAATCACTCAGCGCTCAAGAAAGGTGTCCAGGGCATTTTTTGCTTACTGTAAAGACGTTGCTGTTTTTCCTGGTCAGAAAGACCCTTCCACTCATTTGTTACCGTAAAGTCCAGTTCCATTTGATTTTCCTCCCACAGTATTCGCACATATAGCATTCACACGCGAAATACTATACCACAGGTGGCAGCAAAAGGAAATTGGCAAAACGGCAAAAAACGCAATGGGTTTTTCTATCAACGAGAGAGACGCTACTATTACGATGCCTTTATTCACGTCAGTGCGGCAATGTAAAAGCTGCTGCCGGAGGGGGCCACGGAACAGGCGTTCACCGTCAAGCTGGTGAAGAAGCCGGAAATACCATGAAAGAAATCAGAATACGACGATAATAGGACACCCATCCTTGCGGTACTGAAAAGCAGCGTATAGTATAGGGAAAACGGCGGCTGCTCTGTACGGAGTGGCCGTCGTTTTTGCTGTCCCAACATTTTTCAGATGAAAGGGACCTACGCGTATGACAGGAGCGCACAGGAGGTTCCGCTAATGCTGCGGCGACGAGCCGCGCCGGGAGCATAGCCGGGAGATACCCGGACACCGTAGGATACCTATGCCCTCCGGTAGCCGCCGACAATTTCCATACTGACCTGCACCGAAGCGCCCATGCAGGCTTTTATGCCTGTGTGGGCGCTTTTTGTCGTTCCCGGCACTTTTTCGCCGTGGGCTGCCGCTTCCCGCCACCCTTCGTTCAGACCTTTTTACCCACGCGAATCTGAACGGAGGGACAAAATGTTTAATAGGAAAAGCAGCTATGCGCTGAATAAGAAGGACCCCGATGCCATCGTTTATATGGACGCCAATGAAGTCATCATCCGCCTGCCCCGCGAGGACTTTGCCAGCGAGGAAGAATTCCTGAACTGGAAATCTTGGTCAGATGAAAACTACCGCCCCGAGGACAATCAGGATGTGGTAGAGGGGAAACACAATACGTCCATTGACAGCCTGCCCGAAGCCGCATTTTCCATTCCTGCCATTGATGTGGTTATGGAGTGCAAGCACGAGAAAGCTGAACGGCGCAGAGTGGCTTCCGCGATGGTTTCTCAGATTAGGGACAAACTGACGGAAACACCGTTCCGCAGAATTTGGATGTACTACGTTGGCGGAATGACCGTTGATGAAGTTGGAGAAAAGGAAGACGTGTCACTTCAGAAATGCCGGCGTCTTTCTCATTTCTATTTTCCATCCTTCGCCGCCACGAACCAGCGGCCCTTTTCAAACCATAGATAGCTCTCCCGTCCCCGTATCCGGCAGGTATAGCGGTCTCCCACGCCGCCCACACTCTGGCAGGCAGCGCGGCGTACATCCAGTATCTTGTCAATATGATACTTTCGGGTCTCATCGAATTCAATCTCAATGGGACGCATCTTTCCACCTGCATCGAAATGCACTGTCACCGGCACATACCGCTTTTCAAGCTCCATTCATATACCCCCTATCCTGCGAAGTATCCCACGGGATGTACGGCGTGATCATCCTTGGGATTGATACAGCCCAGCACCGAATCGGACACGGTAATGGCGCGGCGCACGCTCATATAGCCATATCGCTGCCGTAGCCTGTCCACAGTCACATCGATCTGCTCCCACGCGCTCCGACGCCTATCGTTATCAAAAAGCGAAGTTTGTATACCAATAGTCACATCTACCAGATCGGCGCCACGCACACCAATACTGCGTATCGGAGCCGTCCACGAATAGCTGCGACGGAACAGGTCGAACGCCACTTCTGCGATCTCCGCGCTGGAGCAGGTCGGAACTGCCAGCTTCCGCTGGCGGCTATACCAGTGCAGTTCTTTGTCCCGGACGCTGACTTCGACCACCGTACACTTTGATGCCAGCTCCCGCATCCTGCAGGCAACGCTTTCCGCCAAAAGATACAGCATAAGACGCACATCATCATCATTGACCAAATCGCGCGGTGTGGTGGCGCTGTTGCCTACCGATTTTATGGCACGGATATGGTCACTCCTCTGTACAGGTGATATATCGAGTCCATTGGCAAAGGTGTGCAGCACCAGTCCCATCTTTCCCAGTTTATATTCGAGAAACTCCGGCGACGCCTCCGCAAGCTGCCCAATGGTATATATCCCAACACCGCGCAGCTTGCGTTCGGTGGCTGGGCCAACATAGAGGAGGTCGGATGCTGGCAGCGGATTGACAATTTCTTTATAGTTATCCCGCTCGATACGGGTGATGGCGTCCGGCTTTTTATAGTCACTACCCAGCTTCGCCGTAATCTTATTGTCGGAAACGCCGATGCTGGCGGTGATCCCCAACTCAAACTTGATCCGCTCGCTGATCTCTTCAGCAATACTCACGGCCGAGCCGAACAGACCGACGCTGCCGGTCACATCCAACCAGCTTTCATCAAGGCCAAACGGCTCGATCTGGTCGGTGTATTTTTCGTAAATCTCACGGGCCATTTTACTGAACCGAATATATTCTCCCATATCGGCAGGCAGCACCAGCAGATCAGGACAGACCTGTTTCGCCTGCCAGATGGCCATGCCTGTCTTGACGCCGCGTGGTTTCGCTACATAGTTGGCAGTAAAGACGATTCCGTGACGGGATTCTGGATCACCGCAGACCGCCACCGGCTTTTGCCGCAGCTCAGGGCGGCGTTGACATTCTACAGATGCGTAAAATGCGTTCATGTCCACGTGTAGAATATTCCGTCCCATCTATCCGTCCTCCTCCCAGTTTTCTTAAACACCATAATAGAACATAAGTTCTAAATATACAAGAGGTAAATTGAGGAAGCTCTGTGCTGGGCTGGCATTTTGACAATACAAAATATGGGAGGAGCATATGCGCGGCATTTACAGCGGTCGTGCATTGATAAACAAGAGACTGGCGGTAAGACCACATCTGCGAGGGAAAATTCTACGCCTTACACAAAAATGCAGCGGCCTGAACAGAGTTCCGACATACATTGCATCGTCCACGCCCCGGAAGTGTTCTTCCCGGTTTATAGTTCGCCCTCACCATTGTCGTCATATCCGTAAAGCCGGGCAGCAGCTATGACTTCCTTTGCAAATTTCAGTAATGCGTCCTCTGGGGCGTCTTTTCGCATCGCATTGCTTGCCGAAGATGCCAGCTATATCAATTTCGATTTAAGCGCCCCGTATGCCTGTCGGTCATCGGCCTTTTGGACATCTCGCTCAAGAGTCTCAGCGATGGCGGCGCATTTGTGGTAGGCATTGTCGTACTTTTTCATGCCTACGCTTTGATAGTCGTTATAGGCTTCCTGAACCTTACGGGCAAAGTACGCAGCATATGCCTCCACAATCTGCTGATCGGTCATGTTGTCAACTCGTATCATATGTTCAACTTCTATAATAATAACTAAGGTTAAGGCGCGGCAGCCTGCCGCGCCTTTCTTCACCTCAAAGCCGAAGCGGGTAGAACGAGAAAGTATTGTCCTTCTTTAGTCCATGGCTTCTTCAATATCCCCAATCGCATCTTTCACGCTGCCAATCGCATCGGTGATGCACTCGTGGCCTTGCTGATCTTCGGTGGATAGAAGGCCTTCAAGGTTCGATTTTATCACACCCAACTGTCCTATAACGGCCTGCAGCACCGTGTTATGTAGTTTCTTCATTCCTCCAGAGTGACCTTCCATTTTCCCGGCAGCACAGTGGTAGCATTCGACTCCGAATATCAGTCCGTATCTATATGAGGACGGAAATTGCAGCGGCTTTTGAAAAGAATATTGCTTTTTTCTGTCCAAAGTGCTATAATCGGTATATACCGGAAACAAAGGAGGATGTGTTCATGCCAAGACCGCCGCGGTGCCGTCGGATTTGTGGCGCACCACAAGTTGATACCTTCTGCCCCAACGGGGGCGAGGATGTCGAGCCGATCCTGCTGACGCTGGACGAGTACGAGGTCATTCGGCTGGTTGACCTGGAGCAGCAAACCCACGAGCAGTGTGCCGCGCAAATGGACATTTCCCGCTCTACCGTGCAGGAGATTTACGAAAGCGCACGGCGCAAGATCGCAGCGTGTCTTGTCCACGGGAAACCGCTGCACATCACCGGGGGAAACTACCGCATCTGCGGAGGACAGGAGGCAGCCCACTGCGGCCGCTGCTGCCGGGCGCAGAGAACCAACACAGAAAAATCCAACAAAAATTGCAAAGGAGATTCCATTATGAAAATTGCAGTTACCTATGAAAACGGTCAAATCTTTCAGCATTTCGGTCACACCGAGCAGTTCAAGCTTTATGAAGCTGCGGACGGCAAAATCGTCCATGCGGAAGTCGTTGATACCAACGGCAGTGGTCACGGCGCGCTGGCAGGCTTCCTGATGCAGCACGGCGTGGACACTTTGATCTGCGGAGGCATCGGCGGCGGTGCGCAGGCAGCTCTGGCCGAGGCGGGTATCAAGCTCTACGGCGGTGTCAGCGGGGACGCTGACGCAGCGGTGAGCGCATTGCTCAGTGGAAATCTGGGCTACGATCCCAATGTTCACTGTGACCACCATGACCACGAGCACGGCGAAGCTGGTCACACCTGCGGTGACCACGGCTGCGGCAAGCATAACTGCCATTGATATGGAGCGCACACTGACACAGCTCCCGTTCTGGTCATCCTTGACCGAACAGGAGCAAGAAACGCTGCGCCGAAGTGCCTTTGTCCGTCATTATGAAAAGGGCGCATTTGTTCACAGCAGCGACAATGAATGTCTCGGAATGATGTTCGTCCTTTCCGGCGAGATCCGCACCTATCTTCTCTCCGAGGAAGGGCGAGAAGTCACATTGTTCCGGCTGTATCCGGGCGAATTATGCGTGCTTTCTGCCTCCTGTGTGATCAGTCAAATCACCTTTGATACGCAAATGACCGCGGGAATGGATACGGACGTTCTGATTATCCCTGCAAATATCATCGCTGCGCTCAAGGAGAAAAATCTATATGTCCGCTGCTTCCTCTATGAGTTGGCAACGAAACGATTTTCTGATGTGATGTGGGCGATGCAGCAGATCATGTTCAAGGGGCTGGATCGGCGGCTGGCAGAGTTTCTCCTGGCCGAAGCGGAGCGTACCGGCTCCGATACCATACGTATGACCCATGAGCAGATCGCCCAGCACATCAGCTCGGCGCGGGAGGCGGTGGCACGGATGCTCAAGAACTTCTCGGAGGACGGGCTGGTGGAGCTGAAGCGCGGTGCGATCACGCTGCGGGATACAGGCGGATTGAATCACTTAAAATGAAAATATTGTTTTTACACGAATCCGTGTTATAATATGAGCAGAAAAGCTGAAAGGAGCATCGACCATGAAAGAATCGAAATACGCAGGTACCCAAACCGAAAAAAACCTGATGACGGCCTTTGCCGGTGAGTCCGAGGCTCGCAACAAGTATACCTACTTTGCCTCCAAAGCCAAGAAGGAAGGCTATGAGCAGATCGCGGCGCTGTTTCTCAAGACCGCAGAGAATGAAAAAGAGCACGCAAAGCTCTGGTTCAAGGAATTGAACGGCATCGGCGACACCGCTGAAAATCTTCTCTCCGCCGCCGAGGGTGAGAACTACGAGTGGACGGATATGTACGACGGCTTCGCCAAAACCGCCGACGAGGAGGGCTTCCATGAGCTGGCCCAGCGTTTCCGTCTGGTCGCTGCTATTGAAAAGCACCATGAGGAGCGCTACCGTGCCCTGCTGCACAATGTGGAAATGGCGGAAGTCTTTGCCAAGAGCGAGGTCAAGGTGTGGGAGTGCCGCAACTGCGGGCATATCGTGATCGGTGAGAAAGCACCGGAGGTCTGCCCGACCTGCAACCATCCCCAGAGCTACTTTGAAATTCACGCAGAAAACTATTAAAGAGAAAAGGAGAACGAATCATGGAGCAGAAGTTTTACATTTGCAAGCATTGCGGTAACATCATTGCCAAGGTCAAGGACACGGGCGTTCCCGTCATCTGCTGCGGTGAGCCGATGAGCGAGATCGTTCCCGGCACCACCGACGCCGCCGTGGAGAAGCATGTCCCTGTCTGGACAGTGGAAAACGGCATCGTCCATGTCAAGGTCGGCTCCGTGGAGCACCCCAGTACAGGGAATAATCCACGATGACCTGACCGCAGGGACCCACCGGGTCGATCTGCTTCATGCCGCCGTAGCGGCTGCCCATGCCGGCAGCCATGACCACCAGGACCGGTTTGTTCATGTTTTATCTCCTCCTTGAAAAGGGTGTTTCTCTTTTACGGTTTTATTATACTCCAAACCACGCTGGGTAACAAGACGGAGCTGTTTTTTGAAACTTGGCAAGTTTTTATTGCATATATCGGCAAGTAAATATTGCCTTTTGTTTCCAGACAGAGTATAATAACTTTATCCGACACAAAAACGACCGGCCAGCCGCTTTTGCAGGCCGAAGTTAAGAAGCCGTTTTCACAAGCATTGCACCCCGCTTATGAAAGCAGCTTCTGGAAAGTGAGTTTTTCCATGAACGAAACTGTGACCAAGCGTTTCCTGCTCTACTTCCGCCTAATGATGGTGGTGTGGATCCTGATCGCCAACGCCTTTTTCCACGCCATCGAGTTTGAGTACAGCTGGCTCGTCTTTTTGAGCAACATCATGCTCTTTACGATGGAGGGCGACATCAAAGACCGCTTTATCAGCGTGGAGCTGGGCGGCCTCGTGGGCATGGTGCTCACGGTGCTGGCGATGCTGGCCATCGGTGCGCTGACGCCTGTTCTGGGCGGGATGCTGGGCCTGCTGCTGCCGCTGGGCGTAGTGCTCTTCATCCTCATCATCCTGCACCCCTACGCACCCAAGGTGCTGAACAACGTGGGCT
>OLXK01002406.1_pt1 | contig 10440 bp, 7 predicted proteins | sample 1674321 | NCBI WGS metagenome assembly OLXK01 (sample SAMEA103958162, study PRJEB25191) | human gut metagenome | reverse complement strand
TTATGGTCTTTTCGTGAGCCTCCATGCCGTATTTGTCGACCTCTTTCTTGTTCTTCTCGCCGTGGGTCAGGCAGCCTGCGCCGCCGATGCATCCGCCGGTGCACGCCATGCCTTCGATGAAATTCGCATCGAGCATACCCTTGCTCTTCCTGAGCAGAGCTGCGCGGCAAGCTTCAATTCCGTCGCAGGAGCAGGCTTTGAGATCAAAGTCCTCAATACCGTGTTCCTTGAGTCCCTGCGCCACAGCATCGGCAAGACCGCCGCAGCGGGCGAATATTCTGCCGAAATACGATGCGTTGTCAAGAACATCTTCGGAGAGGGTCATTATATCAATATCTCTGCTGTCGAACAGAGCCTGAAGCTCTTCAAAAGTCATCGCCGCGTCAACATAGGGCTTGACCTCGTCCTTCTGAACCTCCGCTTTCTTTGCCGTGCAGGGGCCGATGAATACAACCTTGCAGGGCGCCTCATGTTCTTTGATATATTTGGATATAGTCGCCATGGGGGAAAGATTGTGGGAAATGAACGGCTTGAGATCCGGGAAGGATTTTTCGATGTAGTTGACAAACGCGGGGCAGCATGAGCTTGTTAAGAAGCCTTTCTCCGCCAGCTCTTCGGATTCCGCATATGCGACCATGTCCGCGCCGAGAGCGGCTTCGATAACCGTGTGGAAGCCAAGCTCCTTGAGTCCCTTTATGACCTGACCGAGCTTCGCGTATGTAAACTGACTTGAAATCGAAGGCGCAACAACTGCGAACACTTTGTATTTAGTGTTGTTCTCGCTCTTCTTTATAATATCAATAACGTCGAGCATATATGACTTGTCCGTTATCGCACCGAACGGGCACTGGTAGACGCACGCGCCGCAGGATATGCACTTGTCGTAGTTTATCGCCGCCGCTTTGTTCTCGTTCATGCTGATAGCCTTTATCTTGCACGCCATCTCGCAGGGACGCTTGCGGTTTATAATCGCGGTGTAGGGGCAGACTCTGGAGCACGCGCCGCACTCCTTGCACTTCGTCTTGTCGATATGCGCAACATGCTCGCGGTCAAAAGAGAGTGCGCCGAAGCGGCAGACATCCTCACAGCGGTGGGCGAGGCATCCGCGGCAGGCGTTGGTGACTTCGTATCCGCCCATGGGACACTCGTCGCAGGCGATGTCGATAACCTCTATAATGTTCGGGTTGCTGCCGATAGCTATCTTGACTCGCTCGCTGAGTATCGCTCTTTCTTTGTAGACACAGCAGCGCATGGTCGGCGTGTTGCCGGGGACGATGGTTTTCGGTATCTCGAAAAGATTTTCAAGCAGCGTGTCATTCCATGCAAGCCGCGCGACCTCGCGCAGGACTTTATATTTAAGATACTGTACCTTAGTGTCGAATTTTCTCATTGATATCCCCCTTAGAAATAGCTGACCTTGACTCTCTTGCCCATCTCTTTGAGGCAGGCGCAGAGCTCCTTGACAAGGTTCATCTTTATATTGAAATTGATAGGCAGATCGGGATTCTGATGAGCCGGGTTGACGGCTCTGCCGACATAGAAGTTGATGTCGGTAGCCTCCTCGAACAGCATGCGGCATATGAGCGAAGCGCCGTCGCGCTTGAAGCCCCATTCCTCATACAGTTCATTCTTGCCTAACGCATCTTTGGCATACTCAATGACCTTGTTTATCGTTATGACTCCCTCGGTCACCAGATCAACGCCCTCGATCTCAGCAATCGGCGGAACGTCGCTCTGTTCAAAATTGAGGCTCGCCTTGAGCGGCTTGCCCAGATATTTGGCGGCGATGGACGAAGTTGTGCCGCCGCAGATGATGTGCTTGCCCTCTTTTGAGAAGAAGAGCGACATCATTCGGTCGCAGTCGTCGGGATTGCGCGGCGGGCCGAAGAGAAGGTTCATCGGCTCGCGCTTGCGTATCTTGACAACGCAAGCAGTCGCATCGTCTCCGGGATGACCGCCGTAGAGCTTGTCGCACTCGTCAACGAGCATCGTCGAAAGCGTTTTCGCTGTGTAGCCGACAGGCACAAGCCCGGACATAAAGTCCGCGATATCGTCGCGCTTCCAGCCGAAGTTGAAAGCCGTTCCGATTCCCGCGTGCGGGCAGCCGTCGCTCATCGCGACAAAAACATCGCCCTCCTGAAGTTTTATCTGCGACTTGAAAATGTTCTTTCCGCCGATGCTGAGCTCCGTCTCCGTATATTTAAACGGCTCGCAGTCGCGTATCATTATAACATGCGGGTTGTCGTATTGAATTATCTCGGCGGTCTCGTTGTTTATAAGATGTATGATGGTGAAGGTCGAATATGCGACTCCGCGCACCGAGCATATCGGCAGGGTGGCGGCTATGGTCGCCACGCACTCTTCGAGCGGCAGACCTTCAGCCATCATCGTTGATATTATTTTTGAGGTGAGGGTGGAGAGAATGCTGGCCTTGACGCCGCTTCCGAGTCCGTCCGCGAGCACGATGACGGTTGAATTTTCGTCCTGTTCAATTATGTCAACGTGATCGCCGCAGAGCTGTTCGCCCTCGTGGTTTATACTCTTCCAGCCTATCTCGGCGCAGAGGTTATTCATTGCTGATCGACTCCTTGAGCTTGGATAGCGCTATCTTTGTTTCCGCCGCCGTCTCGCCGAGCAGCGATGCAATCTCCTGAACTATGCGCATCTGCTTGTCAACGACTTTGTCGGCTATTTCGACCGTCTGGCGGCTGATGTTTTCTTTCTGTTCGCGCACAGTCTCCTCCTGCGTAACATCACGCATGATGCATATTAGCAGGCGGTATTCCTTATCGTATATTATAGTCTCCTCAACATACTTGTCGTATTCGGCGAGATACATGCGCTTGTCGTGCATATTTCTGCCTGTTTGAAGAACGTTTAAGAAATCCTTGGGGTCGAGCACGCGCACAACGCCGTCTCCGAGAATATCGGAGGGGGAGCGAAGATTCATTATCTTGAGCGCAGCCTTGTTTATCTGCTGAACCTCGAGCTTTTCGTTGAGCAGGATAAGTCCGTTGGGCGTGTTGCGCACGATGTTGTCCGAGAAGCTCTCCGCCTTGTCCTTAAGATAGGGCAGACACATCGATATCTCCGCCTTGCCGTGATATATGGCGATAGCCTTTTCGCGGCAGGTGTTGTATCCGCAGGAGCCGCAGTTGAGCTCATCCGAGGGCTTGGTCTTGCCCATGCGGTGAAGAATCTCGGTTATCTCTGCCTCCGACGGGGGCTGGAGTCTGCGCTCGATGACGGTGAAGTTCTTCTGAAGCTCGTAGCTGTCCGGCTGATCAACTTCAAAATCCTTGCCGCCGGCGAACTGCGCCACAGCCATGTAATCTTTGACGGGCGCGCGGTGGAATTTTTCCATTACCGGACCGCCGATGCAGCTGCCGGAGCAGGCGGACATCTCGATAAAGCAGTTATGTATCTTGCCGTTTTCAATGTCCTTGAGTGCCGCCATGCAGTTTTCAACGCCGTCAATCGCCATGTAGGTGTATTTCGGGTTGTCCTGCGTCATGGTCTTGAGTATGCCGCCGGTCGTCGGGAAGAAGCGCGCGCGGCTGTGCTCGTCCGAGTCCGTCTCACGGGCAAGCTCAATGCCCGCCGACTTGAACCAGCTTGTCAGCTCGTCGAATGTCAAAACGGCGTCAACGATGCCTTCGTAGTACTGCGCCTCGTCTTTTTTCGCAACGCAGGGACCGATGAAAACAGTCTTTGCGTTCGGATATCTGCGCTTTATATCCTTGCAGTGAGCCTGCATGGGGGAGAGCACGTTTGCAAGAAACGGCAGCTCCGCAGGAAAATATTTTTGAATGAGCAGGTTAATAGAGTGGCAGCAGGAGGAGATGATGATATCTCTCGTGTCGCTGTCAACCATATGCTCATATTCTGTCTTGACTATTGTTGCGCCAACAGCGGTCTCCTCGGCGTCGAAAAAGCCGAGCTTCTTGAGCGCTTCGCGCATCGCGTTTATGCCCACGCCCTCATAGTTTGCAATGAAAGACGGAGCAAGGCTGACAATGACCGGGTCGCTGCTCTGGAGCAGGACTTTTACTTTTTCGGTCTCGTCAACTATCTGCTTTGCATCCTGCGGACATACGACAAAGCACTGACCGCAGAGGATACATTCGTTGCCGATAATATATGCCTGATTGCCCGAGAAGCGTATAGACTTCACCGGGCAATGGCGGATACATTTATAGCAGTTTTTACAGTTGGATTTTTTAAGAGTCAGGCAATCCATGCCGTTACACCCTCTCTTCCCTTATCCGTTTTAGTACCTTCTCCTCAAAGAAGTAGTTGAACCCCTCCGGTGTTATTCCGGTGTAGACATCGTCGTCGACCGATATAGTCACGCCCTCGCGGTTGCACCTGCCGGTGCAGAAGCTGCCGGCAAGTGTAACATCGTTTTCGAGGTCATATTTTTTCAGAGCGTCCTCAAACAGCCCGACAATCTTTTCCGAACCCTTGAGGTGGCAGGCGGAGCCTACGCAAATCTGGATTATCATATGTTTCAGACCTTTGCAAGAACGTTTTCGCTGAAGAAGTCTTTGACTGTATCGGGCTTCACGGAGAAGAACTTGTCGTCCACCGTGACGCACACGCCCTGCTGGCATTTGCCCATGCAGAAGGTGCCGGAGAGCTCTACCTTGTCGTCAAGATTGTTTTCTCTTATAAGGTACTGGAGCTGCTCAACTACCTGGCGCGATCCCTTGATGTGGCAGGAGGAACCGATGCAAACGGTTATTTTCATTCATTTCACCTCTTTCACGAGTAATCAACAACATCGATCCACGAGTGGAGGAATTCGCGCTCCGCAGCGTTGCCCTTGACCGTCTGTGATGCGGCAACGATGGGCATCCATTTCTGGACATACTGTATCGCGGTGTCGCTCTTCTCGCAGAAAAGATTCAGATACTTCTTCGCGGCGTCGATATCTCCGTTGAGCCAGAAGAGGAGATATGTGCGCGCGGCGTCGGCTGAGGCGTTGCCCTGGGTGGCGTGCGACCAGTCGATGATATAAGGCGTGCCGTCGTCGGTGATTATAACGTTCGAGGGGTTGAAGTCGCCGTGGCAGACCTTGTTGTGCTTGGGCATCGACTCAAGGCGGGTGTGCAGGTCATATCTGACCGTTGCGGAAAGATCGGTCTGGCAGATCTTTCTGTTCATCTTGTCCTTTAGTTTGTTGAGTAGGGGGCAGGTCTTTGAGTGCATCTCGAGCTGGAGGTCGACGAAAAGATTGAGATATTCGTCCTTCTTCTCGGGATTCTCCTGCATCAGCTGCGCAAGCGTCTTGCCCTTGATATAGTCGGACACTATTGTCCATTTGCCGTCGATGACCGTAACCTCGAGAACTCTCGGAATGTTGAGCCCGGTCGCTTCGATACGCGCCTGGTTGAGCGCCTCGTTGAGCACGTCGGCCTTTGAATAGCCTTCGTTGAAAACCTTGAGGCAGCGGTCGCCGTCGCGGTAAACCGTCTTGTTGTTTCTTACTGCTATGATTCTGTCAAGATTCATTGTGAACCCTCCTTATGCCTTGTTCTTGCCGTTCTCCGCTCTGCGGTAAGCCTGCTTGAAGTTGTGGGCGCTGTCGTCCTCGGCGATATCTGCCTCGGTCGGCATGGGCTTCTCTTCAAAGTGCTTCTTGCCGTAGTATGCGTTGAGATACATCTGCTTTATCTCGCTCATGAGCGGGTATCTCGGGTTTGCACCGGTGCACTGATCGTCGAATGCGTTCTCGGTCATCTCGTCGAGAGTGTCGAGGAAGTATTTCTCGTCAATGCCGTAGTCTTTGATTGTCTTCTTTATTCCGACGCGCTCCTTGAGCTCGTTGATAGCTTTTATAAGATTCTCAAGCTTCTCCTTGTCGTTCTTGCCGCCGAGTCCGAGGCTGTCGGCAACCTCTGCGTAGCGGGCAAGGGTGTGCGGATGGTCGTACTGCGGGAAAGTGCCCATCTTGGCGGGAGCTTCCGCCGCGTTGAAGCGGAGAACCTCTTCAATCATCAGCGCGTTTGCAACGCCGTGAGGGAGGTGGTGATAAGCGCCGAGCTTATGCGCCATGGAGTGGCAGACGCCGAGGAAAGCGTTTGCAAATGCCATACCTGCCATTGTAGCTGCGTTAGCCATCTTTTCACGGGCTTCGACATCGGTCTGGCCGTTATCATATGCGCGGGGGAGGTATTCGAATATGGTATCGAGTGCCTTGAGCGCAAGACCGTCGGTATAATCGGTTGCCATAAGCGAAGCGTATGCCTCAAGCGCGTGGCTGACCGCATCTATACCGGAAGCGGCGGTAAGTCCCTTAGGTGCACTCATATGGAAATCGGTATCGATTATTGCCATATCGGGCAGCAGCTCATAGTCGGCAAGCGGATATTTAACGCCCGACTTTTCATCGGTTATGACCGCGAAGGGGGTCACCTCGGAGCCGGTACCCGCAGAGGTCGGGATAGCGATAAAGTAGGCTTTTTCGCCCATCTTCGGGAAGGTATAAACACGCTTACGGATATCTATAAAGCGCATTGCCATATCCATAAAGTCGACTTCCGGATGCTCATAAAGCACCCACATGATTTTACCGGCATCCATTGCGGAACCGCCGCCGAGAGCTATGATGCAGTCGGGCTTGAATGCAGCCATCTGTGCGGCGCCTTCCTTTGCACAGGCAAGCGTCGGGTCGGGAGCTACATCAAAGAATGTTGTATGTACTATACCGAGTTCATCGAGCTTATCGGTTATCGGCTTGGTGTAGCCGTGCTCATAGAGGAAGCTGTCGGTTACGACGAAGGCTCTCTTTTTATCCATAACATACCGCAGCTCATCAAGAGCAACCGGCAGGCAGCCTTTCTTAAGATAGACCTTTTCGGGCGCTCTGAACCAAAGCATATTCTGTCTCCTTTCAGCCACTGTCTTGATATTCAGCAAATGCTTCACGCCGACATTTTCGCTGACGCTGTTGCCGCCCCAAGAGCCGCAGCCGAGTGTCAGAGACGGGGTAAGCTTGAAGTTATAGAGGTCTCCGAGACCGCCGTGTGAAGAAGGAGTATTCACGAGAATACGGCAGGTCTTCATTCTCTCGGCAAATTCGTTGAGCTTTTCTCTTTCGGTCGTCTCGTTGATATAAATGGAAGAGGTGTGTCCGTAACCGCCGTCGGCGATAAGATGCTCGGCTTTTTTGAAAGCATCCTCAATGTCCTCTGCCTTGTACATTGCGAGCACCGGCGAAAGCTTTTCATGTGCGAATTCTTCGGAAAGCTCAACGCTTTCGACTTCGCCTATAAGTATCTTGGTTCCCTCGGGGACCTTTACTCCGGCAAGCTCGGCGATCTTGGCGGCGGGCTGACCGACTATCTTGGCGTTGAGTGAACCGTTGATGATTATTGTCTTTCTGACCTTTTCGGTCTCCGCGGGGTTAAGGAAATAGCAGCCGCGGTTTGCGAACTCGGTCTTTACGCCGTCATAAACATTCTTATGAACGATAACCGACTGCTCCGATGCGCAGATCATACCGTTATCAAATGTCTTTGAATGGATTATTGAGCTGACCGCAAGAACGATATCCGCACTCTCGTCGATAATGGCGGGGGTGTTTCCGGCTCCGACGCCGAGCGCAGGCTTGCCTGAGGAGTATGCAGCCTTTACCATTCCGGGGCCTCCGGTGGCAAGTATGATATCCGCCTCTTTCATAACAAGGTTTGTCATATCAAGGCTCGGAACATCTATCCAGTTGATGATCCCCTCGGGTGCGCCGGCTGCGACCGCTGCATCAAGAACCACCTTTGCGGCGGCAGCGGTAGACTTTTTAGCTCTCGGATGAGGGCTGATTATTATGGCGTTGCGTGTTTTAAGCGCAAGCAGGCATTTGAAGATCGCAGTAGATGTGGGGTTTGTGGTGGGTATGACCGCCGCAATGACTCCGAGCGGTTCGGCGATCTTCCGGATTCCGTACGCCTTATCCTCTTCTACGACTCCGCAGGTCTTTGTGTCCTTATAAGCATTGTAGATGTACTCGGCGGCATAGTGGTTTTTGATGACCTTATCTTCGACTATACCCATTCCTGTCTCTTCCACCGCCATTTTTGCAAGCGGGATCCTCGCCTTGTCGGCGGCACAGGCGGCTGCAAAGAAGATCTTATCCACCTGCTCCTGTGTATAGGTTGCGTACTTATTCTGAGCCTCTCTGATCGATGCAATCGCCTGCTCCAGCGTTTCCACGCTGTCAACGATCATTCTTTCTTTTGCTTTCATAAAATACCTCCCGATAGGTTATAAACACTTCTTATGTGCGAAAACCCGCCTGCGGCAAGCTTCTGCAAACTGCTGCAAACTGCGACAGATCGTCTCAAATTTCGACAAGTTGCGTCGGTCTGCCCGGCACCTTAGTACACAGAGGGTCATGTCCCGCCTTCGGTTTGTTTCTCCCCTGTGCCGGATCGAACGAAACTTTAATGTCGATCGGGGTCTGACTCCTGTCGCCTCAGGGCTCACCGCTCGGTGCCGATATCTGCCCTTAAAAGGTCCCGCAATACGCTTCCCGTCACCCTTTCGGGGCACATATGATCCGCTGCTCCGCTTTCGCTTGTTATTATTTTAACAAAGTTTATATTCCCTGTAAATTGCCGTTTTTTCATATAGGTATTGCATTTACGGAATATAGCCTTTTGAGCGGTACCGCCGAGCCCTGACCGTCATTTGCGCCGTTTACTGTCCGCCCCCGCTCACATTCCGTATTGCTGCCGTCCGACTCGCCGCCGTCCGTTCTGCGGCGCAGCTGCTTATTTTGCCGCCTCCCCGTCCACCGTCGACCGTTTGGACATAACGAGGTGTTCGATAAACAGTCTGTCTATATCCGACAGGGCATAATCCTTACGATGTATCATAACATCCTTATAAGTCTTATGAGGTCCGCTGCACCTTATCTGAACAAGTCCGAAGCGATCAAGCTGCTCCTTTGGTATCGGTGACACCCACATATAGGTAAACGGATTATTCGAAAGCAGTTCAAACTGACTTGCTCTTTCAAAGACGAAGACCATTCTTTCGGACACATCCGATATTTCTTCCTTTTTCACCTCGGCAAGAGGCAATGAGGGAACATAAGGATCTGCGTGGGTGATCTCGGTATAGTCGGCAAGGAATTCCTCGCTCGGGTCATTTTCCTTTGCTATCGGAGAGTCCTTGCTCGTGAGCAGTACATATTCAAATTCGCATATAAGCTCCGCTGCCAGTCCTTTTTCTTCCACCATGGTCTTATAGTAGCCGTCGAAAACAGATGCGTAACGCAGTATGCCGAGCTTATAATCGTCCGTCAGCACATTCTTGATCGTTCTCATGGAATTGGTCTCGCGGTATATAAACTCATATTTATCGTTGTTGCCCACACTGTTTACGAATGATGAAAAAGCCGCCGAAATATAGCTTGCTCTGGGTCCCGACACCGAGAAGCGCTTTTTAACCGCGCTCTCGCCGATAAACATATTTTCTATGTCATCGACCTGCTTGAGGACTGTTCTCGCGCATCTCAAGAACACCTCGCCCTCTGGGGTCGGTTCCATTCCCTTGGTGCTCCTCTGAAATATCGTCACACCGAGCGACGACTCAAGTTCTTTGACCGCGCGGCTGAGTGCCGACTGACCGACAAACAGTGTTTCCGCCGCCTTATTGATTGATTTTTTATCGGCTATTTCAACCGCATATTTCATATGAATAAGATTCAAGCCGTGCCCTCCCGTTGATATTGATAAAGATCGCGATCTTTAATTTTTGTCTCGGTTCGTTTTGTAACGCTTATACAACTTAATTGTGACGCAATTTTGACTCAATTCCGACTCGTTTTTGACTAATTTGTGACGCGTTTGTTCACGCTCGTTTTGCACTTATTTTGCGTTTTCTTCACGCTTGATCCGCACTTAATTCGCGATTGATTCGCGTTTGTTTCACGCCTGATCTGTGTTTGATTCGCATTTTTCCGCGCCTGTGCAGCAAATCGCCGCGCCGTTCGGCTCGGGTCGGTGCAGACTTTTGGAGCCGTAATTGCGCCTGTATTCAAAAGTCTTTGATCACGTATACTTATTTATTATTGCCTCCGCCGCTTTTATTCCGTCAACGGCGGCACTGATTATCCCGCCGGCGTAGCCCGCGCCTTCGCCGCAGGGGTATATCCCCTTAACAGAGCTCTGAAGGCCGTCATTTCTTATTATGCGTAAAGGCGATGAAGATCTTGTTTCGGGTCCCGTCAACAATGCGTCGGGTGACGAAAAGCCTTTGATTCTGCCTTCGAAAACCCTTATTCCGTCCGACAGGGCATCAGCCGCGAAATCGGGGAGCACGGCTCTTAAGTCCCCCAAAAACGGCTCGGATCTTACTGTGGGTCTGACCGAGGTCGGAGAGGTGCCGCTCTTACGGTTTAAAAAGTCGCCGACCGTCTGCGTGATGCAGCGGTAT
>OLXK01002398.1_pt1 | contig 10487 bp, 5 predicted proteins | sample 1674321 | NCBI WGS metagenome assembly OLXK01 (sample SAMEA103958162, study PRJEB25191) | human gut metagenome | reverse complement strand
CTCCGTGGAAGAAGCCCGCCGTCAGGCGGAAAAAGATGTACAGGAGCACAAAGACTCCCTGGATGCCGCACTGGAGGAACATAAAAAAATGTCTCTGGAAAACGCCGCCAGCTCCCGCAAAGCCGAGATTGCAAACGCAAAGCGCGAGATCAACAAGGCACTTTCCGCAGAGCAGCTTCACATCCGGCGTGACTGGACTGCCAGACAGAGCCGCTTAAAAGAAAAACTTTTTGCTGAAGTCCGGGAACAGATCCTGAAATTCATGGAATCTTCCCGTTATGAAGAATATCTTTGTACAAAAATTGAAGAAGCTGTCTGCTTCGCGGAACACGATGAGATCCAGATCTATCTTTCAAAAGAAGATGAACCTCGTCTGAAATCTCTCACTGTAAAAACCGGCTTTCCGCTGAAGCTTTCCGACGAGTCCTTTATCGGCGGAATCAAGGCGATCATCCCTGAAAAAAACATCCTCATAGACAATTCCTTTGAGGAAGGTTACCAGGCAGCTTACAGAGAATTCAAATTTGACGGAGGTCCAGCACATGAGTAAAACAGGTATTATCTACGGTGTTAACGGTCCTGTTATCTACTTAAAGGGCGACACCGGATTCAAGATCTCCGAGATGGTCTATGTAGGCCCTGAAAAACTGGTAGGCGAAGTCATCGGTCTTAAGAAACATATGACCACCGTACAGGTTTTTGAGGAAACTACCGGACTGAAACCCGGAGAAACCGTGATCGGAACAGGAGACGCCATTTCCGTTCTCCTTGGTCCGGGAATCATCCACAATATTTTTGATGGTATCCAGAGACCTCTGGCAGAGATTGCACAGGCCTCTGGAAAATATATTTCCCGTGGTGTCAGCGTTGACTCTCTTGACACCGAAAAAAAATGGGAAACACACATTACAGTAAAAGAAGGCGATGTCATCGGCGCAGGTACGGTTATCGCCGAGACACAGGAAACCGCTTCTATCCTTCACAAGTCCATGGTTCCGCCGACGATCACACACGGAACTGTTATCCATGCCGTTCCTGACGGAGCTTATACGGTTCTGGAACCCATCGTTACCGTTCGTCTTGATGACGGAACTGAAAAAGAACTGGCACTTGCACAGAAATGGCCGATCCGTGTACCGCGTCCAACCCTGAAAAGATATCCGGCATCCGTTCCGCTGATCACAGGACAGCGTATCCTGGATACGATGTTCCCGATCGCAAAAGGCGGCACAGCAGCCATCCCTGGCGGATTCGGTACCGGAAAAACCATGACCCAGCACCAGATCGCAAAATGGTCTGATGCCGATATCATCATCTATATCGGATGTGGAGAGCGTGGAAACGAGATGACACAGGTTCTGGAGGAGTTCCAGGAACTGATCGACCCGAAGAGCGGCAACCCGTTGATGGACCGTACCACTCTGATCGCCAACACATCCAACATGCCTGTTGCAGCCCGTGAGGCATCTCTGTACTCCGGTCTGACACTGGCTGAGTATTACCGCGATATGGGCTATGATGTAGCAATCATGGCAGACTCCACATCCCGTTGGGCAGAGGCACTCCGTGAGCTGTCCGGCCGTCTGGAGGAAATGCCTGCCGAGGAAGGTTTCCCGGCATATCTGGCATCCCGTCTGTCCGCTTTCTATGAGCGTGCCGGCATGATGCAGACCCTTTGCGGCGCAGAGGGAAGCGTATCCATCATCGGAGCTGTATCTCCGCAGGGTGGTGACTTCTCCGAGCCTGTTACCATGAACACCAAACGTTTCGTCCGCTGCTTCTGGGGACTGGACAAATCTCTGGCTTACGCCCGTCATTTCCCGGCGATCCACTGGCTGACCAGCTACAGTGAATACCTGCAGGATCTGTCGCCGTGGTACAAAGATCACGTAAACAAAAACTTTGTAGATATGCGGAACCAGTTAATGGGAATCCTGAACTCCGAGAGCTCCCTGATGGAAATTGTAAAACTGATCGGCAGCGATGTTCTTCCGGATGACCAGAAGCTGACCCTGGAAATCGCCAGAGTTATTCGACTGGGCTTCCTGCAGCAGAACGCATTCCATCCGGATGACACCTGCGTATCCTTGGAAAAACAGTACAAGATGATGGAAGTTATTCTTTATCTGTACAAGAAATCCAAAGCGCTCGTGACGATGGGCATGCCAATGTCCGTACTGAAAGAGGACAAGATCTTCGACCGCGTCGTTTCTATTAAATACGATGTACCGAATGACCGTCTGGATCTGTTTGACACATACAAAAAAGATATCGACACCTTCTACGATAAGGTACTCGAGAAGAATGGTTAAGGAGGGAATTCATCATGGCAATTGAATATTTAGGCCTTAGTGAGGTCAATGGCCCTCTGGTTGTTCTGGAAGGTGTAAAAAATGCTTCCTACGAGGAAATCGTAGAATTTACCGTAGACGGCAATGAGAAAAAACTGGGACGTATCGTTGCTGTATACGAAGACAAAGCCGTTATTCAGGTATTTGAGGGAACTTCGAGCATGTCTCTTACCAATACCCATACCCGTCTGACCGGACATCCGATGGAGATCGGACTTTCCGAGGAAATCCTGGGACGTACCTTCGACGGTATCGGAAAACCGATCGACCGCATGGGACCGATTGACGCAGAGGTAAGAAGAAACGTCAACGGCCTGCCGCTGAACCCGGTTACCCGTAAATACCCAAGAAACTATATCCATACCGGTATTTCTGCAATCGATGGTCTGACCACCCTGATTCGTGGCCAGAAGCTGCCGATCTTCTCCGGAAACGGACTTCCGCACGACCAGCTGGCAGCACAGATCGTACAGCAGGCATCCCTTGGAGATTCTGATGAAAAGTTCGCAATTGTATTTGCCGCTATGGGTGTTAAATACGACGTAGCAGAGTTCTTCCGCCGGACCTTTGAGGAAAGCGGTGTATCTGACCACGTTGTTATGTTCCTGAACCTGGCAAACGACCCGGTTGTAGAGCGTCTGATCACTCCGAAGGTAGCACTGACAGCTGCCGAGTACCTTGCATTCGAGAAAGGCATGCATATCCTGGTTATCCTGACCGATATCACATCCTTCTGCGAGGCTATGCGTGAGGTTTCCTCCTCCCGTGGAGAGATTCCTTCCCGTAAAGGTTATCCTGGATACCTGTACAGTGAGCTGGCTACGCTGTATGAGCGCGCCGGAATCGTACAGGGCGTAGAGGGATCCGTAACACAGATTCCGATCCTGACCATGCCAAACGATGATATCACGCACCCGATCCCTGACCTGACCGGTTACATCACCGAGGGTCAGATCGTACTGGACCGTCAGCTTCACGGCCAGTCTATTTACCCGCCAATCAGCGTACTGCCGAGTCTTTCCCGTCTGATGAAGGATGGTATCGGTGAGGGCTACACAAGAGCCGATCATCAGGACGTAGCGAACCAGCTGTTCTCCTGCTATGCAAAGGTAGGAGATGCGCGTTCCCTGGCATCCGTTATCGGTGAGGATGAGCTTTCTCCGATCGATAAACAGTACCTGGTATTCGGTAATGAATTCGAGCATGAATTCATCGGCCAGGGAATGGATGAAAACCGTTCCATGGAAGATACACTGAACAAGGCATGGGAGCTTCTTGGACTGCTTCCGAGAGAAGAGCTCGACCGTGTCAACACCAAGGTTCTGGATCAGTATTATCATCCGACCACCATTGATGCAGTAGCAAAAGCAAAGGCAGAAGCCGATGCCATGAATGAGTAAGCGAGAGGAGTGAGATCGGAATGGACCCGAATACCTTTCCTACCAAGGGAAACCTGATTCTTGCAAAGAACTCTCTGAAACTTGCCCACATGGGTTACGAGCTGATGGACAAGAAGCGGAATATTCTGATCCGCGAGCTCATGGGCCTGATCGATGAGGCAAAGGATATTCAGCGTCAGATTGATGTGACGTTCCGCGAAGCATATGCGGCGCTGCAGATTGCGAACATGGAGATCGGTATCACCAACGTACAGACCGTGTCCTATACCGTTCCGGTGGAGGAATCTATCCGGATCAAGACAAGGAGTATCATGGGCGTGGAAATTCCGCTGGTAGAGGCTGATCCGTCCGGACAGGCCCCGACTTATGCTTACTACAGCACGAAGGAGTCCCTGGATCAGGCAAGACAGGCCTTTGAAAAAGTAAAAGACCTGACCTTAAACCTTTCCATGATAGAGAACTCGGCGTACCGCCTTGCTGCGGCAATCAAGAAAACACAGAAGCGTGCCAACGCGCTGAAGAACATCACGATTCCGCATTACACCCAGCTGTCCAAGGATATCGCGGACGCACTGGAGGAGAAGGAGCGCGAGGAGTTCACACGACTGAAGGTCATCAAACAGAGAAAGAACAAGGCAAGCTGATAAGGCTTTCCCGGAATAGAGATGAAAAACCCGCTTGGGCCGCGAAGAGATTTGCGGTGCCGGGCGGGTTTTTATGTGTCATGCAAAAAATATGTTTTTGGCTGCACTTTTTGTGCAAAAATTTTATAAAAATTTTCTATCTTTTTAAAACGGTCTTTGCTATAATACGTAAGGCGATTGTAAAGAAAAGTTAAGATTTTGTAAGCTGTAATGCTTTTTGGAGGTAGGAAGATGAAACACAAGAAACAGAAAAAAACGAAAAAAGCAGGGCGCATTCTGCTGGCTGTGTTTGCAGTGTTGATCGGAACGCTTGGCGTGCTGCTGTTTACGTCCGAGCGCTGGATGCGGAAAACATGGCCGAATCTGAGCATGGAAGAGCTTGTTTACCAGTTAAAGGCCCCGATTGCCGGAACCAGCCATGATCTTCTGATGAGTTATATCTGCTCAAGTGCGCTGATCGCAGCGGCAGCACTCATCCTTCTGATTCTGGTCAGCATTTTTCTTCGGGAAAAACGCAAAGCCCATGTGGCGTTCGGGATGATCTGTATCGCGGCAGGAGCCGCCAGCATCGTCTATTCCATCAATGACGTGTGGGCAGCACTGGACGTAAAAGATTATCTGAAAAATCAGAGCACGTACAATACCGTGGTAGAAGACAACTACGTAGATCCGGACCGCGTGAATATCACGTTCCCGGAACAGAAACGAAATCTGATCTATCTCTATCTGGAATCCATGGAGAGCACCTACGCAGACAAAGCTTCCGGCGGAGCATTCGATAAAAACTATATCCCGGAGCTGACCCAGCTTGCCGCAGACAACATCAGTTTTTCCAATTCGGAGCTGCTCGGCGGCGGCCAGCCTACCGTAAACGCAACCTGGACCATTGCCGGAATTTTCGCACAGACCTCCGGTCTGCCTCTCAGCATCGGAATCCAGCGAAATGAGATGGCATATCAGGCCAGCTTCTTCCCGGAAATCAATACCCTGGGTGATGTCCTGGCGGATGAAGGCTACAAGCAGTATTTCTTCATCGGTTCAATCGGACAGTTCGGCGGCCGGGAAGAGTACTTTAAAGAGCACGGCGACTACGAAGTAGACGATTACAACTGGGCTATGGAAAAAGGCCTGATCCCGGAAGGATATTACGAATGGTGGGGCTATGAGGATGAAAAACTCTTTTCCTTTGCCAAAGACCGTCTGACCGAAATCGCAGCAGAGGGAGAGCCGTTCAACTTCACCATGCTGACCGCAGACACCCATTTTGAGGATGGCTATCCGTGTGAGCTCTGCGATGAAGAAAACGACGGTGACAACCAGTACGGAATGGTTCTGCACTGCTCCAGCAAGCAGGTCACCGAGTTCGTTTCCTGGATTCAGCAGCAGGATTTCTACGAGAACACAACGATCGTAATTTCTGGCGACCATCTGACGATGGATTCCGATTTCTGTGAGAACATTGATCCGGACTACACCAGAACCGTATACAACGTGATCATCAACTCTCCGATCCAGCCGCAGCAGGAGAAAAACAGAAGTTTCACCACCATGGACATGTTCCCGACCACCATCGCAAGTCTCGGAGCTACCATTGAGGGTGACCGCCTCGGTCTTGGAACGAACCTGTTTTCAGGTGAACAGACGCTTGCAGAGAAGCTGACTTTCGACCAGCTCAATGATGATCTCTCCCAGAAATCCAAATTCTTCGAAAAAATGGAAGATCAGGTAACCTCCATTTGGACCAAAACCGATGAGGGCTGGAAGTTCTATATCGAAGACGAAGACCGATGGGCCAAAAGCGAATGGGTTTCCCTGAACCCGCACCGCTATGCAAACGACACCGAGCAGAGATATTACATTGACGCAAACGGCTACGCCGTAAAAGGATGGAAACTGATCGACGGAAAATGGTATTACTTCTCCACACAGGGCAGCTACCGCCTCCTCGAAGGACCGTGCGACGAACCGTTTGAGGTGGATGAGTCGCAGTATTCTTAAAAAATAAAAAAGAGAAGGATTTTCGGCAGCAAAAAGCCGGGAATCCTTCTTTTTTTAATGCAGAATTGTGCCGCTCCGCCTTTTGGCGGAATTTTCTGCATTTTTTGGTACAAAACGTATAAAGATTGTGAAATAAATAATTATCAATTGAATCATCTTACAAAACATGGTAAAATATGGCTATCAATCGGCGGACAAAGCGGAAAAAAGAAAGGGGATTTTAAAACAATGGGTTACAAATCAGACATTGAAATTGCACAGGAATGTACCATGCAGCCGATCACAGCGATCGCAGAAAAAGCAGGTATTGATGACAAATATCTGGAGCAGTACGGAAAGTACAAAGCAAAAATTGATTACAACATGTTAAAAGACACCAATGCGGAGGATGGAAAACTGATCCTCGTTACAGCCATCAACCCGACACCGGCAGGAGAAGGAAAAACAACAACTTCTGTAGGTCTGGTAGACGGACTTTCCAGAATCGGTAAAAAAGCAATGGTTGCACTTCGCGAGCCATCTCTTGGACCGGTCTTCGGTGTAAAAGGCGGAGCAGCAGGCGGCGGATACGCACAGGTTGTTCCAATGGAAGATATCAACCTTCACTTCACCGGTGACTTCCATGCAATCGGTGCAGCAAACAACCTGCTGGCAGCTATGATCGACAACCACATTTTCCAGGGAAACGCTCTGAATATCGATCCGAGAAAGATCACCTGGAAACGATGCGTAGATATGAATGACCGTCAGCTTCGTAATGTAGTAGACGGCCTTGGCGGAAAGACAAACGGAATGCCGAGAGAAGACGGCTACGATATCACGGTAGCATCTGAGATCATGGCAGTTCTGTGTCTGGCAAGCGACATCTCAGATCTGAAAGAAAGACTTTCCAGAATTATCATCGGATATACCTACGGAAAAGTATCCGAGCAGAAACCGGTAACAGCAGGAGATCTGCATGCGCAGGGCGCTATGGCAGCACTCTTGAAGGATGCCCTGAAACCAAACCTGGTACAGACTCTGGAAGGAACTCCGGCTATCGTTCACGGCGGACCATTCGCAAACATCGCACACGGCTGCAACTCTGTAACAGCAACCAAAATGTGCCTGAAATTAGCAGATTACACTATCACAGAGGCAGGCTTCGGTGCTGACCTTGGTGCTGAGAAATTCCTCGACATCAAATGCCGTATGGCAGGCCTGAAACCGAATGCAGTTGTAGTCGTAGCAACTGTTCGTGCCCTGAAATACAACGGCGGCGTTCCGAAAGCAGAACTGAACGGCGAGAACCTGGAAGCTCTGGAGAAAGGTATGCCGAACCTTCTGAAACACGTAAGCAACATCACAAACGTATACAAACTGCCATGTGTCGTTGCTATCAACGCATTCCCGACCGATACCGAAGCAGAGCTGAAGCTGGTTGAGGAGAAATGCAAAGAGCTCGGTGTCAACGTTGTTCTGTCCGAGGTATGGGCAAAAGGCGGCGAGGGCGGCGTAGCCCTGGCAGAAGAAGTTGTCCGTCTTTGCGAGCAGCCGAACGATTTCACCTATGCATACGATCTGGAAGGCTCCATCGAAGAGAAACTGAACGCCATCGTTCAGAAGATCTACGGCGGAAGCAGAGTTGTCCTGACCGCAAATGCACAGAAACAGGCAAAACAGTTAGAGGCTCTCGGATTTGGCAACTGCCCGATCTGTATGGCAAAAACCCAGTACAGCCTGACCGATGATCAGACCAAACTCGGCGCACCGACCGGATTCGAAGTTACCGTACGTAACCTGAAAATCTCCGCTGGTGCAGGCTTCATCGTAGCCCTGACCGGTGACATCATGACCATGCCAGGTCTGCCGAAAGTTCCGGCAGCAGAGCGTATCGATGTAGACGCTACTGGAAAGATTACAGGATTGTTCTAATAACACAGGATATTGTCTTGAAAAGACAGAATAAAGCGTGAAATAAAACACAGAAAAAAAGAGACATTCCTTCGTGAATGTCTCTTTTTTTACGTTTTTATTGCAAAATATTACAAAAGATAATATAATTTCTAATGATAACATGGAGAGAAAAGCAGATATAATATAGTAAGGGAGTTACTTGCCAATGACATCGAAGAAAAAATTGAGAAGTCTTCTGGGCGGTACACTTTTTATGGTGCTGATGCTCAGCGTACATCCGACGACTGTTTCCGCGAGTGCTGTGGGGAGCAGCACGGTGATGGACCAGTCTGTGGAGACAGAGGATCAGCAGAGCGGGATACAGAGTGAAACGCAGACACAGGCTTCACAGGACAGCGGTGCTGCTGTGCGGGCCAGTCAGAATGGCTGGGTTAAGGCAGGCGACAGCGGCTGGTATTTTTATGAGAACGGACAGCTGAAAACAGGATGGCTTTACCGGAATGGAAACTGGTACTGGCTGGATCCGGACCGGAACGGCCGCATGGCAGAAAACAGCTGGTTCACATACGATAATAATCTTTATTATGCCAAGGGAGACGGAGCAATCTATAAAAATGGTTTTCAGGAAGTAGATGGAAACCTTTATTATTTCCAGAGCTGGGGCGGCATTCAGAGAAATGTGTATCTCAGCATCAGCGGAAAAATGTACTATGTACAGGAAAATGGTATCGTTGCCCGTGGAATAGTCAGAACAATGAATGGACATGGTGATCTCTGCGCATTTGATGATACTACGGGAGCGCAGATCACACAAAAAGGCTGGCTGAAAAAAGGCACATCATATTATTGGGTAAGAGAAGACGGCGTCCTGCAGACCGGCTGGCTGCTGTACGATGATAACTGGTACTGGTTTGATGATAATGGTGTCATGATGACATCCGGCTGGAAAGAAATCAACAACAATCTGTATTACTTCCGGAGCTGGGGCGGCATTTATAAAAACGGTTTCCAGAGCATCGGAGGAAACGAGTATTATTTCCAGAGCTGGGGTGGTGTATATCGAAACACCTTCTTTACCGTAAAAGGGAAAACCTACATAGCGCAGAATGACGGATCGATCTATCATGCCAGCCAGACCGGCTGGGTTCAGCTGGGAGATCAGACTTACTGGATTAATCAGGATGGTTCTGTTCAGACCGGCTGGCTGAAGCTGGAAGGCAAATGGTACTGGCTGAAAGCGGACGGCACACGTGCTGCATCTGAATGGATCACGTATGACAACAACCGATACTATTTTGATGGTGACGGTGTGATGTACACCGGAATGAAAGAGGTTGACGGAGCAAGATATTATTTCCACAGCTGGGGCGGCGTTTACCATAACGAATCTTTTACCTGGCAGGGAAAGAAATACTGGGCAAAGGATGACGGAACCTTCTATACAGGTGTCTGCGATATCAATGGAAAGAAATACTATTTTCTGGAAGACGGCGAGCAGATTACAAAAGAGGGCTGGTATCTGACCAACGGAACGTATTACTGGATCAACAAGGATACGTCGCTTCAGACCGGCTGGGTGAAATATGACAACAACTGGTACTGGATGAAAGAAGACGGTACGATGGCATCGTCTGAATGGATCACCTACGACAAAAACCGCTACTATTTCCGAAGCTGGGGCGGCATGTACACCGGAATTCATACCATCGGCGGAACAAAATACGCATTCCAGAGCTGGGGCGGTCTGTACCATGATCAGACATTTACCATCGGCGGTAAAACATACTATGCCAATTCAGATGGAACATTTGCCACCGGCTGGGTGCAGAACGGCGGAAAAACGTATTATTTCGATGAGGACGGCACAAGCCATACGGGCTGGCTGCTTCTGGACGGAACGCATTACTGGATCAATGCCAATGGAACCAGAAGAGATGACGAGCTGTTTCAGTACGACGGAAACTATTATTATGTAGACAAAAACGGCGTTATGGCGACAAGCGGCTGGGTATACTGGGATTATAACTATTATTATCCGAGAAGCTGGGGCGGCATGTACAAGAATGCGTTTATTACCTATGATAATAACCTCTATTACCTTGGATCTGACTCGAAAATGGCAATCGGCTGGCAGTCGATTGGCGGAAATACATACTATTTCCGAAGCTGGGGCGGCATGATAACCGGAAAACAGGTGA
>OLXK01002397.1_pt1 | contig 10488 bp, 9 predicted proteins | sample 1674321 | NCBI WGS metagenome assembly OLXK01 (sample SAMEA103958162, study PRJEB25191) | human gut metagenome | reverse complement strand
CAGCGCCGTGAACGAGAGCGCCCTGACCGGCGAGAGCATCCCCGTGGACAAGGCTGCGGGCGATAAGGTGAGCGCTGCCACCACCAACCAGTCCGGTTTCCTGCAGTGCCGGGCCACCCGCGTGGGCGAGGACACCACCCTTGCCCAGATCATCCGGATGGTCAGCGATGCCGCCGCCACCAAGGCTCCCATTGCAAAAATCGCCGATACGGTGTCCGGTTTCTTCGTGCCTGCGGTCATTACCATCGCGGTGGTCACCACCATCGTGTGGCTGCTGCTGGGCCGGGAGCTGGGCTATGCGCTGGCCCGCGGCATCTCCGTGCTGGTCATCAGCTGCCCCTGTGCGCTGGGTCTGGCAACGCCGGTGGCCATCATGGTGGGCAACGGTCTGGGTGCAAAGAACGGCATCCTGTTCAAGACCGCCGCTTCGCTGGAAGCTGCAGGCCGCACCCAGATCGTGGCGCTGGACAAGACCGGCACCATCACCAGCGGTGAACCAAAAGTGACCGACATTCTGCCCGCCGAGGGCGTTTCCGAGGCGGAGCTGCTCACCCTTGCCGCCGCACTGGAGCGCAAGAGCGAGCACCCGCTGGCAAAGGCCGTGCTGGCCTGCACCGACGCGCAGAAGCTCACCGCCCCCGAGGTATCCGGCTTTGCCGCCCTGCCGGGCAACGGTCTGGCCGCAAAGCTGGACGGCGTGGAGATCTTTGGCGGCAATGCGTCCTTTATCGGAACCAAAGTCACCGTGCCCGCACAGCTGCAGGAGAAGGCCGCAGCCCTTTCCGCACAGGGCAAAACGCCCCTGTTCTTCGGCGGAGCAGGCCGTCTGCTGGGCATCATCGCGGTGGCCGATACCATCAAGGAGGACAGCCCCCGCGCCATCCGGGAGCTGCAGGCCATGGGCATCCGCGTGGTCATGCTCACCGGTGACAACCAGCGCACCGCTGCTGCCATTGGCAGGCAGGCCGGTGTGGACGAGGTGATCGCAGGCGTGCTGCCCGACGGCAAGGAAGCGGTCATCCGCCAGCTGCAGGCATCCGGCAAGGTGGCCATGGTGGGCGACGGCATCAACGATGCCCCGGCCCTGACCCGTGCCGACACCGGCATCGCCATCGGCGCAGGCACCGACGTTGCCATCGACGCGGCGGACGTGGTGCTGATGAACTCCAAGCTGTCGGACGTGCCCGCCGCCATCCGCCTGAGCCGCGCTGCCCTGCGCAACATCCACGAAAACCTGTTCTGGGCGTTCATCTACAACATCATCGGCATCCCGCTGGCCGCAGGCGTGTTCATCCCCTTCGGCCTGACGCTGAACCCCATGTTCGGTGCTGCTGCCATGAGCCTTTCCAGCTTCTGCGTGGTAAGCAACGCCCTGCGCCTGAACCTGTTCGACGTGCACAGCACAAAGCACGATCGTGCGGCAAAAAATGCTGCTTCCCTGCCCGCTGTCTCCGCACAGCCCGCAGCGGTTGCAAATAAAGAGAGTACCAAGGAGGACACTGCTATGAAAAAGACCCTGAAAGTGGAAGGCATGATGTGCGGCCACTGCGAAGCCCGCGTGAAGAAGGCTCTGGAAGCCCTGCCCGAGGTGGACGAGGCCGTGGTGAGCCACGAGGCCGGCACCGCCATCGTCACCCTGAACGCCGAGGTCGCCGACGACGTGCTGAAGAAGGCCGTTGAGGATCAGGACTACCCTGTGACCGGCATCCAGTAAACCGCCGCTGAATACTTCCCATCAAATGGAAAGGCCGCTGCATGTGAACGCAGCGGCCTTTTTATCGTGTTTACAGGCTTTTAAAATTGATTCAGAATATCATGGTGTCCGATGTCCAACAGCAGAATGATCGTATCACCGTCGTACTGCCAGATGACCCGCACGTCCATGTTTACGCTGAACTCGAACAAGTCTACCGTGCCTTGAATACGCTTTGTGCGCAGCGACGGATACAGCGGGTCCATTTCCAGAATTTCCAGCTTCTTTTTCAGCTGCGCCCGCTCCGCTGCGTTCAAACGCTTCAGGTTCTTTATGAATCGTTTGGTGTAGGTGATCTTGTAATTCATTCGTCCGCACCGTCCAGCGCTTCAAACAGTGCGTCCACAGTGTCGAACACCGGCTGCTCCCCTGCCGCAATTTTGGCCTTTGCTTCGTTGATCTCGCTGCGCAGCTCGTCCAGATACTTTTTGGGGTAAACGGCTACCGGCATCAGCTCGATCACGCCATCCTTCTCCACGATCTCCAGCTTGTCGCCCTCACGCAGGCCCATCTTCATTACAATATCCTTTGGAATGGTGATCTGGGATTTTGTCCTCAATTCCGTCAGCATCCTTCATCCTCCTTTGTGCGATTTTCTTACTTTCTTACTTTTATTATACTCTGCTTTTTTCAAAAAGCAACCATGCACCATAAAATTTTACAAAGCGTCGTTTCTGTGTCCTCTTATTGTATTTCGTCAGAAAGTATGCTAAACTAAAAATGCCGCCCCAAAGGGTGGCGTTAAGGTGCTATCTGCAAGCGCAGGTGGTCATGCTTCCCTCCGGCAAGCGTCCGGGGGACGTAAAAGCTTATTGTTTGTTCCCCCGTTCGCAAACGCGGAAGGGGGGATGCATCATGGTGTTGAACGATGTTCTGCAGCTGTTCGTCATTGTTGGCGGTACAGTTGGGATTACATTTCAGATCGCATGGGCAATCTTCAAAGAGATCCATAACAATAAGAAATGACCGCCCCTGTCTCCAAACGGTAAGCGGTCATTCTTATTGATCCAACCGGAAGGAGCTGACCATTGCGGACAGCACCTTTTCTATTTGTAGTATAGTTATTTTTTGCCGTTTTGTCAAGAGAAGGTGCCCGCCTTCTCTTTTTCTTTTCCCATTTTCCTGTGCATTTTCACCCCGGAAGCTGTGGCTTTTTGCGCAAAAACTATTTGTTGACACGTTGTTTTTTCAGAGTTATACTTATAGCAACAACATTTGGTTTTGCTTCCAGTTATAAACCACAGCGAAAGGAGAAATGTATTTTGGGAGTATCCATTCAGGACCGCACAGACTTTCTGAACATGCTGGATGCCTGCAGGACCGAGCAGCAGCTGTTCAGCCGCCTGACCTTTGCGGTAATGTTCCACCAGACCGACCCGGATGCACGGGAAGACCTGCTGGACGACGTGCGCGGCGCAGCCTGCAACATGCAGCTGCCCGCCGTCAATTACAAGATCGATCAATGGCTCAACACCTGCAAGCAGGCGTGGCAGGCCGACCCCGCAGCCTTTATGGCAGCCGTGAACGCGGACGCAAAGCAGCGCAAGCTTGCGCTGGAGGGCAGCGCGGCGCAGCCCGGCCTGCTGGCCGATGTGCCCATGCAGAGCGTGGCGTGGCTGGTGCCGCAGCTGCTGCCGCTGGGCGAAGTGTCGCTGCTGGGTGCCGACGGCGGCACCGGCAAGGGCATCTGGCAGGCACAGCTCATTGCCTATGTGACGGCGGGCAAGACCTCCGGCTTTTTTCCGCTGCCGCCGCAGCAGACCGGCAAGGTGCTGCTGCTTGCGGGCGAGGACGACCCCGGCAAGGTGCTCAAGGCCCGTCTGCTGGCGGCCGGGGCCGACATGAACCGGGTGCTGGTGCTGACCGCCGACGACTACTTTGGCAAGACCGGCCAGCCCCTTACCCTCAAGGATCAGGCACTGGCGGATTTTGCCGCCAAGGCCGGGCCGCTGCTGCTCATCGTGGACCCGCTGCAGAGCTTTCTGCCCTCCGATGTGGAGATGGCAAGCCGCAACCAGATGCGCAGTGCCCTGCTGCCGCTGCGCGCCATTGCCGCAAAGCAGGGCTGCGCGGTGCTCATCGTGATGCACTCCAACAAAAAGCAGGGCGTTTCCGGCCGCGCACGTCTGGCCGACAGCTCGGATATCTGGGACATGGCCCGCAGCGTGCTGATGATGGGCCGCGCCAAGAACGACGGCAAAATTTATCTCAGCCACGAGAAAAACAGCTACGCCCGCCCCCAGCAGACGGTGCTGCTGCACATCGACGATGTGGAGGTGGAGGGCGTAAAGACCGCGCGGGCCGTGTTTGACGGCTACACCGACAAGAAGGATGCCGACTTCATTGAGGAGCGGCGGGTACGCACGGCGGAGACCCGGCAGGACACCCGCAGCGCTATCCTGAACGTTCTGTCCGAGAGCCGCCTTGGGTCGATGGCAAATCCTCAACTCAAAAGTGCTGTACTTCAGGAGATCAAGTGCAGTGAAGCCACTTACAAACGCTCGTATGCTGAGCTTGTACGGAATGGCGACATTGCAAAATATCAGCTGTGCCAAAAGGACGGCGCGCGAGGGTGGTTTACCCGGCTGGCCTACCGTGGAGAAACACATGATACAGTGAGAAATATATAACTTACTTATGTTTCTTTTTGCCAGTGTATCAAGTTGATACACTGGCCTGCCCTGATACACTGACGCACTGTATCAATCAAGGGGCACTGTATCAGCTTGATACACTGTATTTTTCATCGCATCAGCGTCAATAATCCGTCACTGTATCAGATAACGCTCCTACAGTAGCACCTGATAAAGTTCCCCGAAACCGCAGGCTGCGCCTTAACTCCTCGCCAGCTCCTCCACCGTGATGCAGCACACGGCAAAGGCCAGCAGGGCGCAGTCCAGCGGGACACGGCGCAGCACCACCACCCGTTCGGTCAGGGTGGTAAAGGTCTGCACGGCCTGCACCGGCACGGTGCTGCCCAGCCAGAACAGCGCCACCGAAAGCGGCAGATGCACCGCCCGCGCTGCCAGCAAAGGCCGCAGCGAGATCTCGGCCGGGCAGATGGTGCGCACCTGCAAAAGCACCGACACCCCCTGCACACTGAGCGCCGCACAGCACAGCGTGCTGGCCCACAGCCCGGTGCGGGCGGCCCGATCGCAGCCGGAACACACTTCCAGCAGCATGGCGGGCAGCGCCGCCCACGGCTGTGGCAGCAATGCCCCGCACCCTGCCGCCAGCAGCCGGAAGTACAGCACAAAGCCGCAGAGCTTCAGGTAGGTCACTGCCGCCTGCGCGATCACCGCGTCCAGTGCGGGCAGCGGAATGGTTTCCCCCTGCGCGGGTGGAGCCTGCCCGGCCCCGCCCTGCATCCGGCACAGCAGCGCCGCCGTGAGGTATCCCGCCAGCAGCTGGGCCGCAAACAGCCGCACCCCCACCGCGCGGCTGCCCAGCATCTGCTGCCCTACCGTGAGGATGACAAAGGACGGCCCGCTGCACACACAGGCGGGCAGCAGCGCCGAGGCCTGCCGGGAGGTGAGCTGACCGGTGCGCACGGCTTCGGACGCAGCCACCGCCGCCGGTGCAAAGCCCCCCAAGGCCCCAATGAGCAGCACGCCGCCCGCACCCTTTGCCCGGATGCCCATGAGCCGCGCCGCAGGCCGGAACACAAAGCCCAGCCACTGCCCGGCCCCGCAGCCTGCCGCCAGCGCCGATACGATGAGGAACGGAAACAGCGATACCAGCAGCGGCCCGCCGCACAGCCGCAGCCCCGCCTGCAGGGCATCGGCACAGCGCTGCGGCGCGGCAAACACCAGAAACGCCGTGTACCCTGCCAGCGCCAGCAGCACGCCCCGCCGGAAATTCCAGCTTCGATTCATAACTCAGCCCTCCGCATCCATATATATGTAGCAGCGCGCCGCGGGCAGAACTGCGGGATGGGAGGGAATGGGATGTGTGCCAAGCGCAAAAAGCGGCTTTTGCTGCAAAGCTGGCTGGCCCTGCTGTTCCGTCAGCCGCCGCAGGGCTTTTACCACGCCCCTGCCGTCTACCTGAGCGGGGGCCGCATGGAGGTGGAGCACTTTTGCCGCATTCTGGCCTACAGCCCCGACCGGCTGTGCCTGCAGATGCCCCATGGCCGGTTGACCATCTACGGCGACGGGCTGAAGATCGTCACCCTTACCGCCAGCCGCCTGACCCTGCGGGGGCGGTTCGTGCGCACGGACTTTGCGGATGACTAGGAGGTGCCCATGGAACCGGTAAGCCTTTGGGCCGCGGTGGAGTTCACCGCATGCAATGGCAGCACCGAAGCCCTGCTTACCGCTGCCGCCCGGGCCGGGCTGCATCCCTACGGGGTCACAGCCCTGCCGGGAGGGTTTGGCGGGCGGTGCGCCGCGTGGCAGTACCCGCGCCTTGCCGCGCTGGCCCGCAAGCGCCGGGTGCGGCTGCGCATCCGCCGGAAGCTGGGGCTGTATTTCTGCCTGCGCCCCTTGCTGCGCCGGGCCGGGCTTTGGGCGGGGCTGGCGGTGTTTGTGCCGCTGCTGCTCTTTGCACAGCAGTTCGTCTGGTATGCGGACACCTCTTCCCTCACCACCGGACAGGCTGCGCGGGCCTGCGCCGTCCTGCGGGAAGCGGGCCTGCAGCCCGGTGCGGCTGTGACCGAGGCAAAGCTCACCGCCGGGGAGTACGCCCTTTTGCACAGCGGCGAGTTCTCCTGGGCCAGCCTGAATTTTGCCAAAGGGCGGCTGGTTGTGGAAGCCGCCGCGGCCAGGCCCAAGCCGGACATTGCCGCCGGAACGCTGCACGGCATCCGGGCAAAATGCGGCGGCACTGTTCTGCGCACGAACCTTACCAGCGGCACCATGCTGGTGCAGCCGGGCCAGCAGGTGGAAGCCGGGCAGGGCCTCATTGGCACAGCCCGCGCCGAGCGGGACGGCACCCTGATCTTTGCGCCCGCCGCCGGAACGGTGGTTGCTCAGTTCGAGTGGAGCGACACCCGCACCGTACCCTTGGAAGAAACGGTGCAGCAGTACACCGGCGCGTGCACCCGCGCATACCGGGTGACAGCGTTCGGGCACACCTTCTCCCTGCCCGCCGCGCCTGCGCCGGAACATGCGGCGGTGATCCTCCGGCACTTCCAGCCGGAGGTGCCGCTGCTGGGCCTTGCCCTGCCCTGCTCTGTGGAGGAGACCTGCCGCTATGTGCAGCAGCCGGAAACGCTGCACCGCACCGAAGCGCAGGCCGCCGCGCTGGCCCGGCTGCAAAGCCTGCAGGCGCTGTACGCCGCATGGCCGGACGCGGAGCACATCGCCCGCAAAGAGGACTGCACCGTGAACGGCAATGTACTGGACTATACCGTCACCTACACCGTGGCAGCGGACATCTGCGGGTGAAAGGATTCCCGTTGTAATTCGTCAAAAAGTATGCTAAACTAAAAATGCCACCCCAAAGGGTGGCGTTAAGGTGCTATCTGCAAGCGCAGGTGGTCATGCTTCCCTCCGGCAAGCGTCCGGGGGACGTAAAAGCTTATTGTTTGTTCCCCCGTTCGCAAACGCGGAAGGGGGGATGCATCATGGTGTTGAACGATGTTCTGCAGCTGTTCGTCATTGTTGGCGGTACAGTTGGGATTACATTTCAGATCGCATGGGCAATCTTCAAAGAGATCCATAACAATAAGAAATGACCGCCCCAGACTCCCAAACCTGAGCGGTCATTCTTATTGACTCCTTAGCTGAAGGGAAGCTGACCATTGCGGACAGCGCCTTTTCTGTTTGTAGTATAGTTGTTTTTTAGCGGTTTGTCAAGTCCCCTGCTCTGCAGCGGCACGTTCCGCCGCCTGCGCGTCGTACTCGGCAAGCAGGTCGTTGAGGTCGTACTGGTACTTGCTGTGGCAGAAGTGGCACACCACCTCGCAGGCGGGGTCCTCGTCGCGCATCCTCACCAGCTCCTTGCGGCCAAGGCTGAACAGCATCTCCTTGGTGCGCTCGGCGCTGCAGTCGCACTGGTAGTGCACATCGCGCTCGTCCAGCACGTTGGGGTCAAAGCCCGCCAGCGCCAGCTGCATCATGTCCTCGGGGGTCTTGCCCTCGTGCAGCAGGGTGGTGACAGACGGCATGGCCGCGATGTTCTTTTCCAGCTGATCGATCTCCGCATCGGTGGCACCGGGCAGCAGCTGCACCATAAAGCCGCCTGCGCACAGGATGGACAGGTCCTTGTCCACCAGCACGCCCAGCGCCATGACGGTGGGCACCTGCTCGCTGTAGGCGTAGTAGGCGGTCAGGTCCTCGGCGATCTCGCCGGAGACCAGCGGCACCTGCCCCACGGTAGGCTCCTTCTGCAGGCGGTTATCCCGGATGACGGTGAGCACACCGTCTTTGCCCACAGCGCCGCCCACATCCAGGTGGCCGTTCGGCTTTGCGGGCAGCTCCACCAAGGGGTGATCGATGCAGCCCTTCACGTTGCCGGTGCCGTCGGTGCAGGCAATGACCACGCCCGCCGGGCCGCCGCCGGACACACGCAGGGTGATCTGGTCACGGTCGTCCTTGAGCATGGAGCCCATCAGGGCCGCGCCGGTGAGCAGACGGCCCAGTGCCGCGCTGCAGGTGGCGCTGGTGGTGTGCAGCTTTTCGGCCTTGCGGACGATCTGGGTGGAATCCACACCGCAGAACACGACCCCGCCGTTCTCCGACAGGCCGCGGATCAGATTTGCCATAAAGTTATCCCTCCAATTGTGTATACTGCTTGACTGCGCAGAAGAAATAGCGCTGGCTGTCCTCGGTCAGCGGGCCGAAGGTCTCGCCGTCGCAGACGCTTTCCAGCGCAAAGCCGTGCTTTTCCAGCGCGGTGCGGATGGTGTCAAGGTCATAGGTGTACTCGCAGAACTGCTCGTGGAAGTGCTCGCCGGTCTCGTGGTAGTCGATGTCCACGGTGATCTCCACGCGGCGGTTGGCGGCATCGTAGTGGTTGCGCCACACACAGGCGGCATCCTCTTCCTCAAAGGTGAACGCGTTGTCGCCCAGCACGTTCCGGTGCTTGTAGGGCGTGTTCATATCGAACAGGAACACCCCGCCCTTCTCCATGAAAAAGCCCGCGTTGGCAATGGCGGTGTCCAGGTCCGGGATGTGGTTGAAGGTGTCAAAGGTGGACACCGCGCCCCGGATGGTGCCGTACAGATCGAGCTTGAGCAGGTCCTGCCGGAGCAGCAGCAGCCTGCCGGAAAGGCCCAGCTGTTCGGCCTTATCGCGCACAACACAGAGCATCTCCTCGGACTGGTCAATGCCGATCATATCATAGCCCGCCTGCGTGAGCATCAACGTCAGCTCACCGGTGCCGCAGCCAAGGTCGGCAAGGATGCCGTCGTGGATGCCGTGCTCCTTGAGCTTTGCATGGATGTGGGCATACAGGGCATCGTAATCGGCCTCGCCGTTGAATTCATCGTAGAAATAGGCAAATTCGTTGTAGGCCATGGTTTACTCCGCTTCCTGTTCCCCGGCCACAGCGGCATTGAGCACCGCCTGCAGCTCCGGGATGCCGTAGCCGTTCTCGCCGCTGGTCAGCACCACCTTCTGGCAGCCATAGGGGCGGCAGAGGTTCTCAAAGTCTTCCAGCGTCTTGGCCAGCTGGCTCTTTTTGAGCTTGTCGGCCTTGGTCAGGGCCACCACGTAGGGGATCTGGTGATAGTGCAGGTAGCGCAGCATCTGCTCATCGTCGGCGCTGGGGGCGTGGCGGCAGTCCAGCAGCTGCACCAGCAGGGTGTGGTGGCGGGGTGCTTCAAAGTAGCTGTTGATGAGGTCGTCCCAGCGCTCACGGTCGGCGTTGCTCACCTTGGCGTAGCCGTAGCCGGGCAGGTCCACAAAGTAGCAGTCGTCCACCGAATAGAAATTGATGGTGGCCGTTTTGCCCGGCGTACTGGACACGCGCGCCAGATTTTTGCGGCTGCACAGCTTGTTGATCAGGCTGGATTTGCCCACGTTGGAGCGCCCCGAAAAGCTCAGCTCCGGGCGGTCGCTTTCGGGCAGCTGGCTGGAAATGCCATAGCTGGCAATAAAATCAGCTTTATTAAAGATCATGGCGTGTTCCTTTCTGGTATTTCAGCAGACAGCGCCCGGCTGGTTCTTCTCAGGCGCGGCGGGGATGCGGCTTTCCCCTGCTTTGGACTTTTTGGTGCGGGGGCGGCCTGCGGTGCTCTTTGCTGCCTTCGGCTTAAGCAGGGCGGCAGCCAGCACCTGCGAGAGGTTCTGCATGGGCAGGAAGGTCAGATTCTTCTTGACCTCCTCGTCCACGTCATACAGATCAGGCTCGTTATCCTTGGGGATGAGCACAGTCTTCATACCCTCACGGTAGGCAGCCATGCTCTTTTCCCGCAGACCGCCGATGGGCAGCACATTGCCGTGCAGGGTGATCTCGCCGGTCATGGCCACATCACCGCGCACCGGGATGCCGGACAGGCAGGACACCAGCGCCGTGGTCAGGGTGACACCGGCAGAAGGGCCGTCCTTGGGCACTGCGCCCTCCGGGGCGTGGATGTGCAGGTCGCACTTCTTGAGCTTTTCCGGGTCGATGCCGTACTCGGCGGCGTGCACGCGCACCCACGTAACGGCCAGCTGAGCGCTCTCCTTCATCACGTCGCCCAGCGAACCGGTGACGGTGATCTTGCCGCTGCCGTTGTCCATCACCTGCACCTCGATGGGCAGGGTCTCGCCGCCCACGCTGGTCCATGCCAGACCGTTGGCGATGCCCAC
>OLXK01002394.1_pt1 | contig 10507 bp, 6 predicted proteins | sample 1674321 | NCBI WGS metagenome assembly OLXK01 (sample SAMEA103958162, study PRJEB25191) | human gut metagenome | reverse complement strand
GGTTCATATTCTATTTGTACCAAATCTGGTAATTCGATTTCTCTTTTTAATAATTTCTGTTTTAAAACTTCAGGAAATTTCATACATAAATTTTCATCTATTTGCATATATTGTTTCCCACCTTATTTTTTCAAGTATTCAAATGCGTTTGCCTAAAATATAAATACAGTATACCGCGATGCTCGCCGCGGGTCAAGGCAAGATAATTTTCTCTTTCGACGTTTTTTATCAAAAAAGCATTGAATTCCCGCCGTCACCTATGTTAGAATAAGCTTGTATGTAAAGATTAAGTAAGAAAAAAGAAAAAAATTTGAAAAGCGAGCGTTTTGCGCACACAAAGGAGCTGCAACCACAAATGGACATTTTCTCCGTTATTACACTCTTTGGCGGACTTGCGTTCTTCCTCTACGGCATGCATTTGCTTTCCTCCAGCCTTGAAAAAATGGTCGGCGGCAAGCTCGAACGTATTTTGCGTTCCATGACCTCAAACCGCTTCAAGGCCCTTTTGCTCGGCATGGGCATCACCATTGCGATCCAGTCCTCCTCTGCTATGACGGTCATGCTGGTCGGCCTCGTCAACTCCGGCATCATGGAGCTTGGGCAAACCATCGGCGTCATCATGGGCTCAAACATCGGTACCACCGTCACTGCGTGGATCTTAAGCCTTTCCGGCATCACGAGCGACAACGTTTTCGTACAGCTTTTAAAGCCGGAGAGCTTTTCGCCCATCGTGGCGCTCATCGGCATCATTCTCATCATGTTCACCAAGAGCAGCAAGAAAAAGGACATCGGCTCCGTATGTGTCGGCTTCGCCATTTTGATGACCGGCATGACCATGATGAGCGGCGCGGTAAAACCGCTTGCGGACTTGCCGCAGTTTAAAGAGGTCTTAACGATTCTCGATAACCCCATCATCGCCATTTTAGTCGGCGCAGGCATCACGGCACTCATCCAGAGCTCCGCTGCTTCGCTCGGCATTCTGCAGTCTCTCGCCATGACGGGCAGTATTTCGTTCAGCATGGCGCTGCCGGTCATTATGGGCCAGAACATCGGTACATGTATCACGGCGCTGCTTTCCTCCATCGGCACCACAAAAAGCGCAAAGCGCGTGACCGCCGTGCATATCTACTTTAACGTGCTCGGCACCGTCATCTGTCTTTCCGGCTTTTATATTGCAAACAGCATTTTCCATTTCACATTCACCGACCAGCCGATCTCCTCGTTTATGATCGCAGTCGTGCATTCCGCATTCAACCTCATCACCACGTTCATTCTGCTGCCCTTCTGCAATCAGCTTGAAAAGCTCGCCGTTATCACCGTGCGTGATAAGCGCCTGAAGCCCGGTAAGCAGGATCCGCACGCGGTTTTGCTCGATGAGCGTCTGCTGCTCTCTCCGTCCTTCGCGATTGCGGAGTGCCGCAATGCCACCACAAAAATGGCAGACCTTGTGCGCGACACCATTTTGGATGCCATCGGTCTGCTCTCGCATTTTGATTCCGCCACAGCAGAAAAAATCGAGAAAAACGAAGAAACCATCGACCAGTACGAAGATAAGCTCGGTTCTTACCTCGTCAAAATTTCCAGTAAAAACCTCTCCACGGCCGACAGCAACGATGTTTCGCAGCTGTTGCATACCATCGGCGATTTCGAGCGTATCGGCGACCACGCGGTGAATCTCCTGCGTGTTGCACGCGAGATCCACGATAAAGATCTGAAATTCTCCGAAAAGGCCCAGCAGGAGCTTGAGGTCTTCACAGGTGCTATCATCGAGATTTTGAACATCACGACAGACGCGTTCGTCGAGAACAACTTACAGCTTTCCTACGAAGTAGAGCCGCTCGAACAGGTCATCGATTCATTGAAAGTTGAACTGAAAAACCGCCACATCCGCCGCTTACAGGAAGGCAAGTGCACCATTGAGCTCGGCTTCGTGCTCTCAGACATCCTCAACAATTTCGAGCGCGTTTCCGATCACTGCTCTAACATTGCGGTATGCCTGATCCAGATCAAGGATTCCACCATGGACACACACGGTTACTTAAACGAGATCAAAACCTCCGGCGACCCGCGCTTCACCGGCTATTACAATCGCTTCACAAGCAAGTATACACTACCGGAAAGCCGCCACAAAAAGGCCCCGCAGGAAGTACCTGTAAAAAGCTAACCAAGCTATTTAAAGCCGCATAGAATTTTAGCCCTCCGTATTTGTTTGCGGAGGGCTTTTCTCATTTCTTCTGTGCCTCGTATTTGCGCTTTGTCGCCATACCGCCGCGGATATGTCGCTGGGCTTTATTCACCGCCAGTACGCTGCTCACCTCTTTGTAAAGCCCCATATCCACGCTGCGCAGCCGCTCGGCAACGTCCTTATGTACGGTGGATTTACTCACGCCGAACTGCTTTGCGGCACGGCGCACAGTAGCTTTGTTCTCTACGATATACTCCCCCAGCATGGCGGCTCTGTCCTCAACATTCTGCTTCATCGTAACACACCCTTGTCTGTGATACTTGTGCTGCATTATATGTTGAGCTTTTCTCTAATTATACCTCTTTTTGTTTTGAAAAAGAATTTAAACGCTCATCAACACATGGAATCAATTGTTACTGCTCTGCCATGCATCCCGATATTCATCAATCATGAGCCACTTTTTCCTTGAGATACCCTATGAAACCAGAACCACTTGCCCAGCAAGCAGGTCTCTTTATAAAAAGAAAGACAGCACCTAAAAGGCGCTGTCTTTCTTTCCTAGTTATCGGGACTCCTGCATATCAATTAGAATGGATTTCTTTTTGCGTGTGCCGTACCATTAAACAAAATATCATCAGAGAGTTCCACCACCATATGCAAGTCGCTGGGAGATTCGACTTGTTTGCCTAAAACCACTACATTGTCAAAATAGATATTTCGGGGGCGACTCATTTCCGTATGCATCTCAAAACCGCGAATAATAGAAACAGGGAAATTACCATTCAGAATTTCCACGTTACGGAAATATATATTTTCGACACTTCCGCGTTTTCGATCCAATGAGTACTTGGAATCCAATACCTTGATGTCGACAAACTTTTCCTGAGCATCTTCAACGCGGATATCTTCATACACAATGTCATGAATGTGAGCGCGATCTGCATTGTGGATGGTCAGCACGCCGCCAGACTGATTACCCTCATACTCGCAATGAACGATGTCCAGATCTCGGAATGTGATGTCGCTAATCTCATCGCAGCGCACTTCATATCCGATTTCCACGGCGTTACCGGGTTCTGCATTCCACAAAACGCAGTGTTCTACCAGAATATTCTTCACATCCCTATTGGCAGCAGGGTCAGGATAACTTGCAGCTTTGATGCACACGCAGTCATCCGAAGCGCGAATAAAGGAATTACGCATGGTTACGTCTTCGCAGCCTACAATATCGATGCCGTCACCCGTGCAAACTCGAGACATGATGTTTACATCCTCAATCTCCACATTCCGGCAAGCGCCAGGAACCAGGTGCCACGAACCACCGTCCACCATGGTGATGCCCTGAATCTTCACATCATCGCAAAACACCATCCGAATCATTGGTCTGCCGCCACCGTTTTCTTCTTTCGGATGCCATACACAACCATTCAGAATGCCGTTTCCTAAAATTCTCATGCCGTGGGCGAAAAGAGCATTCACACAACCACAGACAACACTGCCCTCTTCCAAGAAAACCGTTTCTTCCGCTTTGACCTCTAACGTGCCAACATTGTAGACTTTCCCACTCTCAAAAAGATGATCCACTTTTTCAGGCTTCGGGACACGCTTTGTGCACAAGATAAAGAGCGGTGTCTTCAAATTGCCATCTAACTCCAAGGTGACCTTACTGGGCTTTTCCAGCTGGAAGCTCAACTCTCGGCCGGAAATCTGCGCCTGAACATTGGTCTTGGCCGGACGGAAAACCGCCTTTTGGAAATCTTTGGATACTTTTACCTGAAAACTTAGCGGAGAATCGTCGTCCACAACCGGAATTACGTAATCAAAACTATCCGTGTGGTAAACCGTCAGCTCCTTTTCGCCGCAAAGCACAGTGTACAAAGGAGATTTTTCCAGTTCCTCAACTTTATACAACGGCTCCGTAATTCTTGCAGGATTGGGATTGTAACGCACAGCCACTTTTACTCCTCCTTAAAATAATGGTTTTTCCTTTATGGAAGTGATTATAGAATATCATGTCTGAAGAATATTGAAAACAAACAATTTTTTCTTTTATTCCCACAAAATTAAGCTTTTGATAAATTTTATTAGTGAAAACATAAAGAATCAGCTGTATTTATGCCGGAATTACATTATTCACGATGAGAAACTGTAAAAGCATCATGTGGCAGTCGGTATACAGGAGCTTCAGCATAAGTTTAGGCTACAATATCTTGCGCCGCAAACTCGGAGCCAACTGTACCGTTTTATCGATATAAAGAGCCGCTTACAATAAGGAGGTAATCGAGAAAATCCACTGCCTCCGTACCGCAGATATTTCATTCATATTATATCAATTTTTCAAACACTTGTCGAGTATAATTTATACTATTTTCCAATTTTACATCCCTGCCACACTCTATTAAAGCTTTTATAATATAGCAAACGGCCCATCTGCATCACTGGACACAGCTTTGTATTGTTTTCGGATATATTCTTTTTCGCGATTATCCCACAAGATCGGCACCGATGCGATGCCGGTGCTGCATTGTACGTTGGGCTTTTACACAATTATGCCGGTTTTTTAATATAGCAAGACCCCCGATCTGCATTGCTGCAAATCGGGGGTCTCTTTATTTCAGCGGTTTACGCCGCTTTTGTACGGTTCAGTACAGGCGGAAAATTCCTTGCGGAATTATTCCTCCTCAGAAGCCATGTGTGCGAACTTCTCGTACTTCTCTTCTGCGTACTTCTCAGCCTTCTCGAAGAGCTGCTCAGCTCTCTGCGGGAATGCACGGGTAAGGCTGTTGTAACGAACCTCGCCCATGATGAAGTCACGGTAAGAAGCAGACGGCTTCTTGCTATCGAGCTGGAACGGGTTCTCACCGTTGTCAGCACGGCGCGGGTCGAAGCGGAAGGTATGCCAGTAGCCTGCTGCAACTGCCTTCTTCTCTTCGTTCATGGAAACGCCCATGCCGCCCTTAATACCGTGGTTGATGCACGGTGCGTAAGCGATAACGATGGACGGGCCATGATAGCTCTCAGCCTCATGCATAGCCTTCAGGCACTGGTTCATGTCGGCGCCCATAGCGACCTGCGCAACATAAACATAGCCGTAGCTCATCATGATGGAAGCCAGATCCTTCTTCTTCACAGACTTACCTGCAGCCGCGAACTGTGCAACAGAACCGACCGGAGTAGACTTGGAAGCCTGTCCGCCTGTGTTGGAGTAAACCTCGGTATCGAAGACCAGAATGTTGATATCTTCACCGGAAGCCAGAGCGTGGTCAACGCCACCGAAGCCGATGTCGTATGCCCAGCCGTCGCCGCCGAAGATCCACATGGACTTCTTAGCGAGATAATCCTTATCCTTCAGAATCTCGGCTGCCTTCTCGGAGGAGGAAGCCTCAAGAGCCGTGATGTAAGCCTCAGCCGCCGGACCGTTTTCAGCGCGGTCAGCCATGGTCTCAACCCACTTCTCAGCTGCTGCCTTCAGCTCTTCGCTTGCGCCTTCTTCTGCAACGAGCTCATTCGTGAGCTGCTCCAGACGGCCGCGAATTGCGTTCTGTGCAAGCGTCATGCCAAGGCCGAACTCAGCGTTGTCTTCAAACAGGGAGTTCTGCCATGCCGGGCCGTGACCCTGCTTGTTGACGGTGTACGGCGTTGCCGGTGCGGAACCGCCCCAGATGGAGGAGCAGCCGGTAGCATTTGCAATGTACATCTTGTCGCCGAACAGCTGGGTAACGAGCTTAGCGTACGGGGTTTCACCGCAGCCGCCGCATGCGCCGGAGAACTCAAGCAGCGGCTGCTTGAACTGGCTGCCCTTGACCGTGGTGTCCTTGAACTTAGCAAGAACTTCCGGCTTCGGATCCAGCTTAACGCCGTAATCGAATACTTCCTGACCCGGGCGCTCGTTGTCGATCGGGGACATTGCGAGGGCCTTGTTGCCCTTCATGCCCGGGCAAACCTGTACGCAAGAGCCGCAGCCCGTGCAGTCCAGGGTGGAAATCGTCATGACAAAGTTCATGCCCGGCATACCGGTCATGGCCTTGCTCTTCACAGCAGCCGGAGCCGCCGCGAGCTCTGCATCTGTCATCGGCACCGGACGGATAACCGCGTGCGGGCAGACCATAGAGCAGAAGTTGCACTGGATGCAGTTTTCCGGAATCCAGGTCGGAACGTCAACTGCAACGCCGCGCTTCTCGTAAGCAGCGGTGCCCTGCGGGGAGGTGCCGTCTGCATACTTTTCAAAGGTGGAAACCGGCAGATCCTTACCGTGGAAGGTGTTAACCGGGATAACCACGTTGTTTACATAGTCCACGAGCTCCGGACGGTCGCCGGTTGCAACGTGCTTCGTGGAATCGTCCACAGCGTCCTTCCAGGAAGCCGGAACATCAATCTTCACGTAGCCGTTAGCGCCGCGTTCAATAGCGTCATGGTTCATCTTAACGATGGCGTCACCCTTCTTGGAGTAGGACTTCGTAGCCGCATCCTTCATGTAGCGGATTGCGTCTTCCTCCGGGATGATCTTCGCGATGGAGAAGAATGCGGACTGGAGAACCGTGTTGATTCTGGTGCCAAGGCCGATCTCCTTGCCGATCTTGAAGCCGTCGATCGTCAGCAATGTATTTCTTAACCTTGCCCGGGAGCTTCTCGTCAAGCTCTTCCGGCGTCCACTGGCAGTTCAGCAGGAAGCTGCCGCCCTTCTTCAGGTCTTCGACCATGTCATAGGTGCCGAGGTAAGCCGGGTTGTGACATGCAACAAAGTCAGCCTGGGAGATGTAATAGGTGGACTTGATCGGCGTATGACCGAAACGCAGGTGGGACATTGTCAGACCGCCGGACTTCTTGGAGTCGTAGTCAAAGTAACCCTGTGCGTACATATCGGTGTGGTCGCCGATGATCTTGATGGAGTTCTTGTTTGCGCCGACGGTACCGTCAGAACCGAGGCCCCAGAACTTGCAGGACTTTGTGCCTGCCGGTGCGGTATCCGGGTGCTCGTTTGCTTCGAGGGACAGGTGCGTAACATCGTCCACGATGCCGATGGTGAACTTCTTCTTCGCATCGTCGCCCTTTTCCATGTTGCGGTAAACAGCGATGATGTCAGCCGGCTTCGTATCCTTGGAGCCGAGGCCGTAACGACCGGTGAGAACCTTAGCACAGCCGAACTGCGTGCCGTTGATAGCAGCCAGAACGTCAAGGTACAGCGGCTCGCCGATGGAGCCCGGCTCCTTCGTTCTGTCGAGCACGGAGATCGTCTTAACGGTTTCCGGAAGCACGTCAAGCAGGTACTTTGCAACGAACGGTCTGTAAAGGTGAACCTTAACAAGGCCAACCTTCTCGCCGGCTGCTACGAGGTAATCGATCACTTCTTCGATGGTCTCACAGACAGAGCCCATAGCGATGATGACCTTCTCCGCATCCGGAGCGCCATAGTAGTTGAAGGGCTTGTAATCGGTGCCGATCTTCTCGTTGACCTTGTTCATGTAATCGACAACGGTCTCCGGAATCGCATCGTAGTACTTGTTGCAAGCCTCACGAGCCTGGAAGAAGATATCGCCGTTCTGTGCCTGGCCGCGGAGAACCGGGTGCTCAGGATTCAGAGCGTGTCTTCTGAACTCGTTTACGGCATCCCAATCGAGCATCTCGCCGAGATCCTTGTAGTCCCATACTTCGATCTTCTGAATCTCATGAGAGGTACGGAAGCCGTCGAAGAAGTGCAGGAACGGAACCTTGCCGTGGATAGCGGAAAGGTGAGCCACAGCGCCGAGGTCCATAACTTCCTGCGGGCTGTTGGAGCACAGCATTGCATAACCGGTCTGGCGGCATGCATAGACGTCGGAATGGTCACCGAAGATGTTCAGAGCGTGGGTAGCAACGCAGCGAGCGGAAACGTGGATAACGCTCGGCAGCAGCTCGCCGGCCATCTTGTACATGTTCGGGATCATCAGGAGCAGGCCCTGAGAAGCGGTGTAGGTGGTGGTAAGAGCACCAGCCGCCAGAGAACCGTGAACTGCACCAGCAGCGCCGGCCTCAGACTGCATCTCCGTTACGCGTACTTCACGGCCGAAAAGATTCTTTCTGCCGGCAGCAGCATACTTATCGGTCTCATCAGCCATAACGGAAGACGGCGTGATCGGATAGATCGCAGCAACGTCGGTAAACGCATAAGAAACATGCGCGGCGGCGTTGTTGCCATCCATGGTCTTCATTTTTCTTGCCATTTAACTAATTCCTCCTTTAAGGATTATCAATGGATTTACCTGACGGCGCAGTACCCCGTTCACCGCCCTGCCGTTTGCAGAACTCTCCCGTAAGCACCTGTCGTCGTTCAAAATAAATTTTATCATTTTTTCGCCTATATGTAAAGGAAAAAACGAGGATTTTTTGAAATTTCTTCTGAATTAACAGAGATTTTCGGCATTTTTTATTTTTCTCCGCTTCGCCTTTCGCCCTTTTCGTCGTTCTCCCTCCGCTTTGTCCGGGATTCGGCGCGCCTCCGGCATAAAATATTGACAACAGCGTTTTTTTGCGGTAAAATTTTAATAATTATATATCGGTGGGCAGTTAGTTTTAGCTAAACATCACGTGACGCTTTTGAAAAGAAAACTCGCTTTTTCATATTGCGTTTTTCTTTGACTTTTGCGGAAAGCGACTTAGGGCGCTTCCCTAAGAACTCGCGAACTTTATTCTCCCGCCTTCACGAAAGCACATTCAAAACCATTTCACTGCTCCCAAACTTTCAGAAAGGATGCTTTTTTCACTATGAACGACGACCCTTACGGCAATTTACTGCCGTCCTCGTCCGTCTTACCCCTCCCCCTCGCTCTGTTGCTGTTTCTGCTCTTTTTCGTGCTTGGCGCGCTTTTCGCCATGTGCGAATCCGCTGCGGAAACGGCTAACGAATCCCGCATCAAAAAAGATGCGGAGTCCGGCGAACCGCGCGCCAAAAAGCTGCTCGAGTATCTCGAACGCAGCGCAGGCATCATTTCGCCCCTGCAATCGGGCATGATGCTTATGGGCTCCTTTGCTCTCGCTGTTGCGGTCACTGGCTTTGCGCCGCGCCTTTACAACGTATTCATCCGCGCCGCGCTCCCTACGGCTGCCGCTGCCGTGCTTTCGGCACTGCTTTGCACATTGCTGTGCGCAGGTCTTTATCTAACGGCAGCAGACCTCGCTCCGAAAAAATTCGTAGCGCACAAGGCTGCACACGGCATGCAGCATACATACAAACTCTGCCCCATGCTGTGCGCCCTCAGCGCCGTCATGCATCCGTTTGTCCTCTTGTGCAACTTCATTTCGGACGGTCTCATGCGTCTTTTGGGCAACGACCCCAAAGCGCTTGATGAAACCGTAACCGAAGAAGAAATCCTCCACATGGTCGGCGAAGGCGAGGAAAAAGGCGTTATCGAAGAAAATGAGCGCGACATGATCACGAACATTTTCGATTTCAACGACACCACCGTCACCGAGATCATGACACACCGTACGGACATCTGCGCCATCGATGAGGAGAGCACCATTGCACAAGCCGCCGTACTTGCGGTGGAAAACGGCTTCTCCCGCCTCCCTGTCTACCGCGAAGACATCGATACCATCGTCGGCATCTGCTATGTTAAGGATTTTCTGCCCTACGTCAACCAGCCCGTACCGGATTTCATCCATTTAAAGGACATGGTTCGCCCGGCGTATTTCATTCCGGAAACGAAAAAGTGCAGCCAGCTCTTTAAAGAGCTCAAGGAGCGCCGCCTGCAGATCGCCATCATCGTCGATGAATACGGCGGCACGGCGGGTCTCGTCACACTCGAAGACCTCATGGAGTCCATTTTCGGCAACATTCAGGACGAATACGACAACGAGCAGGAAGAGATCTTCCGTGTCAGCGAAAACGAGTTCACCGTGGACGGCACCACCTCCATCGACGAGATTTCCGACCTTACCGACACTGAGCTGCCGGAGGGCGATTACGATACCATCGCCGGCCTTGTCACCGACCTTTTAGGCCGCATTCCAAAAGAAAACGAGCACCCCAGTGTACAGGTCTGCGGGCTCACCATCACCGTACTTGAAATCGAAGACCAGCGTCTTTCCCGCCTGCTGATCGTGAAAAATGGCCCCCGGAGAACCCCCGAAGAAGAAACACACGAAGACTGATGTTTTTTGAAAGGAGCGTCCCTATGACATTTTCCGAAGCATTCTACGGCACGTACAAAATCGACAAAAAAGACGGCAAGCCTGCTGACGCGACGGTCATCGCCACCGGCATCATGGTCAACGAGGCGATGTTAGCCGCAGAGGAACTGGCCGCAAACGGTATCGAAGTCCGGGTGATCGATATGCATACCA
>OLXK01002393.1_pt1 | contig 10507 bp, 6 predicted proteins | sample 1674321 | NCBI WGS metagenome assembly OLXK01 (sample SAMEA103958162, study PRJEB25191) | human gut metagenome | reverse complement strand
TTTCGTTGACATTATTCACTGCATTCGGCAACATATAGGTAACAGAAACAGTCTCACCCGGTTGCACGGAGGTTTTGTCGATAATAGCACAAATCTTAGGGCTATCGCCCTCCGCCGCAAATGCGGCGGAGGGGACGGACCCTAAGACAAGAAACATTGCGAGGATTAAAGCACATATTCTTTTCATTTCTTGTCTCCTAAACCAGCTTTAACTCTTTGCAGTGAAAGTGGTAATTTCACCGCGCACATACTGCTCAAGCAGTGAAAGGTCAGTCGAATCAACCTTATTATCCTTATTTACATCGGCTTGTGCGAGCAGATCGCCACTGAATGTAGTTTCATTCGCTAAATACTGCCGCAGCAAATTAACATCATTTTCATCCACATAACCGAAAGGATCCAAGTCAACATTACCAACCGTAGGTGTTGTCAAACCAATCAGCCTAGTCTGCCAAAGTAGCGCGGGACTGTACCGGCTGGAGCCAAACGCTGCGTCAGTCAACCCTTTATTCATAGAAACAAGAAAGCTTCTATTGCTCATTTTCAGCCGATCCACTGCGGTGGCTGTCTGCGTATCAGCGTTCTTGGCGCTGCCGATACCCTGGGCGCAGGTGAAGTTCAAATAGTACAGGTGCTCCATCGCAGCGGAGGCGTTGTTGGTCATGCCGACCACTGCGCCCACATTGCTGCCGGTGCTCTCCACATAGGCCCGGTTGTAGCAGTTCTTGACAGAAGCGGACGCGCCGGAGGCAAAGGCCACGATACCCGCCACATAGTTGCCAGCACCGGTGATGCTGCCGGTGTTGTAGCAAGCGGTGACGCCCTTGGTGGTCTGACCCACGATGCCGGCCACATAGCCGTTGCCGGTGATCGCACCGCCGTTGTAGCAGCCGGTAATGGTACCGGTAGCGTAGCCGGTGATGCCGCCCACATACTGATAGGCACGGATGGTGCCTTCGTTGCCGCAGTTGGTGGCGTTGGAATTCACCAGACGGCCTGCAACGCCGCCCACGCTGCTCCAGTTGCCATTCACGCGGGTAACCGTGATGTCAACATCGGAGACAACGCCGGAGATGTTGGTATAGTTGGCGTAGGCCACCACGCCGCCGGAATAGGCGTTGGCAACGCTGCCCGTGGAGGTCAGGTACATCTTGCCGGTCACCTTCAGATTCTGAATGGTGGCGTAGCTGCTGCTGGTGCCGTTCACATAGCCGAACAGTCCCTTATACGGGGCCGAGGTAGTGGTGGCACTATAGTAGATGCCCATGTTCTTCACGGTATGATTATTACCGTTAAAGCTGCCCTTGAAGGCTGTGCTGGCGGTAGTGCCGCCGATGGGCGTCCAGTTATAGCCGGCCAGGTCAATATCACCCGTCAGTGCGCCGTTGATGGCATAGCTCCCGCCGTTGACTTGCGCCGCAAACCAAGCCAGCTCCGCTGCGGTACCAATCTGATACACGCCGTCGGTCAGAGTGGGCTGCGTCTTGGTGGTGCCGTCCCATGCGCCGGCAGCAGAGGCCGTCAGCGGAATGGTCTTGGTCAGCACACCGCCGGACACATTGGCCTTGTCTGCACTGCCCAGGTAGAAGCTGCCGTAGACATAGTCGCAGCCGGCGCAGAGCACCGCATAGGTGTAAGTGCCGTAGGGCAGGTTCTCATACTCGCCGTTGCTGTTTGCGGTATGGACATTGCCTGCGGCATCCGTCAGCGTCACAGTGGGCGTGGCGGTGGTGGGATTGGTAATATTCAGCTTCAGCTTGAAGTTATAGCGCGGAGTGACCTCCACATTCACATTGGGGAAACGGTTCAAGCAGAAGTTCACCGTGACCGCATTGAAGTTCGTGCCCACGCCGGTATCCGACATATTATACAGGGTGGCAAACGGGTTCGCCGCCGAGTACATGGAGCCGTAGGTATAACCGTTGGTGAGCTGAACATTGGCGGTGCTGCCGGAGCCAAAGTCCACATTCGTCGGGATTGTCAGCTCCAGCTTGGCCTGATCCATCTGCTGATACTGGGCGACATTGGTCTTATAGGCCGTATCGCCGCAGGAGTAGAACAGGTTGTAGGTAGTGGGGTTGAAGATACCACTGTACTTGTAGATGCCACGGTAGCTGCCCTCGAAGGTGAGAGACACCTTATCGCCGGGCATGATCTCCGTCTCCTGGGGATTGGAGGCGTTGGTGACCGTGGCGGTCACTTCGGCCACGCGAGCCAGACTGTAGGACACCTTGTTGTTAGCTGTCATCTTGATGACAACAGTACCACCGGCCAGCCCCGCATTGCGGAAGCCCAGGAGACTTGCATGGTACTTACCGTTGGAATCCGCCGTCAAGGTGGTCCAGCCGGAGAGAGCGCTCTCCATGGTGGTCTTGTTGGTGGTGACAATGGCGTACTGAACATTGGACACACCATAGTCTTCGCTATTGCTTGCCACCGTGAAGTCCAGGGTGGGGGCGGTGTCGTTGCTCAGATAGAACCAGTTGTCGTAGTTATAATCCCACGCCGACGGGCGAGAAGAACTCAAGCCGTTGGAATTATAGGCGATATTGGCCGTTGCGGTACCGTTTTCCTCGCTGCTGAGCACAAAAACACTGGTGCGCTCCGGATTCGTGGCCGGATAGAAGCCGCCGTGGGTGCCATGTGTGTCATCTGCCGCATATACATCCAGCGCCTTGTAATTCACGGCAAGGATGGTCGTTCCGTTCGGTTTCACATCGAGCCAGTTGTTCTCGGCGTTGCCGCCGTTGGACTTCTGCAGGGTGGGCGAACCAGCCAGCGTATGAACCTCAAATTCAGGCTCAATCATGATATTTGCCGCGTCAGAGTTGATGATCTGCCACAGGCGGTAAGAACGGATACGCTCTGTCCCGCTCGTGTACTTGTAGCCGCTGGGGGACAAGAAGGTCTGAATCTCCGCTTCGTCACGGGTCTTGGCCATCGTGCCAAGATTAGAGAAGCTGTGGGAATACTGATCCGTGGAGTCTCCAGCATTGAAGGTGAATTCCTTCGCAAAACTGGTGGTGCTGCTCTGGAGCCATCCGGCCTTGGTCACATAGGTGGTGCCGCTGCGGATGTCCTTCAAGCGCCAGGTGTAGTTGGAATTGCTCTTGCTGATTTTGTAGATCAGCGTTCTGGTAGCGTCAGCGGATGCGTTTGCATCGCCTTTGGTGCTGCCCGTCTTCGGCTCAATGATCTGTGTGTTGAAATTATTATACTGGAAAAACAGGTTGAAGTCCGCATAGGCAGGAACCGTCACCGTCAGGTTGATGGCCTGGGAAAGCGCCAGGTTCTTTGTAACAACCGTGTATCCGGCGGCAGTCGTGTTGTTGATCGCCTGAGTGAAGATGTAGTCCTCGGCACAGGTGCCGATGGGTTCCACATAGGCATTCCAAAGGGCTGCGTTTCCGGCAGAGTACAGCATGAAGGGGTAGTAAGTATAATTGCCGGAAGTATAGGGCGCACCATGCTGCACATCGCCGCCCATGCTGGGCATTGAGATACGGGCAGTGTAGTCGCTTGCGGTGAAGTAGGTGTTATCGGTTTTGCGGCTCGTGGTGTAAATGGAATGCAGCCGCAGGTAGAGGCTCGTACCGCCGCCGGTGCCGCCGTCCACATTGGTCTCTGTGGGCAGGGTCAGGCTGTGGCCGCCGAGGTAGATATCGTACTTTTCGGTAGAGGCATTGTAGCCATACGCACGGAAAGAGTACTTGCCGGGAGCCAGGGAAGCATAGAACTCATTGTAGTTGCCGTTCTTGTTGCCCGTTGTGGAGTTCAGTGTGTTGGTAAAAGTGCTGTCCCAAAATTGGACGCTCTCGTACAGGCTGGAATCGACGCCATCCTCCCGATAAATGTAGGTGTCGCCATCTTTACCGATGTAATCGGCACCCTTCGTATCGAAGCCCTTAGTCTTGTAGAGCTTGATGAGCGGATAAACATTGCCGTTGGAGGAGTAATTCATATCCTGGCCAACATAGAAGGTGTAATTCTGCGGAGTTCCTGCTCTTACATCCAGAGTCAGCGTCCAAGTGTCCGTAGAATCGCCGTAGGTATTGGTCGCATGGAATTCATAGACATATGTACCGGCGGCATTCTCCGTGATCTGGATGGTGGTGCCGCCGAACAGAGCCGGAGTGAAATAGTAGGGGCCGGTCCTGGTATCTCCAACAGATCTATAATAATAGTAGTTGGTGTAGTCCAGCGCTGTGCCGTCCGGATTCTCGAAGATATTACCGGCCTGCAAGTCGGTGAGATTGTAAGCATAGCCAGCCGTTACCGTATCGCTTGCGGTAGAGGACACGCCTTCCTTCAATCTCGGGATCTGCTGGTTGGCATCCGTTACGGTCAGGGTGATGGTGTGGGTAGCCGTTCCAGTATTATCGGAAGCGGTCAGCACCACCGTGTAAGTCCCCGCAGCAGTGGGGGTGTAACCCAGAATCGTGCCGTTCAGCGCCTGAGCAACGCCGTTGATAGTCGCCGTGTAGGTCAGCGTATCACCGTCAGCATCGGTAAACACATCAGCCAAATCCAGCGTCCACGCATTACCAAGTGTTACATTGGCTGTGGTGATTGCATCGGAAGCGACCGTAGGGGCCGAGTTGCCTTCATAGGTGAAGGCGAGGAAGTGGACGGGCGCATAGCTGGCGCTGCCGTCATACTCCGGCGCATAGGCAGTTCCGCTACCATCTGCACCCAGCACAAAGCTCTTTTGGACCGTGGTCCCATCCTCGGCGGTACGGGAGTAGTTCAAGGGAATTGTGATTGTGATATCCCCATTGCTCTCCGTATAGGCCATTTCTACACCGCCGCCAGTCCACTGCGGCACATCGGCGTAGTAGCCGGATGCTTCACCGCTCGTGGCATTGGTCAGTATGGCAGCGCCTTTGTAGGTGGCCTTTACATAGGTCGTGCCTGCGGGAACGGTGACCAAGTAGTAGGGCACATTCTCGAAAGCAGAGTAGCCGGTAAAGGTCACAGGGTTCTGCACACTGATGGTTGCCGTTCCTGTGGTCTGGTCATTCGCACCATAGGGAACAATACTATCCAGCGGCGCAGCTACTGTGGCTTGTTCCGTTGCAAAGACTGCCGTGGGAAGGATGGATAGAACCATCATGAGCGCAAGCAGCATTGAAAGGAACTTTTTCGCTGTCTTTTGCATTTCCAATCTCCTCTCAGAAAATTTTTTATAATAAGGCCTGCCGGCATTATTACCTTAGCTGCGAGCACATTTTCGCATCCAATAAGAAAATAACAAGGTTATATAGGGGCGCGACACCCTATTATAATTGGTGTCGCGTTCCGATCTGTCCAAGGCGAAAGGTGCTTTCGTTAAGAGGATTGGGCGGAAGGGGCTGGCTAAGCCCCTTCTGCCCATATGGAAAGCTGGCGGATCTCCGCCCTCGACTTGGCAAACCTTACTCAAGCATTACATCTGTTGCAACGAAGGTTTCCTCTGTGGCTTCGTGAACAGCGCATTTGCTTTGGCGTTGCTTGACTCGCTCAACCCGTGCTGCCCGTTTAGCGTCACGCTCGCTCCGATGCAGCTGAATTTGGATATTCTTTTCGTTTTGATAGCGCCCGCAATCTCTATTGCGGGGTTTTTTGTATATAGGATTCAAGTGGGCGGCTCTCAGCGCATCTTTCCAATCGCCAAAGCGCTCTGCGATGTAACTGCCACCGACGATCTCGATGGGGGCAGGGGACTTTCCCCAATGTCCGGCGCAGCGCCGGAGATAGGCCGCCAGCTGATCCAGGCTGTCGCCTGCGTGTTTTTCCGCAAAAGCGCGGTCCTGCTCAGCCAATGCATCCCGTGTTCTTTTGGCAATGTGCTGCTCGTACCAATTCGCTCCGTCAAAATTTTGCGCACCTGCTACTTTACCCATGGGCACACCTCCTTAATGATTCATGACAAAAAAAGCGCTGATAAACCCATACCGGGTCATCAGCGTACACTTCTGCCATATCAGCACCACGGAGAGAGTGCCCGCTGCCTTTGAGTCCTAACTACACAATTCTACTGACTTGCGCCATGAGATACTCTCTGCGTTTATGATCTGTCTTCTCACGACTTTCTCGCAATGACGGACTTTCGTCCCAGTGGTTTCCCGCCTCGATCATATCCTTGCGCTTACAGTGCCGACCGCATGGGGAATCGCACCCCTTTCCTTCAGGGCAATCACCTGGCCGTTTCCAGCTCGGATGACCGCCGTGCAGCATCATCGGACTCGATTATTCTGTTTTCCAGTATCACTTCGTTTGTTAAGGGAATACTACAATAGATCCTCCGGAAATGGGCTTTCGTAAATTTATCCCATTTGCGAAGCAAACTCCTCTTTAACCATCTACATTATATCGGCCTTTTTGTCGCTTGTCAATGCCTGAAATGCGGTTATTTAGCAAAATTCGCACATAAATCACAAATGTATACATTGATCGCACCCAATTCACCCGCATTTTTGCAGAGCCATATCGATCAAAATTAAAATGTTAGTAAAATACGCCGTCAAAAACATCGTCAAGGAGGAAATCAATATGCCAAGGCGTGGAGAAAATATTTACAAGCGTAAGGATGGGCGCTGGGAGGGACGGTATATCCGGGGGCACTCGTCCTCCGGCCGTGCCGAGTACGGCTATGTTTATGCCAGGAGTTATCGGGAGTGCCGTGCAAAACGGCAGCAGCGCCTGGAATCCCTTCAAGAACTGCCGGCGAAAACTTCCTCACTCACGCTGAATCAGGCTGCGGAGCGGTTTCTTGCGGACAAACAGGATAAATTGAAGCAGTCCACGCTTGCCCGATATGCCTATATGCTGGAACACTATATTCTGCCCGCTTTGGGAGCGGTGCTTGTATGCCAACTGACGGCGAATCAGATTTCCGATTTTCTTCGCCGTCTTCAGAAAAATGGTCTTTCCGGAAAAAGCGCCAGAGATGTGGGGGTGTTATTGAAATCCATTCTGAAATACAGCGCCCCAAAAGCAGGCTGTTCCTGTCCGGGCCTGACTGTGGAGTTGCCAGCATATCGGAGAAAGCAGATTGACATATTCTGCCCGGATGAAGTCCAGCGATTGGCACAGAAGATTGTAGTTGAGCCGACGACCACCGGGATCGCTATTTTGCTGACGCTAAACACCGGCTTACGCCTTGGAGAGCTGTGCGCCCTGCAATATAAGGATATTGACCTACAAAACGGGGTAATCCATGTCACCAAAACCGTGCAGCGTATCCGCAGCGGGGATCGCACTTGTCTGGCCGTGCTGCCGCCCAAAAGCAACAGTGCTCATCGTACCATCCCCCTGCCGCTGGACATGGCCATCCTCCTGAAAAAGGCTGTTCAGTCTCATCCAGATGGAGAAAAATACCTCTTGACCGGGAAAAATGTGCCTATGGAGCCACGGACACTACAATACCAATACCAGGTCTTGCTAAAGGCGACGGGTATTCCATATCGAAATTTCCATGTGTTGAGGCACACCTATGCCTCCCGATGCGTGGAGCGTGGAGTCGATGTCAAGAGCCTGAGCGAGATGCTTGGTCATACAGATGTCCGCACGACACTCCAGGTCTATGTTCACTCGTCCTTGGAGCACAAAATGCGGGTAATTCAGAGTATTTGCTTCCTTGCACCGGTGTTGGACCCGGACTGTTCGCCGTCACCGTCTCCGTCAGATCATCCGGAAGCACCCCGATACCAGCAGCTTTTGACGACTCTATCGCAAATGGGATAAATTTACGAAAGACAATCGCTTCTCATTCCCACAAGGTTCATTACAAATTCATTATACTGTTTGGCATGTTGTCGTCAATTCGTTTGCTGCGCCGATATGTGGTAAAAGTGGTGTCACCGTTAGGGCGACACCACTTTTTTACTGCTATGGGCGCAGAATGCCGTAGCCCATGATTTCATACTGCCCTACAGGATAGCGGTTCACCCGGCAAAGGTTTCCGGAATTGCCCTCGACGGCGTAGATAATACCGTTCTCCACCTTCTGGACAATACCCGCATGATCTGCCGCTCCGTCCTGGGAACCGGAGCCGCCCTTGTTATCCCAATCGAAGAAGATAATCATTCCGGGGACAGGCTCAGCAGAACCGTCAATCCACTGTCCACGCTCCCGAAACCACTGCACACCATTTTCACATCCAGCAAATTTCGGACAAACGCCCATCTCAATATAGCCGCACTGATCGGCGCACCAGCTTACAAAACAAGCACACCATTCCACACGGCTTCCGAAGCCGTACCAAGACCAGTACGGTTCGCCGCCTACATTGCCGACCTGTGAAAGCGCCACGGTGACGATCTGATCGTCACTGTATCGGATACCGTAAAGCACCGCTGCCCAAATAGAGGTGTTCTCATCCTTGAGAAGCTCGGCAAGATACTCCCGCTGTTCTGCGTCAAAGCCGTATAGGTCAGCCATCTCATCCACTGTCAAATGAGAAACGGTAATATAAAGCGTTGTTTTTGTGACTGTCGTTTCCGTCTGAACGATGTTGCCGTTTCCGTCGTCCGTTTCGGTAATTTCCGTTTCCGAGTGGCTTTCACTGCGGGAGGATATGGAGTTCATCTCCCAAAATATGTCCGAGAGAAGCTACTTCTTGCTCTCGTCCATCGTGGCAACCTCCTGCGGGTTGTCCTTGTCTGTATTCGTCTTGACTGCATAGACCGCAAGCACATCCTTCCACACGGCTCGACCGCCGCTGATCTCCATATTATCATAGGCTACGGAGTTTTTCTCCGCCTCCATCTTGGCGTCATAATCAGCGTTAATTTCTTGCACGGCTGTTTGCATCGACATCCCCGTGCCGGAGTCCTCACCGGAGAAGAACACCCCGAAAACAGAGCCGCATATCAGAGCAATCAGGCAAATTACGACAATGACCGCAACGGCAACCCAGCCGCCTGCGGCGATAGCAGCGACCAATGCTTTTGTCGCCGCTATGATTGCTTTGACTGCGGCAATCGTTGCTTTAACGGCAGCTTTTACACCGGCAACCGCTGCCTTGGCTGTGGCTTTGGCGGCTTGTGCAGCTTTTTGCGATGCTTTCACCGTAGCCTGTGCGGTTTTCTGCGCCGTCTTTGCCGCCTGCTGCGTGGTCTTGATTGCCGTTTTCGTGGTCTTGACCGACCTCTGTGCGGCTTTGGCTGCACCGTTCCCGGCAGTCTTGATGGTTTTCTTACCGGCAGACCTGGCAGACTGTTTGATCGTCTTTTCCGTTTGCTCGACCGCCTTGATGGTCTTATTCCCGGAGGTGCGGACAGTCTGCCTTTTCATTGACTCAGCCGCCCGCTTTTCCCGGAACCTCTGAACACCGTCCTTTGCTTTGGACACATTCCGTTTCGTTTCTTCCAGTCCCTTGCGCCCCTGCTTATCAAACTGGTGCGCCGCTTCGTGCGTAATACGGTCAACGCCGCCTTCCACTCGGTCGGAGGCGTACTCCTCGGCATTATGCTCATCCGGGTGCGTTGTGTGTTCTGCCTTTTCCTTCGTCTGCACATAGGCGGAGCGCATACGGTTTGCGGCGATTGCCGCTTTGTCGATCTTCTTGATTGTACCTTTCACGACATCTCTCGTTTTAATATCAGCCATTGAACCCTCCTTTCCGGGGCGTACCCAAACGCCCCTAAATTAAAAGCGAGGGGTAAAGGTATAAACACCTTACCCCTCAAGGTGCGGGAGCTGAAAAGTCTTGATATTGCTGGCTCTTTCAGCGCCTATTTTTCGACTCTGCCCGTTTTCTTCTTGCGTACTCTGCCTGCTGAGCTTTGTAAGCTCTTTGAGCGCACTTCTCGCAATATTTCTTTCGGTTGCCCTTCTTGATAATCGGCGCACCGCAGGACACGCACTTTTCAAAGCGTGTGCCAAGAATATCCGCTTCCAGCAAAGGCTCTGCCGGCAAAACAGCTTTGCGGAAATACTTGCAGAGAAGTGAGTATGAGATGCTCTGCACACAGGCGCAGGGTTCTCCGTCATCCAGCGCAAGGCAGTTGCCGTTGTCATAATTGGCACAAAGGCGCTTAATTAGGGCGTTCGCCCTCTGCCGTTGCTTCGGCGTGAGTCTTGGCAGCATCTGCACCACCGTCCTCCGTTATGCGCTTCGCCACGACCACAAGACGGCTGTTGTTGCGGCTGTACTCACAGGTAGACAGCGTAATGAGCTTATCACCGTATTCGGCGGTCACGCCGGTATCATAGAAAGACAGCTCCTTGCACTTGGCAATGAAGTCGTCAAACTCATTGGCACTCTCTGCGTCTATAAAGCGATAAAACTTGAATGCTTCGGGACTGTCGGTGTAGACCACCGTGCGGAATACTGCAACGATCTCATACCCCTGCTTATCCGTCAGTGTGTTGAAGGTGATTATCCGATGCTCGCTCCAAAAGTCTTTGTTCTTGAACTTTTCAAGGTGGGCAAACATCGAACCGTTGGACATATGGTGTCCGTAGATCACAAGATTGTCGGACGGCTCCTGCACATCGCAATCCTCCTGCACATAGGGACAGC
>OLXK01002391.1_pt1 | contig 10509 bp, 9 predicted proteins | sample 1674321 | NCBI WGS metagenome assembly OLXK01 (sample SAMEA103958162, study PRJEB25191) | human gut metagenome | reverse complement strand
GCATATCAATCCTGTAGGAAAGCTCATCTCTTTTTACCATCATCCTGATATGAGATTCATCCTTTCCAAACTGAATCATATCCTTATCTCTGCTTCCTTTATGCGATTTTGTAGTTCCGCAAAGATAAAGTGCCTCCAGGATATTGGTCTTTCCCTGAGCGTTATTGCCGTAAAATATATTCGTCCCCTGTGCCAGATCGAGTTCCAGAGAATCATAATTTCTGAAATTTTTTAACTGAACAGATTCAATATACATTTATTCACCTGATCACTTTAATTTCTTTTCCATCATAAGAAACGATGTCACCTTCATAAACCTTTCGGCCACGACGGTCATCTACCTCTCCGTTTACTTTTACCAGTCCGTCAGTGATCACATATTTCGCTTCAACCCCGTCCTGAACCATATCTGCAAGTTTCAGTAACTGCCCCAGTTTTATAAATTCATCTCTGATTTTGATTTCCAAATCATTCACCTCTTATCTGGACTGATTCTATTTTTATCTATTCTGATTCTGACTGATATTTACTGGCAGGATCAGATATGTGTAGTTTTCTTCATCATCTCTGATAAAACATGGTGCTTTCGGGTTCATCAGATAAATATCAACCGTTTCATCATCAATAACACGAAGAGCATCGATCAGAAATCGCGGATTAAATCCGATCATAATGTCCTTGCCTTCTTTATTGATATCAATTTCTTCATCCATAGAACCGATCTGAGACTGAATCTTAAGTTCAATATTATCATCTGTGATTGAAAGAATGATCGGTTTTTTATCACTTTCTTTTACCAGAAGTGTCGCACGGTCAATACAGTCCAGAAGCTCTTTTTTATTTACCTGAATCTTGGTTTCGTAGTCACTGGAAAGCATCTGATCAATGCGGAAATATTCACCCTCAATCAGACGTGACACAACAACGGTATCATCAAATTCAAAGACAATATGATTTTTTGTAAAGAAAATACTGACTTCATCTTCGGTTTCGCCTGATAAAATCTTACTGATTTCGATAAGTGTCTTTCCAGGAACGACAAATTCGGTATTGTTCGCGTAGTTAATCGCCTCGCGGCGCAGGGCCAACCGGTAGCCGTCAACCGACACAACATCTAAATTTCCGCTTTCAATTTTGAACAAACTGCCCTGATGGATCGGCTTTGCGGTGCTGTCTGCGACGGCGAAAAGCGTCTGGCGAATCATACTTTTTAAGAGTTCCTGCGGCATTTTGATTGTATCGGCATCGGTGATTTTCGGCAGCTCCGGGAATTCTGCCGAATCCATACCGATGATGGTAAAGCAGCTCACGCCGGAGGTGATAGTGGCGGTGTTGCGATCGTCCACGTCGATGGTGATGTCCTCGTCCGGTGAACGGCGGACGATTTCGGCGAACAGCTTTGCGGTGAGGATGATCGCGCCCGGCGCGGAAATGATGGCGGGTAGCTCGGTCTGCATGCCGATTTCAAGATCGTAAGCGGTCAAAATGAGGCGGTTTTCTTCGCTGCGGATAAGGATGCCTTCGAGCGCCGGAATGGAAGTTTTGGAGGAAACCGCTCTTTGCAGATTGGTTACGGCTTCGTTCAACAATCTTTTTTCTACGGTGAATTTCATGTGGATAAGTTCTTCCTTTCTGCGCGGTTTTGTGGTTTTGGCTTTTTGTTTAGCATTTTGGACCGCGAAAGTTTTACCGCGCATTTTGGTTTTTCACATTTCTATGTGTTTTTGGGTGCGGAGATGTGGAAGGAGTAAGCTTGCGGTCCTTTTTTATATTTATTTTAAGTATAAGTTATAGCAGTAGTCGTAGAGGGTGTGAAAAAGTTGGAAACTCCAAAAAGTGGCTTTGGACAGGTGAAAATCGCGCGAAAGTTTTGCGAAAATTGATGTGGAGGAATTGTGGAGAGTGTGGAAAATTGAATTTCGTCCACAGAGCAGTTGAAAACTCTGTGTGAAATGTTGAAAACTCGTTGATTTTATTTTGGCTTTCGCGCGTAAGGACGCCAACGATCGAGTCCTATATCTTGTGGTTGAACCTCAAAGGCGGCTACAAGAAGCCCTGCGGCAATTATACAGAGCGTTATAGGAAATGCTCTGTATTTGATATTTTTAAAAGTGCAGCGGTTTTGCCGATATTCCAGTATATAGGAAAGAATAAGGGAAATGGAGCACTTCAGGGGTGGAAGAGGATCAGCGGTCGCGAATATTTTTGATGATGTCGCTGACGGTGGCCTTCGTCACGGGATCGCGCGCAGATTTTTCTTCGATTTGCTGGATGGCGTAAACGACGGTGGAGTGGTCTCTGCCGCCGAATTCCTTGCCGATCTCGACCATAGGCATCTGTGTAATCTCGCGCACGACGTACATGGAGATCTGGCGCGCAAAGGAAACATTTGCGTTGCGCTTGGAGGACTTGATATCTTCCGGGGAAACGCCGTAGGTGCGGCCGACCTCTTCAATGATTTTGCTGACGGTGACAGGCGCAGGCTGCTCGTTGTTTACGATGTCGCTGATGGCGCGCTGTGCCGTACTGATAGTGGGGGTGGCGCCTTCCACAAGGTGGATGGCGTTGAGCTTTTTGACCGTGCCTTCCAGCTGGCGGATGTTGCTCTTGAGCTTCTGTGCGATGAATTCGCAGACGTTGTCCGGCACACTGAGACCGACAAGCTCGGCTTTGCGCTTGATGATTGCCATGCGGGTCTCAAAATCCGGCGGCTGCACATCGGCGGTAAGGCCCCACTCAAAGCGGGTCTTCAAACGATCTTCCAAGGTAGCGATGTCGCGCGGGGGACGGTCGCTCGTTAAAACGATCTGCTTTTTGGATTCGTATAATGTATTGAATGTGTGGAAGAACTCTTCCTGCGTGGATTCCTTGCCGGCGATGAACTGAATATCGTCGATGAGGAGTGCGTCGGCCTTGCGGTACTTTTCGCGGAAACTCACGGTGGTACCGGCGCGGATGGCCTCGATCAGCTCGTTTGCAAACTGGTCGCCTTTGACGTAAATGATATCCTTATCCGGGAAATTCTTTTTGAGCTCGTGACCGATAGCGTTGAGCAGGTGCGTTTTGCCGAGGCCGGAGTTGCCGTAGATAAAGAGGGGATTGTAGTTTTTGGCCGGCTCTTTTGCAACATAGCGGCAGGCTGCGCAGGCAAATTTATTGGAGCTGCCCTCGATGAACGTTTCAAATGTGTACTCGTATTCGTCATCGTCCGGCACGCGCTCTTTTTCTTTTTTCTCCATCGGGGTGATGAGCTTATAGGTGAAAGCTTCGCCGAAAACGCTCTGTACGGCGTCGTTCAAGCACTTGTGAAAGCCGCGCTCGATGGTGGATTTGTTAAATTCGTTCGGCGCTTGAATGATTGCAACGCCTGCTCCGAAATCGAGCGAGATGGGGACGAGCTTGCTGAACCAGGTTTCATAGCTCACGTCGGTGACCTGCTTTTTGCAGTAGTCGCAAATGAGGTCCCATGCTTCTAAGAATGATTCCATTTCCTTATTCCCTTTCTTTTAGGTTTTGGTATCGGTATGCGCCCATAGCCGCGCCGCGGCGGTCATGATGACCGAAGAAGCGGCATTGAAAGTGCATTTTGACGCTAAAATACTAATATATAGTGTAGCACAAAACCGCAAAGTTGTCCACAGAAAACCTGTGGAATGTTGAAAAATCTGACGGACTTCACAGGCAAAAAGCGGGAAAGAAACGTGTTTTCGGCAGTTTATACGCAGAAAGGGTGGAAAAAGGGAGCGCGAAGGCAGATTTTTAACGCAGGAATGGGAAATTTTGCCCCGAGCTCCCATAACCTTTCTTGAAAAAAGATCGATTAAAAACATTTAGCATTGCGCACGTTGCTTTGTGTTTTTTCAGGCTGAAAAAAACATGTAGGCCTTCTATTTTCGTCTGCTTTTACCTTTGCAGCGCTTCATTCCAAGTTTTTTTCCGTAAAAACCCGAAAAAAGGTTGACAGCTTCTACGGTTTTAAGGTATAATGCTTATCTGTAACGGACTGTTATTTGCAGACCGCATTTTGATAAGTAACCTCGTGAAAGGAGGGTTTTTGATATGCTGAGAACCTATCAGCCGAAGAAGCTCCACAGAAAGAAGGAGCACGGCTTCAGAAAGAGAATGTCTACACGCAACGGACGTAAAGTTCTGGCGCGTCGCAGAGCAAAGGGCAGAGCACGTTTAACCTATTAATGTATGCTTTGAGGGTCACCGCTGCGTGACCTTTCTTTGTTTTGCCTGATTTTTTCGGCGGCGAGGCTCTGCTATACGCAGCTTTGGCCTTACCGAACGGCTTTGGAGGCTTACCCATGGACATCCTTGTGCCGCTGACCGAAAACCACGAGTATAAGCGCGTTTACGCCCGCGGGAAAAGCGCGGTGCGCCCGGCGCTTGTGCTGTATTGCCTGCGCAATAAAAAGGTGAAGCAGGCGCGCGTGGGCATTACGGCCAGCAAAAAGATCGGCAACGCGGTCAAGCGGAACCGTGCGCGGCGCCTTCTGCGTGAAAGCATCCGTGTGCTGTACCCGCAGCTGAAGCCGGGGTATGACCTTGTCCTCGTCAGCCGCGGCAGAACGCCGTTCGCAAACTATCAAATCGTATCTTCGCAGTTAAAAAGCGCGCTTGAGGAACTCGGCGTGCTTGTTGCCCTACCCAAAGATAAAAATAGCTCCGCAAAAACGGCGGAAGATGACTCCGAAAGGACGTCGGAGACGGGCGAAGAAACCGCAAGTGTAACGAAAGAAGAATTGTCATAACGACAGATCAGAAAAGCAGTATGAGAAAACAGAAAGAGCCTGTGTCCGCTGTGATACAATATAAAGGCGGACGCATTTCGGCGAAAAGAGGTGTGCGGTATTGGCCGCGCCGCGCCGTCATTGGGCTTATCCATCTCTATCGGAAGCTGAGACCGCGTGCAACGCGCGGCTGCTGCAAGTATATCCCCACCTGCTCACAGTACGGGGAAGAAGCCGTGGAGCGGTATGGCGCCTTACTCGGCGGCGTGCTTGCGCTTTGGCGCATTCTGCGGTGTAATCCGTTTTCCCGCGGTGGCTATGACCCCGTGCCGGAAAAGCGAAAAAAAGAATAAGTTTTGATCCGGGAAGGATTTGGTCAACTACTATGATGTCTATTTTTAATTTCTTCGGCAGCGTACTCGGTTATCTGCTGTGGTTCCTGTACACCGTTTTCAAAAACTACGGTATCGCGATCATCCTGTTCACGATCATCGTAAAGGCGCTGATGTTCCCGTTCTCGATTAAATCGCAGAAGAGCATGGCGGCGCAGTCCAGATTGGCAAGCAAGCAGCAGGAGCTGCAGAAGAAGTACGCCAAGGACCAGATGAAGTATAACGAAGAGCTGCAGAAGCTCTACGAAAAAGAGGGTGTGAATCCCGGCGGCGGCTGTCTGACGACGCTGCTTCCGTTCCCAATCATGCTCGGCATTTATTACTCCGTTATTTATCCGTTCTCGAACACCCTGCATATTGCAAAGGACACCATTTCGCAGGCTACGGAATTCGTTTCTAAGATTCCGGGCATTGCGAGCACGAACCAGTATGTAGAGCTTGAGATCGTTAAGAATTTCGACGCACTGAAGGACCACCTGACGATGTTCTCCGCGGACGATGTGCAGAAGATTGAGTTTTTCGGCAAGGGATTCAAGTGCTTCGGTCTTGACCTGCTCGCGTCCCCGAACACGAGCTCGTTCGCTTCTATGCTGTGGATCATCCCGGTGCTGGCACTTGTGACCTACTGGGGTCAGTCCTTTGTCATGCAGAAGCTGCAGCCCACACAGCAGCAGGGCGCAGGTCAGGGCTGCATGAAGGTCATGATGTACGGCATGCCGCTCCTGTCCGCATACTGGGCATACATCATGCCGGCAGCTGTCGGTTTCTATTGGATTATTTCCGCGCTGGTCGGTTTTGCACAGACGCTCATCACGCACAAGTATTTTTCGCCGGAGCAGGTCTCCGCAAAGTCGGAAGCGAGCCGCTATGTGACGCTTTTACAGGCGGATCGGAAGGTAAAGCCGCTGCCCGCAAACCTGCAAAAGCAGATCGCCGATAAGATTGAGGCGAAGAACCAGGCGCAGGCAGAGCGCCAGGCCGCGCAGAAGGAAAAGAAAGCGGCCGGTAAAAAAGGCGGAAATGCGCAGAAAAACAAAGGCAATTCTACCGATTATCTCGGAAGCAAGAAATAAATAAAGGCTGTTATCCCCACCTCCTTTCACTCCGAAACGGGATAAAGATAGAGTATTGAAAAGAAGAAAGGAAGAAGAAAGCCATGGTAAAAGAAGCAATCGCAACAGGCGCAACCACAGAAGAAGCGTATGAAAAAGCATGCGCAATGTTGGGCGTAGACCCCGCAGACGCAGAGTTTGAAGTTCTTGAAACGGAAGAGAAAAAGCGCTTCGGCCTTTTCGGCGGCAGACCGGCAAAGGTGCGCGCGTTCATCCGTTCCACACCGGCAGACGCCGCAGCAGAGTATCTGCGCAACGTTCTTTCCGGCATGGGCCTCGGCGACGTAAATATTGAGATCCGCGAGGAAGAGGCAGGCGCAGAGCTTGTGCTCACCGGCGAAAATATCGGCTTCATCATCGGCCACCGCGGCGAAACGCTGGATTCCCTCCAGTATCTTGCGTCTCTCGTTGCAAACCATGTGGACGAGTCTTATTACCGCATTACGCTGGACGTGGGCAATTACCGCGAAAAGCGCAAGGAAACGCTTGAAAATCTCGGCAGAAAGATGGCTGCCCGCGCCGTAAAGACCGGTCGCAATGCCTCCTTGGAGCCGATGAACCCGTATGAGCGCCGCATCATCCACACCGCCGTGCAGGAGGTTGAGGGTGCGAAGTCTTGGAGCGAGGGTGAAGACCTTGCCCGTCACGTTGTGATCGGCCCTGAGGGCGGCGAGCGCTACGTGAGACGCGATAACCGTCGCGGCGGCAATAATCGCGGCAGGAACGGCGGCTACAACCGCGATAATCGCGGCGGCCGCGCTCCGCGCAGAGATAATCGTGACAGCCGTCCGGCACAAAACCGCACCGCTCCCGCAGCACCGCGTGTTCTGGACGATGTTTCCACGCCGTACGGTAAGATCTCCAAAAACTAAAACTTTAAAACAGAGAACCTCCGTATACTTTGGTATGCGGAGGTTTTTGCGCTTTCTCTGTGATTTTCCTGCGTTTTCCGACATTCTGCGTGACAATCTTTTCGCCGCGTGGTATAATACAAAATGAGAAAGTGTTGCATGTGCAGCGAACGAGAAGAAGGGATAAACTATGAAGACCATTGCAGCAATCTCTACGGCGGCGGCGCTGGGCGGCATCGGAGTCATTCGCATTTCGGGCGATGAGGCCCGCGCGGTCGGCGACCGTGTTTTTAAGTCGGTTTCCGGCGCGAAGCTCTGTGATATGGCGGGTTACACGTGCCGCTTCGGACACGTGTATGCGCCGGACGGCGAGCGCCTCGATGAGTGCGTTGCGACCGTTTTTGCCGCACCGCACAGCTTTACGGGTGAAGACGTGGTGGAGCTTTCCTGCCACGGCGGATTGTTCGTTTTAAAAGCGGTTTTGCAGGCGGTTTTTGCTGCCGGTGCGGTCTCTGCGGCGCCGGGAGAATTTACGCGCCGCGCGTTTTTAAACGGCAAAATGGACCTTGCGCAGGCGGAAGCCGTCATGCAGATCATCTCCGCGCAAGGGCGCGAAGCGATGAAAGCGGCGCAGGCGGGACACGACGGCGCACTTTCCCGCCGCATTGAAAAACTGCGTTCGGATCTGACGGACATCGGTGCGCACCTTGCCGCATGGGCGGATTACCCGGACGACGACATTCCACAGGTGGATGAGACGATGCTGAAAACGCGCCTTGCCGCCGGAAAAACGGCGCTGAAAGATTTGCTCGCCGGCTTTGACGGCGGGCGCATTCTGCGCGAGGGTGTGGTGACGGTCATTGCAGGCCGCCCGAACGCCGGCAAATCCACGCTGATGAACCTGCTTGCGGGTTGCGAGCGTTCCATTGTGACCGATCTTGCGGGCACGACGCGTGATGTGGTGGAGGAGACTGTGCTGCTCGGTGAAATTCCGCTGCGTCTTGCCGACACCGCCGGCATTCGCGATACGGAAGACCGCGTGGAGCAGATTGGCGTGCGCATGGCTTTAGATCGCGTCAAAACGGCACAGTTTGTGCTGGCGGTGTTTGATGCGAGCGAAGAGCTGAACGACGACGATCGCGCGTTGATGGACGCCATAGGCGATACACCGGCCGTGGCGGTCATCAATAAATCCGACCTCACGCCGAAGATCGACCGTGCGGAGATCGATAAGCATTTCAAAGAGATCGTGACGGTCTCGGCGCTTTCCGGCGAGGGACTGCCTGCGCTGCAAAACGCGGCCGCGCGCGCACTGAAAACCGCTGAGCTGAACCCGAACGACGGCATTCTCTATACGGAGCGCCAACGCGCGGACGTACAAAAAGCGCTCACGGCGTTGGAGGAAGCGGAAAACGCTTTGCTTATGGGCATGACGTGGGACGCGGTGACGGTCTCGCTGGAGGGTGCCATTGCAGCTTTGAATGAACTGACCGGAGAGCGTGTTTCAGATGCGGTGGTCGATCAGGTATTTGAAAAGTTCTGCGTGGGAAAATAAGATATCAGAATTGTTATATTTTATCTTTAAAATAAGCTGTATTTCAGAATAAATCGGAAAAGAAGTTAAATTATGAGCTATGATGCAGGAAAATACGATGTTGCCGTGATCGGCGCGGGACACGCGGGAATTGAGGCGGCTTTGGCCTCGGCGCGTCTCGGCTGCCGCACGGTGATCTTCACAATAAATATGGACGCTGTGGGCAACTGCCCGTGCAACCCGAGCATCGGCGGCACAGCAAAGGGCCACCTTGTGCGCGAAGTGGACGCGCTCGGCGGCGAAATGGGTAAAACGGCGGACGAATGTACGCTGCAAAGCCGCATGCTGAACCTTGGTAAAGGCCCTGCGGTGCACTCGCTGCGCGCGCAGATTGACCGCAACAAGTACGCGCGCGTGATGAAGCATAAGCTTGAGCAGTGCGAAAACCTCGTGATGCGCCAGGCGGAGGTCATCGACATTGAGCGAGACGGCGAAAACTGGCTGCTGACGACACGCCTCGGCGCGGTTTACACGTGCCGCGCGGTCGTGCTGGCGACCGGCACATTTCTCGGCGGGCGCATCTTCGTGGGTGAGGTTTCGTATGCGGGCGGCCCGGACGGCATGTTCCCGGCGACGGAACTTGCGGGTTCTTTAAAAGAGCTTGGCATTTCGTTGCGCCGCTTTAAAACCGGTACTCCGGCGCGCGTGCTGCGCTCATCCATCGATTTTACCGACCTCGAGGTTCAAAAGGGCGATGAACCTGTCACGCCGTTCTCATTTGATGCGGAAATGCCGCCGAAAAACTCGGCTGTGTGCTACGTGAGCTGGACAAACGACCGCACGAAGCAGGTCATTCTCAATAATATTCACCGTTCGCCGCTGTATGCGGGCATGATCGAAGGCGTTGGCCCGCGCTACTGCCCGAGCATTGAAGATAAGATTATGCGCTTTTCCGAAAAGCCGCGCCATCAGCTTTTTATTGAACCGTGCGGCGCGGAAACCGAGGAGATGTACTTGCAGGGTATGAGCTCTTCACTGCCGGAAGAAGTGCAGATTGCGTTTTACCGCACGATCAAGGGGCTTGAGCACGTAGAAATCATGCGAAACGCGTATGCGATCGAATATGATTGCTGCGACCCGTTGCAGCTGAACGCCACGCTGGAATTTCGCGATTATCCGGGACTTTACGGCGCGGGGCAGTTCAACGGCAGTTCCGGCTATGAAGAAGCCGCCGCGCAGGGCTTTGTGGCAGGTGCAAATGCTGCGCTGAAAGTCTTAAATCGTGACCCGCTTATTTTAGATCGCGCGGGCTCGTACATCGGCACGCTCATCGACGACCTCATCACGAAAGGCGTCACCGATCCGTACCGCATGATGACCTCGCGCTCCGAATACCGTCTTGTGCTTCGGCAGGATAATGCCGATGAGCGACTGACGCCAATCGGCCGCGAGCTGGGGCTCATCGATGACCGCCGTTGGGCGAAGTTTGAAAAGAAGCAGGCGCAGAAAGAAGCGGAGATGAAGCGCGCGGAGAAAACGGTGTTTTCGCCGACGGACGCGCTGAACGAAGTGCTGGTTTCATGTGAAACATCGCCGGTCACGACGGGTGTGCGCCTTTCTGAGCTGCTGCGCCGCCCGCAGGTGACCTATGCGGACCTGACACCTATCGACACCGAACGCCCGAATTACCCGCGTGAGATTTTTGAAAGCGTGGAGACGGCGCTTAAGTATGAGGGCTACATCAAGCGCCAGCTGCAGGACATTGCCGAAATGCGCCGGTTGGAAAAGAAGCTGCTGCCAAAAGAAATCAACTACGCCGAAATTTCGGGTCTGCGACTTGAGGCACAGGAAAAACTCAATCGCGTGCGCCCGGAAAACGTGGGA
>OLXK01002385.1_pt1 | contig 10566 bp, 9 predicted proteins | sample 1674321 | NCBI WGS metagenome assembly OLXK01 (sample SAMEA103958162, study PRJEB25191) | human gut metagenome | reverse complement strand
TCCCCCGACGATCACCGTACCGGAAGGAGAAAAGTTCTTCGCATTGTCCAATATCCTACGCAGCGGCTGTCCGCTCGCCGCAGCGGGATTGTTCGTCCCGAACGACCCTACCTCCGTGACAGATAACACCCGAATGAAACGCTTGCGGTATTTTTCCGGACTCTCCTGCTTTACCGAAACATCCAAAGTCCAGCGGCCGGCCGTTATCCTCAATCCGGCCGTCGCCTCGCTCTGCGTACGATTGTCCCCTGTCGTGGTAAAGATCAGCCGCGTGACGGTCTCGGCATCATCGGAATTCCGAGCGATCGCGACCGTAAAACCGCCGTTATCCGGCAGTGAAGCACCGACACCGGATACTGCGCTACCGACAGGAGTGCCGGAAGTATCCAGCCATTGGATCGCATAGGGTACCGTCGTCTGAACATCCACGGTATCGACTCTTCCCGCCTGATAGCCCAGCGTCACGTTGCGGGACGACAAGCCGAAATAGTTGTCTCCCTCGAAATACATCTCGGTCGTAAAATTCTCCCACGGACGTATCTCAGCGACGATGCTCGCCGCACGATTCACGGCCGCCAGCGCAGGATCGCTCCAACCGGGGCCGGTCACCTTCCTGATTCGGAAAACGTACCGGTAATTCCTCAATATCTGACCGAACGGATGTCCTTCGAGGCCAGGATTGAAATCTATCCGGTAATAAGTAGGGGAGGACCCTCCGTCGTAATACCCGCCCACAACGATGCAGGTCGCCTCGGTCAGCTGAGCCGACGGATCGGTCTCTCCGTCGGCTTCGGGAAGATAGATCCCGGCAATCGAAACGGGATCTGGTTCGCCCGCCGTCGTTACGATCGGAGTCTGCGACTTTACGGCTCCTGCAAATACCGACGGCGCAGCAACCCGAGGGGATTCCTCATCGACGGCTTCGTCGGGTGCGATTTGGATTTTGTCGTTCGCGCGGTATACGCGGACGCTCTCGATCCGTAGCGGCCGCGAATCCGCCGCCAAGTCCTTCTCCACATCGACCCGGGCTGCCGCACGCAGCATCTTGACACTGTAACGGTTCTCCCTGTCAACTTCCAGTCCGGACGGAATGACGATCTGACCGTACATGGGCAGACTCCGTAGGGATTCTCCGAACGAACATCCCGTTCCGGCTTTGACATCGGCTTCCGAATCGCCCGGCGAAGGCGCGTAAACGGCAAACGCATCGCCGTAATTGCCGACCAGCATCAGTTTGACCGGATTGGGTGTACTGAGGAGTTTGGCTTGAAACAGAACGCCGGTGCCGCTCGATTGGAGTTGTTCCGCTTCCACCATATAGCGATACGCATATCCGCTTTCGTTCCGTTCGAATACGAGTATCCTCATCTCCTCGATCCGGTTTTCCGTCTCGTCGGATGCCTTTTCGACTTTCGTGCGCTTCTCGGGGAAGGCCGATTGCGGCAAACTAACCGTCAGGCGTATCGGTACTCCGCCGTCCGGATAACGTTCCAACACATCTCCATCCGGAAACGTCTGCGCACAGGCCGCGAAGAACAGGCAAAGTACCGACAGTGCGATCCCCTGCAACCGACAACGAGCTCTCCGCCTTCCGGAGATCGGGCGATTCCCGTCATTATTTCCATGTTCGTTCATCGTTCGTCCGTTTGTGATTACCAAATATCCCATTGGTATATTTCATTCCAAGGGGTAATCTCCATGCGAATGGAGAGCCCGCCGCCTTCATTCAGCTCAATCAATAAATTGAGGGTACGGCCCGCCGGCAATGAAATCCGGTCGCCATCGACCTCTGTCACCGAAGCGAGCAGACGATCCGCCGAACGGGCGGACATCCGTTCATACAGATTCACGATCACCTCGTCCGCCTGCGAATCGGCCTCATCGGTATGAACCAGATTGAACGTTCCGTCGGTCGAGAAATCCCCGTTGTCGCGGAACGTGCCCGTTCTGCGTACATGGGCCGTTCCGGAGATCGGATTCCCCGCAAAATCATAACCGTCGTCGGATATTTCAACCGTGAAATAATAGAGGTCTTCGGGAGTGTTCCGGTCCAATCCCCTGGCGGTAATATGTATCCTCGCATTCTTACGGATCAACGTGATCTCTTCGGAGGCGGCTTCCCCTGTCGGGCCGAGTCGGGCCCGCCCGAAAAACAGATCGTCCGGCGTATGATGAAACGTATCGTCCTCTTCTATCAGCGAAACGGCCCGGTCTTCGATCCGGCTTCCTGCCGCGGGAGAATGGAACCGCTGGCCCGTTCCGGCATTGGCCCAGACAACGGCACGGCAACGGCCGGGCGTACCGTCGGGTAACGGAATCGGCGCACGCTTCATGATCCGCTCTCGGGTTACGGAGATTCGATCGACGAAACGGCCGCCCTGCGAAAACAGGTACAATACGGCACTGCCGGCCTCTCCCGTCTGCGTGATGTCCTGTCCCGTCGCTTCATCCACGATCTTTAACACGACAAATCTCGTTTCCGCTACCGGAAAACAGTCGCTCCGATCCTCACGGATGCAACCGAAAAGCAGCGGAAGGAGCATACCGGACAGGAAAAAGCCCCGCGGCCATCCTCTGCGGAACAGATGTCGGACCGTATTCACCACCGTGTCGTTCAAACGATCTGACCCCGTCCCGAAGAAAGATACTCTTCGGGACGGAATCATCCATTTCCTGCTACCACTCTACGTCCTGGACGAGTTCCGCAGTCCAGTTCTGCGGCTCGACGGTAATATCGAGCGACGCCGGATCGGCCGGGACTTCCGGATTGGAGCTACCGCCTCCCAGACGTTTGAGTTTCACGTTGACCGTATAGACATAGTTGCGGCGAATGAAAGTTCCGTCGCTGGATGCTTCGCCTGTTCCCGCCTTGTCGTTGATGCGGAACGGGAAATAGGCGGGCTGCCCGTCATAGGTACCCGCGAGCGTTATGAGCGTGGTATTACCGTCGTCATTGTCGCTGGGCAAGACATAGAAATAACGGTTGGAATAGTCGCTCGCCGATATGGTCTCCGACAGATAAGCCTTTACGGTACTTTTATCTCCCGCCATTCCCCCGTAAAACACATCCGGAGTGTAAGCCGCCGAAGGAAGTCCCATCATGGCCGAACCGCGAGCTTTCATGACGATCACCTTGTTCAGCACGAATTTATCCGGGTCGTGCCCGGGATCCGGAGAAATCGTAACCGTCCCCAATTTGATTTTTGCGGCGATACGGCTGATGGATATGGTTTTCGTTGCGGTGGAATTGGCCGTGAGCGTTACCATATCCTCTCCACTCATGAAAAGTCCGTTCGTTTCCGGAGATTGGGTGTCCAGATCGATCACATTGCCCGCATCGGCGAACCAACTGTAATTGATGCCGTCCGGAAAGGTGACGGAGGACGGAACGTTCGCCACCACCACGACTCTCTTCTCCCCGGCGAGCAATCCGGAGATCGTCGCGGAGAGACTCGGTGCGGCGAGCGTTTGCCGCTTGTCCAGCGTACCGTTGGCGTTAAACACGAATACCGTCGCATTCTTGACCGTATTTTCGGCCTTTTCCAGCTCATCCGCATCTTCCGGCGGAGCGACGGCTTTGGTGCGGGGCGCCTGACCGTTCAGCGTAACGGTCAGTGAGGCAGTCTCCTCGGAAAGAGTTTTCTCCGTGTCGTCTTTGCTACAAGAGACCGACAACGATGCAGAGGCTAAAATACAGGTGAATATCGCCAAGAGGCCTCTTTTCCCGACATTGATGCTTGTTCCCATAATATAAACTATTTTCGTATAAAAAATAAATACACAGCGAATGCCCGACAACGGCATTCGAACGATGTGCAAAAGTCAGGCAAATCCTTGCTTTCCGACGATTTTTTCGTTTATAGATCTTTTCCTCGAAAAACGACAAGCCATGTACGGCTCCACGTCCTACCAGCATCGCGCCGATCCGAATGTTCCGGCGGAAGAGGTGGCGTCGACCGTCGCCGGCTTGACGAACGAGGGCGAGGTGTAACGCCGGAGCGTGTGCGAGGTCAGTGCGGAAACCATCCGCAAGGCCCACGCCGTATGCATGCTGACGGATGCATGCATCGGCGGTTCCGTTCCCCCCCCCTCGAATATTTCCGTCGGAGACCGTAATATCCGTATACCCGAATCCACCCGTAAATTTCCTCTCTGCCGAATACTTTCGCCCAACCCCTTCATTCTCCGCGGCAGACGACGGCCTTCGACGATTTTATACAATACAAAATTGCAAGAGGGGACGCCGCCGACAAACAAAATTTCCTGCACCAAGATTTGGTATTTTGATTGATGCGCAATTTTTGTTTTGCGATTTTTGATATATATTTAAAATCAAAGTTATATGAAAGATAATTTAATCGCGAGACAGCTCAGGCGCCTCGGGCTCGCCTATGAAATCCAAAAGGTCGCCAACCCGATTCTGAAAAGAGGGGACACCTCGCAGACAAGCATCTATTACAATGAAATATTGAAGAAATTCGCCGTCTGCGAAAATACGTTCCGCAGTCTGGTGAAACTCAAAGAGGCCGAAAACTTCCCGACGTTGCTCGCCGAGTATCGCAACCGTCAGAAAGCACGGTATCAGGCACGTCTGGAACACCAGCGCAAAAAACGGATAAAGCAGAAATAACGCTTCGCCGCCGCACGTAGGATCAGGGAACATGCTTCTCGAAAAAATATCTCTCCTATCCGGTGCCTCCATTGCGACATCGCTGGCGATGCCGGCAGGAAAATCGCAGCATGGAGAGGGTAGCCTCCTGACGCTGCCGCGAACGGCGAATGACACGACGAAAATCGGGATGCGTTTCCGGAGAAGCATTTCACGCAATGTCCCGAAACGCAACTCGCGCATCCCGACGATACGGACTTCACTCCGCCGGAACGTTTCTGCATGGAAACGCAGGTTCCGAAAAGAAGAGAGGGTCGGAATTTCAATCCGACCCTCTCCTTGCGTTTATTCCTCTGTCAGGAACCTCACCAGCAGCTCCGGCAGCGCGACACGGCACGGTTGCAGCCTTTCGAGCTCCGCACGGCCCGCTTCGGTCAGCGAAAAGTACATCTGGCGTTTGTCCTCTTCGCCCAATTTTCGTATCACGAATCCCTTGCCCTCCACCGACCGGATCACCTTCGACGTATTCGAACAGGTCAGCCGGAGCATCTCCGCAATCTCGCCCGACGAGAGTTCCCCATGCCGTGCGAGGCAGCAGAGCAACACCCCTTCGTTCATCGACAGGCGATATTCCCGCTCGAAACACTGTTCGAACTCGGCGATCGCGCGCGACACTTCGCGTATGCGGCAGAGCGTATTCATCGGACTATTTCAACAGATACTCCTCGATCGCCTTTTTGAACGCATCCTTGGGCATCGCGCCCTGCAACATCTGCGGTTTGCCGCTCATCGGAATGAAGAGAATCGACGGGATGCTGCGGATGCCGAATGCCGCCGCCAGGTCGGGCTCCTTCTCGGTATTGACCTTATAGACGACGATCTTGCTTTCGTACTCACCGGCAAGCTCTTCGAGAATCGGAGCCACCATGCGGCAGGGGCCGCACCACGAAGCGTAGAAATCGACGATCGCGGGTTTGTCGCCCAGATACGTCAGCGACGACGACGCATTGGCGTCGGACAGATTGTAGACTTTTTGCTGGAACTGATCCAGCGTTAATTCCTGTACCATAACTTTTTTCGATTTTGATTGTTCTCTCGGTTTCTCTGCATGCGCCGCACCCGCCATAAGGGTCAGTGCGGCCACCAAACTCATTGCTTTCAACATACTTTTCATTTTTTATCGATTCGCGGAGATCATCCTCTTTGCAGACGATCCCTGCCGATTCGTTGCAAAGAGAGTGCAAACTCGTACCTCCCGTTCTTGAAGGTGCATCTCTCCTCCTTTCCACTGCAAAGATACAACAATTTTCCAACAAAACAAATTTCTAATGGAAAATATATGCAAAATAAACGATACTCTTCGCCGCATCGATACAACGCGGCAATTTTTCGTACCCGCTGCAATCGAGAAATCGAGCCGGATCGAACCGGATGCGGGCGAATTTTCAGTCTCCGCCGGATAATATATTTCTATCCCAAATACCCCTTAATATATTTTAACGGACGCTCCGAAGACGACAGCGTCCATCGGCGGCGGAACTGTACGAACTTCGGCGAGCGGCACTCCGCCGCGGAGTGGGGCTTGCCTGCCGGCATCGCACAACGCATCGAACCGCCGCCTCGAAACATCGTCGGGATAGGAATGCAGAGAAGCATTCGGACAAGATGCCTTGCAGCACAACCGCCGTCCGGACTGCGACGGTTCGGCAAAACGAAGCCCCGCACCCGCAACAGAAATCCGGGTCCGCCTTCTCCCCCAAGGAGGGGGGGGGCAGCACGTATCCCCGCAATACGGCCCAGAACGAAAAGGCTGCTTCCAAACGAAAAATCGCAGTCTCCCCGTACAACGGGTCGGGGCTGCCCGACGATTTGCAGGCAGCCCCTCCGATACGGCTTTCCGGCCGCAACCTCACCGAAATCCGGCGTCAACGGTTGCGGTACATCTCCTCATAGTATTTTTCGTACTCGCCGGAGGTGATGTTGTCCATCCACTCCTGGTTGTCGAGATACCAGCGTACCGTCTTCTCGATTCCCTCCTCGAATTGCAGCGAGGGTTCCCAGCCCAATTCATCCTTCAACTTGCGCGAGTCGATCGCATAGCGCAGATCGTGTCCCGCGCGGTCGGTCACGTAGGTAATCAAATGCTCCGACGCACCTTCCGAACGCCCCAGCAGCCGGTCGACCGTGCGGATCACCACGCGGATCAGGTCGATGTTGCGCCACTCGTTGAACCCTCCGATATTATAGGTGTCGCCGACCTTTCCGCGATGGAAAATCGTATCGATGGCACGTGCGTGGTCGACCACGTAAAGCCAGTCGCGGACGTTTTCACCCCTGCCGTATACGGGTAGCGGCTTTCCGTGGCGGATATTGTTGATGAACAGCGGAATCAGTTTTTCGGGGAACTGGTAGGGCCCGTAGTTGTTGGAACAGTTCGTCACCAGCGTCGGCATTCCGTAGGTATCGTGGAACGCCCGCACGAAATGGTCGGACGAGGCTTTCGATGCCGAGTAGGGCGAATGCGGATCGTATTTGGTCGTCTCCGTAAAGAGCGTGCCGTCGAACTGCAAGGCTCCGTAAACCTCGTCGGTCGAGATATGGTAGAAGAGTTTCCCCGCCCAATCGCCGTCCCAGCAGACCCGGGCCGCCTGCAACAGCGAGAGCGTACCCATGACGTTGGTGCGCGCGAAGGTAAAGGGATCCTTGATCGAACGGTCGACGTGCGACTCGGCGGCCAGATGGATCACACCGTCGATCCGGTACTTGCGGAAAATGGCGAGCACCTGCTCGTAATCGCAGATGTCGCACCGCTCGAAACGGTAGTTCTCGGCCTGCTCAATGTCTTTCAGGTTGGCCAGATTCCCCGCATAAGTCAACTTGTCGAGATTGACGATGCGGTAGTCGGGGTATTTGGTGACGAAAAGCCGCACGACATGGCTCCCGATAAAACCGGCGCCGCCCGTTATCAAAATGTTCCGTGACATAAAAATCCTGTTTTGTACGAGTCCGCCCGAAGAGATTCCCCATCGGCGGGAAATCTCTCCGGGCGAAATAGCACTCCGTTTACTTGCCGATCAGCGCTTTCAGCTCGACGGGATTGTTCGTCGTAATGAAATCCACGCCCAGGTCGAGCATCGCCTGCATATCCTCCTCCTTGTTGACGGTCCAGACGTTGACCTTCAACCCGAGGTCGTGCGCCTGCTTCACCCATTCGGGGTGCTTTTTGATGACTTTCAGGCTGTAATCCAATCCGTTCATGCCGGCCTTCTTCAACTCGGCGGGCGACTTTTCTCCGTTGAGGTAGTAGACTACGGCCTTGCGGTCGGCCTTGCGTATCTGCTCGCAGATGTTCCAGCTGAACGAGATGTACTCCACGCGTTTTTCCAGCCCCAGCTCCTCGACCATTGCCATCGTCTTGGCCACGATCTCGTTTTCGCGTTCGGGCGTGGGATGTTTCTTGATCTCCAAAATCAGCTGCGTCGACGGATCGCTCTTTCCTGCAAGCAGATATTCGCGCAGCGTCGGCACCTTCTCGCCGTTGCCCAGCAGCGTATTGCGCACCTTGTCGAAGGTCGATTCCTGGATGACGAGATCCTTCACCACGGGATGCTTCGAACCGTGTACCACCACGATCGAATCGTCGGCCGTAAAGTTGATGTCGAACTCGCTGCCGTAGATACCGAAATTCATGGCGTTGTCGATCGCCTTGATCGAGTTTTCGAACGCCCCCGGCGTATTCCAGTATCCGCGGTGCGCGATCACGATGTTCTTGGCCGTGCGGGGCGCAGGTTTGTACTTCTTGGCTTCGGCATTGCCGCCTGCCAGCAACAGCATCAGCAGGCTCATCATAACTACTTTCATGATCTATAAGTTTTTAAGGTTTTTCATACATACTTTGAGCGACTCCGTCCAGTGGGGGATCTTCACCCCGAACGTCGCCTTGATCTTGCTCTTGTCCAGCACCGAATAGGCCGGGCGCTCGACTTTCGACGGATATTCCGACGAGTGGCAGGGTTCGATCGTGCATTGCGTGTGGCCCGCCTCGGCGGCAATGGCGTGGGCGAAGTCGTACCACGAGCAGACCCCCTCGTTCGAAAAGTGGTAGATACCTTCGCGGCCGGCATAGGCCCCGCTCTCGACGATGTCGAAGATCGTCCGCGCCAGATCGCCGGCATAGGTCGGCGTCCCCGCCTGATCGAACACCACCGTCAGACGGTCGCGTTCGGCCGTAAGGCGCAGCATCGTTTTGAGAAAGTTGTGTCCGAACTCCGAATAAAGCCATGCTGTTCTGATAATAAGCGATTTACATCCGCTTTGTTCGACCTCCGCTTCACCCGCCAGCTTCGTCCGGCCGTAAACGCCGAGCGGGTGCGTTTCGCACGTCTCGTCGTAGGGCCGGTTGGCGTCGCCCGAAAAGACGTAATCGGTCGAAACGTGGATCAGCGTGGCGTCCGCAGCCGCAGCCGCACGTGCCAGATTACCCACCGCCAGCCGGTTGATCCGATCGGCTGCCGCCTCGTCCTCCTCGGCCCGGTCGACGTTGGTGTAGGCGGCGCAGTTGACGATCACGTCGATCCGCCCGTCGCACACCGCCCGCCGGACGGCTTCCTCGTCGGTAATATCCAGCTCCGCCACATCCGTAAAACGATATTCGTTCCGCGATGTCGCTCCCAACAGCCGCATGGCGTTCCCCAACTGTCCGTTGGCACCCGTTACGAGAATCCTACGCATAATAGTCCGTATTATAATCGAACAACTCTTTGCACTCGGCCAGCGTCGGGTGACGGCTGTCCTTCGGCGAGAGGATCACCTCCTCGGGGCGCAGCCGCCAGTCGATCCCCGCGCTCAGGGCCTTCACCCGCATGTAGCGCAGGCTGCGGTTGACCCACGCGCCGTCGTTGTCGCGCAGTCCGAGCGCCGTCAGGGGCGGCAGCTGGTGGTAGATGCCGGCGCTGCCCTTGACCGACCATGCGTCGCCGAGCGCATAGGCCAACGACAGGCGCGGCGAAAGCTGCCGCCAGAACTGCCGCATCCGCGCCGAGTAGTCGCAGCCGTCGGCACGCAGCCCCGCCGAGGCGGTGAACCGTTTGTCGGACGACTCGTAGGCGGCGGTGAAGAAGAGCCCCCAGCCCGCGATACCGAGGCGTGTATCGTAGTCGGAGAAGTCCGTTTCACGGCCGTAGAGGCGTTGCAGCGTGCGGTTGGTGTAACGGCGGTAGTTCAGTTCGACGCCTTCGGTCAGCGTCCATCGTCCGAGCCACGAACGGTTTTCACCCCGCAGCGTCGTCTTCTGTTCGACGCTGCGCAGCCGCAGCATCAGGTTCTCGTCGCTCGATGCGTCGTTGTCGCGGTATTTCAGGTTGCGGTTGTTCAGATAGTTGTGGCTCAGAGAGACGCTCTGCGTATGCTGTCCGGCGTAGTGGCGGTAGACGGCGCCTACGGTGAAGGTCTCCTGCCGGATGCGGGGCAGGTAGCTGAGCAGGTATTCAGCCTCCTCGCCCTTTTCGTCGGTGTTCAGACGCATGTTGTCGATGCCGGTAAGTCCCAGCACGGTCAGCTCGTCGCGGGCCGACAGTTTGCTCTTGATCTTGACCTGCGCATCGATGTAGTTGGGCAGGAAAGGAAGTCCCAGCATCTTGAACAGCAGTTGCAGGTAAGATTGGCGTACGGAAAAGAGGTAGGTCGTCCGCTCCGAGAGGGGGCCGTTGCCGCTCAGCGACACTTCCGATGCGCCGAGCGTCGCCTTGAAGGAGTGTTTTTCGGGGTCGCCGTCGCGCAGGCGGAAATCCAGCACCGAACTGAGCGCTCCGGCCCGGTCGGCGGGGAAGGCGCCGGTGTAGAAACTGATCTCGCGCACCAGATCGGCGTTGACGATGCTCACGGGGCCGCCCGAAGCGCCCTGCGTGGCGAAGTGGTTGATGTTGGGAATCTCGATGCCGTCCATGTAGAAGACGTTC
>OLXK01002384.1_pt1 | contig 10570 bp, 9 predicted proteins | sample 1674321 | NCBI WGS metagenome assembly OLXK01 (sample SAMEA103958162, study PRJEB25191) | human gut metagenome | reverse complement strand
TGATTGAACATATAGTAGCTCAAAAGCTGATAATCAAACGCGGCGACCCAGAGCGTGAGCGCCTCCCCGAATTCGGGGCAGATCGTCAGCACCTGAGAGCATTGGATCCACGCAACGCAGCCCGGCCGCACAGGAAACTCCTCGCCGTTGATGATAAAGCTGCCGCTGCCTTCGCGGACAAGCACAAAATAACTGTCCACTTCCATAATGGGGAACAGCTCCTCGCGAATGGTATGCTCCTGCAAGCGGAGATACTTGTCCGGCCCGCAGAAATACCCGTTGCGCGGTGTTTCGCAGAGCGGCCTGCTCCTTCTCTTCAAAGTATTCAGCCCCCTTTCACGGTCACAGAAACAACTCAGTTTATAAAAAACTACCCACACTTACACGTTTATAGATTAACAGCTTTCCCTGCAAAAAACAAGTAAACGCGAACAATCTTTTAAACATTTTCATTTTTGTTACAGAACGCGAAAAATGGCAAAAGACCCGCCGGTGTGCATCCGGCGGGTCTTCGCGCTGTGATAAGATTGAAAGGAGTAAGAGGATGAAAAGGGGAAATATCAAATAGAAGGAGTTTCGGGGGACGCCTTACAGCTCGTAGCCGATGTGGAAGCCCTGATGCATGGCATCGCTGGACTGGCCCGGCTTGACGGCGTCGCCGATGACATGCACTTCCGGAACGAAAGCCTTGAGCTCTTCGGACAGCGGATCGTACTTGCGGGAGCCGAGGCCGAGAATGATGTAATCAAAGCCCTTGAGCCACTCCTCGGAGCCGTCCTTGTGCTGGATCTTGACGTCGTGCTCGGTCACTTCGAGGACCTTGGAGTTGATGTAGCTCTTGACGCCCTCGCGGCGCAGGCTGGCGAGCGCAATGTTGCGGTTCGGCAGGCAGACGCCGGTCATGAGCTGCGGCTGCATCTCGACAAGCGTGACTTCCACGTCGCCGATGCTGCCGGTGGTCGCAAAGGAGTTCGGACGCGCGTCGGCCATGATCATCTCGGCCGTCTCGCAGGCGACCTCGCCGCCGCCGAGGATGCAGACCGTGCCCTTCGGGATGGTGACCTTGCGGCTGAGGATATCATGGGTGGTGATGACCGGGTAGTCGCCGACGCCCTTGATGAAGGTCGGGATCAGCGGCGTCGCACCGGTGGCGACGACGACTGCGTCAGGTGCAAACTCCTTGACATTCTCGACCGTAGCTTCCTTCTTGAACTCGAACTTCACGCCGGCCTTCTTGGCGCGGTAGTTGAGGTGGGTGAGCCACTTGCACATCTCCTGCTTGCCGGGAGAGACGACCGCCAGATTCAGCTGGCCGCCGATCTGCTTGCTCTTCTCCCAGACGGTGACGTCGTGGCCGCGCTCAGCCGCCGTGACAGCGGTGTACATGCCGCCGGGGCCGGCGCCGATGATGAGGACCTTCCTGGGCTTGTCGGTCGGGTTGAACGGGAAGTCATACTCGTGACCGACGAGCGGGTTGATGTGGCACTTGCAGACCGGATGATGCGGATCTTCCGGCGTGATGCAGCGGCCGCCGCAGGAGCCGCAGGGCGTGATGTCATCGAAGCGGTTCTCGAGTGCTTTCTTCGGCAGGTCGGGGTCTGCGAGCAAAGGACGGCCCATGGACACGCCGTCCACCAGACCACGCTCCACCAGATCGGCGGCGTAGCGCACGTCGTTGATCTTGCCGACAACGAAAACCGGGATGTTCACGACCTTCTTGATCTCGGACGCCTCGTAGACGTTCATGCCGATCTTCTGGCTGTGGGAGGGAAGGATGTTCTGAAGGCCCTCATACTGGACGCCGCCGGAGACCTCGAGCATATCAACGCCCGCAGCCTCGAATTTCGGGGCGAGGTAGAGCATTTCGTCCAGGGAGTTGCCGCCCGGCTCACGCTCGGAACCGGAGACACGCAGCACAATCGGGAAATCGCGGCTGATATTGCGGCGGCACTCTTCAATGATCTCCAGGATCAGGCGGGCACGGTTGTCGATGCAGCCGCCGTACTCGTCCATACGCTTATTGCGCAGCGGGCTGAGGAACGCGCCCGGCAGCATGTAAGCGTGCGCACAGTGCAGCGCGATGCCGCCGCAGCCGGCCTCTTCGGCGCGGCGCGCGGCCTGGCCGTACTGCTTGACCACCTTGTGGATCTCGTCGATGGTGATCGGACGGCTGACAGCGCCGTTGGCGTTCGTGTTCACGGACGGGCCGAGGGGCGTGATGCCCTTGAGCGCACAGATGGACTCCGGACCCGGATGAATGATCTGCGGGATGAGCGTGCTGCCGGCATCGCTCACGCGCTTGGCAAAGGCGGCGAACTGCGGGACGAGGGAGTCCTTGTCCAGCGCGGTCGTCTTGCCGATGTACCAATACTTATGGTCGACCGTGACAGCGTCGATGACGACGTAGCCGGCGCCGCCCTCGGCGCGGCGCACGAAGATGTCGGCGAGCTGCTTGGGCACGGTGCCGTTGGTGGCCTCGTAGTGCATGCTCATCGGCGCCATGGCGATGCGGTTCTTCAGCGTCGTTCTGCCAAGCTGCAGGGGGGAGAAGATCTTCGCATTTTTCATATCAGTGATCATGTTGTTACCTCCTGAACGATTATGAATGATGTGTCCCGTGCATGCAGCCGTCTGCGGCGCTGCGGCCGCCAAACGGCGCACGGGTGCTCCGGATGGTTTGTGCTTTCAGTATACCGGAAACGGCGCGGCCATGTCGCACATTTTCTTGTTAAATAATCCACATTTCCAAAAAGAATTTCAGAAAATGATGGCATTGAAGCAGACAGTTTTTGTGCTTTCACTACGTTTTTGTGTCCTTTTCGCCGCAATGTCCAAAGAAAAAGTGCCGGAAAAGCACCGAAAAACACTGGATTTTTCGCCATTTCTCTGTAGGAAAAAGCAACCCCTTCCAAGAAAACACCCGCGTTTTTGTACATTACGCCACAAACCTGTCGCAGAGTGACAATAAAACTAAAGATTTTGTACATTCCTTGCGCATGAATAGGCCACATTCTTTCCGACACGCCCCGCAACCTAGTGTTAAAATTTTTACAATAGCTGTTGAGCGTGGAATCCGGCCACCAGCGGCCGGTCTCCGGAGGATCATTCCCGGGTCCGCCGGACACGATTAAGGAACTCCGCGCTCAAGCAGAACGTGTAGGAAACCAGTTACGGATCCATTACAATTAGGAAAGGTGTATTTCATGAGTTACGATGCATTGTTTTCTCCCATCAAGCTCAGAGGGCTTGAGCTGAAAAACCGTGTGGTTCTGCCGGGTATGAACACCAAAATGGTCAAGGACAAGCATGACGTCGGCGAGGACCTGCCCGCCTACCACGCTGCGCGTGCGGCCGGCGGCTGCGGCCTGAACATTGTCGAGCTTGTCTCCATCTGCCCCGAGTGCCATGCCTACCTGTACCTCGGCCTTTATAATGAGCACCACAGAGATGAGCTGCGCAAGATCACCGACGCGATCCACGCTGCCGGCGGCAAGGCGGCCGTGCAGATCTGGCACGGCGGCTTCGTACCCGAAGAGTTCTTCGACAAGACCAACAAGCTCGAGACGCCCGACACGCTGACCGTCGAGCGCATCCATGAGATCGTCAAGCAGTTCGGCTACTCCGCCAAGCTCGCCGTCGAGGCCGGCTTTGACGCACTCGAGTTCCACGGCGCGCACACTTACCTGCCGCACGAATTCATGAACCCCTCGCTCAACAAGCGCACCGATGAGTACGGCAACCAGAGCCTCGAGAACCGCTGCCGCTTCAACCTCGAAGTCATCCGCGAGATGCGCAAGAACATGCCCGAGGATATGCCGCTGCTCATGCGTCTGGACGCCATCGACGAGATGCTCCCGGCCGTGACCACGCAGGATGAGACCGTGCAGTTCATCAACTGGGCCGCCGAGGCCGGTGTCGACGCGATCGACCTGTCCCGCGGCAACGCCCGCAGCCTCGCGACCGTGTACGAAGTGCCGCCCTACAACCTGGAGCCCGGCTTCAACATGGATAACATCGCCGCCATCAAGGCGCGCGTGAATATCCCGGTCATCGGCGTCGGCCGCATCGTCGACCCCGCTCTGGCCGATCAGCTCATCCGTGAGGGCAAGATCGACATGGTCGCCGTCGGCCGTGCGCAGCTCGCCGATCCCGAATGGTGCAACAAGTCCAAGGAAGGCCGCGAGGCGGAGATCCGCCGCTGCATCGGCTGCACCGAGGGCTGCTACGACAAGGTCATCGACCCGAAGGCCAAGCACATCACCTGCACCCGCAACCCGGCGCTCTGCCTGGAGTACAAGGGCCTCCCGAAGCCGGAGAAAGCCAAGAACGTCATGGTCATCGGCGCCGGCATCGGCGGCCTGATGGCAGCCGAGTACCTCAAGGCCCGCGGCCACAACCCGACCGTCTACGAAGCCACCGACGCCCCGGGCGGCCACTTCGTGCTCGCCGGCAAGGCCCCGAAGAAGCAGGCCTTCACCGACGCCGTCATGTGGGACGCCGAGGAGTGCAAGCGCATGGGCATCGAGATCAAGACCGGTGTCACCGTGACGCCCGAGCTCATCAAGGAAGTCAAGCCCGACCACGTGATCGTCGCCACCGGCGCACACTTCGTCAAGCCGAACATCCCCGGTCTGGATACCGCGGCGGACGTGTTCGTTGCTGAGGACGTGCTGGCCGGCAAGGCCATGCCGCACGGCGAGACCATCATCCTCGGCGGCGGCGGTGTCGGCTGCGAGACCGCGCAGTTCCTCATCGAGCACGGCGTGACCGATGTGCGCGTCATGGACACCAAGCGTGTCGGCAACAAGATGGGCATGCTGCGCACGATGTTCCTCGACATCGAGTACCCCGGCGAGACCATCAAGAAGAGCCGCGGCTCTAAGATCACCGCCGTCGGCGACCACGAGATCACCTATGCGTTCACGAACAAGGCCAAGAAGACCGTCGAGAAGACCCGTCACTTTGACTCTCTCGTCATCGCTACCGGCATGCACTCCCGCCCGACGCAGGATCTGACTGACGCGTGCAGCGAGCTCGGCATCCCCTGCGATGTCATCGGCAGCGCCAGAAAGGCCGACATGGGCATCGAGGCCACGGCAGAGGCTTACGCCGCCGCCATGAAGGTCTGATCCCAAACGTCAAACACAGATAACAAGTCAGGAGGTTATCATTATGACAGTTGAAGAACGTCTCGAAGCACTCGAGAAAGAAGTGCAGCGTCTCAAGGACGTGCAGGCCATCAAGGAGCTCAAGAGCAAGTATTTCCGCGCGCTCGACACCAAGAACTGGGATGAGCTGGAGACGACCATGACCCCGAACATCTCCACGGCTTACTCCAACGGTAAGCTCGTCTTCCACGGCCCGAAGGAGATCACCAACTACTTCAAGGAGTCCATGCCCGACACCGAGATCACCCTGCATCAGGGTCACAACCCGGTCATCTGGTTCGAGAGCGACACGGTCGCCTACGGCAAGTGGTACCTGCAGGACAACCTGATCTTCGCTGAGGGCAACCCCTACTGCGGCACGCAGATCCAGGGCTCTGCCATCTACACCGACAAGTATGTCAAGGTCGACGGCGAGTGGCTGATCGAGGACACCGGCTATCTGCGCGTGTATGAGGAATCCTTCCAGCGCGACAAAACGCACCGCATCCGGATCAATATGTTCCGCCCGAAGAAAAAGAAAGTCATCAAGAAAAAGTAAAAAAACCGCTTTATTCAAGCCGTCGTACACCCGATGTATGGCGGCTTGAACCAAAATGCGGGACAAATCCCTGCGAACGGAGCGTGATCCCCGTGCTGAAAAAACTGCGGCGTAAAGTCTACCGAAAGATCCGTTTTCAGACCTGGTACCGCAAGGCATACTACTACCACCGCAAGCGGCGGGATCTGGACAAGACCATTGCCCAATACCGCGGCGTGGATGTACTGAGCGACAAAAAGCGCCTGTACCGTCTGCGGCGCGACATGATCCGGAGCCTGTTTCGCTATGGCTCTTACTATAATGAATACTTCCTCTTCGGCTATGAGGGAAAGGATGCCGCCTACCGGGACGGGTTCATCACGGAGGGCATCCGCATGAGCTACTACCCGCGCATGAACGATCCGAAAAACACGAACATGCTCGAAAACAAGTACCTCACGTACCAGAAGTTCCGCGACTTTTACGGCCGCGACGTGCTGCGCATCAAAAAAGGCGCGCAGCCGACGCCCGCCGCGCTCGAGGCACTGCGCGATTTCACGCAGGCGCACCCGCGCTACATCGTCAAGCCTGTCTACGCCGCCTTCGGCAAGGGCGTGCACACCGAGTCGATCGCGGACTACCCCTACCCCGAGGCCGCACACGCCGCCTACAGCGCGCACGGCGCGATTCTTGAGGAGATCATCGAGCAGGGGGAGGCGCTGGCGCGCATCCATCCGCAGTCGGTCAACACCCTGCGCATCCCGACGGTCGTTCTGGCAGACGGCAGCGTGCGGCTCTTCCACCCGACGCTGCGCGTCGGACGCGGCGACGGCATCATCGACAACTTCAGCGCCGGCGGCATCAGCGCACTCATCGACCCCGAGACCGGGTGCATCTGCTCCGACGGCGCGGACAAAAAGGGCCGCCGCTACGCGGCCCATCCGGACACCGGCGTGCGCTTTAACGGCTACCGCCTCCCGGAATGGGACAAAGCCGTTGCCATGGTCACAACGGCGGCGCACATGGTGCCCGGAAATCACTATTGCGGCTGGGACCTTGCCTACAGCACACACGGCTGGTGCATGGTCGAGGCCAACTGCACCGCACAGATGGGCGGCATGCAGATCATCACACAGACCGGCAGGAAGGCGGAGCTGGAAGCGCTCATCGCGCAGATGTGACGCCCGGCCTGTCATCATAGAAACATATTCACCCAAACACTAAAGGAGGAAACAGCAATGACTGAACTTGAAAAACTCGTAGAAAAAGACGCAATCCGTGACCAGTACTACGTTTACGCCCGCGCGCTCGACCGCATCGACAACCCGCTCGGCAAGACCGTGTTCGCCGAGGACGCGCAGGTCGACTACGGCCCGACCTACAAGGGCACCGGCTACGGCTTCATCGACATGATGCTCAAGATGCACCGCAAGATGGTCTCCACGCACCATGTCATGACCAACATCCTCATCAAGCTCAACGAGGACGGCACAAAGGCCGCTGCTGAAGCTTACATGTACGCCGCCTGCAAGTACCGCAACGGCATGGTCGTCGTGGCGCGCTGCCGTGACATCGACCTCTGGGAGAAGCGCGACGGCAAGTGGCTCGTCGTCAAGCGCACCGTCGCCGGCGACAACACCATGATCCTGCACCCCGACTTCGCGCCCGACTACAACAACGGCCGCGACAAGGTCAAGGATCCGTCCTACGACTACTTCGAAACCATCGAGTAATTCGCCCATGGCAACGAGAAACCTCCCCTTTCCCGACAAGGTTCGGGAGATGGTGCTCGACGTCATCACGCACGTCCGCCGGCAGGAATACACACCCGAGCAGCTGTGCCAGCTGCAGAAGATCATCGAGTGCAAGTATTTCTACTGGTGGTGCATGGACATGAAAAAAGAGGAGTATATGATGGAGCTGTTCACCGACGACTTCCGCTACTACCTCAACGGCCATCTCACCGTCAAGGACAAGCTCCTGCAGGCGCGCAACGCCAAGTGGTGCAACAAGGATATGCAGACGATGCATATGGGGCACCAGCCGATGATCTGGCTGATCGACGAAAACCATGCACGCGGGGTCTTCCAATACGAGGACCATATGTGCTATTATGATGACTGTGAAGTGCTGCAGAGCTGGATGGTCTACTGCGACGACTTCGTCAAGGGCGAGGACGGCGCGTGGCGCATTCAGAAGCTGCGCATGGCCTACCGCGAGATGGACGGCAATTTCCGCACCACGATGGTGCCCAGGGACTGGGTGCCGGACGCGTGGGATACGCCGGACTACTAAACGATCCTATCCGGAGAAGCCGCACATTCCGTGTGGCTTCTCCCCTGTGCGTTTATCCCCTCCTCATTTTCTCAAAGGTATTCGCGGCGAATGCCCTTGAAAAGCTGAGGAAGCTCCAAATTTGACGCAGGAGAATGCATATATGGAACAAAAACGGACACTGAGCAAATGGATCTCCGCGCGCAAGTATATCCGCGAATTTGCCGCGAATTATGCCGAGCGCTACGGAGAGGATCCCGCCGAGATCGAGCGGGACATCCTGACTGCGAAAAAGCAAAACCACATCTCTCTCAACGAGTATGAATGGGTCGGCTATCACGACCGCACGGAAGCGCAAAAGCGCACCATGTCCACACTGTGGACGCGCGCGGAGTTCCGCAAGAACTTCACCGACCGCCGCTACATCGCGATCCTCATGAACAAATACATTTTCTCCAAGGTGTTCGCCGATTTTTACGGCCGCCGCTGCGTGCAGGCGTCCGACGTGGATGCGGCGCTGCTCGAAAGCCTCGCCGGTGATTGCGGCAAGGTCGTCTATAAGCCCAACTGCAAGGGTCAGGGAACGGGCGTGCGCATACTCGGCGCGGCGACGGAGCAGGCGCGCGCGGAAACGCTCGCCTACCTGCGCGCAAATCCCGGCGGTATCGTGGAAGAATATATTCAGCAGCACCCGACGCTCGCGCAGCTCAACCCCGGCGCCGTGAGCATCGTGCGCTTTTACACCGTGACCGCGCCGTCCGGAACGTATCTGTTCGCCCCGGTGCTCACGACCGCCATCGAAAAGGACATCTCCAACGGCTGTCAGGACGCGCTGACCGCCATGATCGACATCCGCACCGGCGTCGTGCTCACGGACGCCGTGGATCAGAACAATTTCATCGATTACCACACGCACCCGGTCACGGGCGTGGCCTTTCCCGGTCTGCAGCTCCCGTTCTGGGACGAGACCATCGACATGATGCGCCGCGCCGTGCCGCTGGCCAGCAAGATCTCCAACATCGGCTGGGATGTGACCATGACTGCAGACGGCCCGCTCATCATCGAGGCCAACACCATCCCCGGCTTCAACACCGCGCAGTACCGCGGCTATGCCTGGGTCACGGACGGCTACGGCTATCAGCCGCTGTTCGACGAGCTCAACGGCAAGCCGTTTGTGCCGAACGACCACTACGCGCGCGTACTGCTCAAGCTCGCCTGAATCTGCACCACGGAGGTACCGGCATGGAACTTGCTCTCTCGATCGCTTTCGGCGTCTGGATCGTCATCACCGCATTTGTCTACCGGGCCGTGACCGGCTCTGAGCGCGGGGGCGGACAGAAGAAATGAATCTGTATTTCCTGGGTATCCTTGCCGCGCTCGTTGTGTTTTTTGCCGTCGGCATCGCCGCCGGGCGCATGGTCAAGGATACGAACGACTACTACGTCTCCGGGCGCAATGCGCCGACGCTGCTGATCGTCGGGTCACTGATCGCGTCGTTTCTCTCGACGGGCGCGTTTCTCGGCGACACGGGCGAGGTCTACTCCGGCTTTTTCATCGGCATCGTGACCGTCGGCGTCATTCAGGCGACAGGCTATATCTACGGTGCGGGCTTCTTCGGCCGGTACATCCGCCGGAGCGAGGTGACGACGCTGCCGGAGTATTTCGGCCGCCGCTTCTGCTCTGCGCACCTGCGCAGGCTCTCGGCCGTGATTTTGCTCGTTTCCGTGAGCGCGTATCTGCTCAGCGCCATTCAGGGCGTGGCCACGCTCATGAGCAGCATCACGGGCTATGACTACAGGCTCTGCGCCGTGATCGTGTGGCTGGCGTTCACCGCCTTCACGATCTATTCCGGCTCGCCGGGCGTGCTGCTGACGGACACGATCATGTTTCTCGTCTTTCTCGCGGCGGCGCTCGTGGCCGTCCCGTTTCTCATCCGTGCGGGCGGCGGCTGGTTCGCCGGCATCGAGGCGCTCGCCCGCAGCGATACCATGCCCGGCATCCTCTCCTGGGCCGGAAATCCGGACTACCTCTATCCCGACGGCGTGAGCAACACCGTCTGGGCGGTGACCTACGGCATCGTCTGGGCGCTCGTCGTGGCCATCAGCCCGTGGCAGACCAGCCGCTACCTCATGGCCAAGGACGAGCACGTTGTGCTGCGCTCGTCCGTCTGGTCATCCATGGGCGTCATGGTCGTGACGATCGCGCTGTATTTTGCGGCTGCGTTCGTGCGCAACATCAACGATACGCTCCCCGGGAGCGAGGCCATGATCTGGGCGGCCACACACGTGCTGCCGCCGGTCATCGGTATGCTGCTGCTCATCGGCATCAGCGCCGCCGGCATCTCGTCGGCATCGACGTTTTTGTCGCTGATCGGCTTTTCCGTCGTCAACGACATTCTGCCCGAGGCCGAAAACGACCGCAAAAAGCTCGCCCGCTCCCGCTGGGCGATGCTGGCGGTCAGTCTTGTCGTGCTCGCGCTCGCCTACCTCAATCCGCCGCAGATCTTCCTCATCATGTACTTCGGCGGCACCGTCATCGCAGGCGCCTGGAGCCTGGTCGCGTTCGGCAGTGTGTGGAGCCGCCGCCTGAGCCGCTGCGGTGCGTATCTCGG
>OLXK01002379.1_pt1 | contig 10581 bp, 7 predicted proteins | sample 1674321 | NCBI WGS metagenome assembly OLXK01 (sample SAMEA103958162, study PRJEB25191) | human gut metagenome | reverse complement strand
TCAGGGCTTCTCCATTTTCCAGCATATCCGCAGCGGTGCGCTCCTGCTCGGAGAGGTTGCAATGCAGCCGCATATACGGCACAAACTCGGTGAGAAGCATTTCGCGCTCGGCCTTGTCCTTTTCCCACGCTTCCGTACACCAATCTGGAACACTTGACACGGGAGATCGTTGAAATTCTGATTGACTATATCGTAATAGGCAAGCGGATTCCCGGAACAAAGGATGTTCCCATCGAAATTCACTGGAATTTCTGATAACCGTCCTAAAGATGGGACTGAAACGAACCAATCAACCTAAAATGTTGTTCTTATATGATTGCAGCAAAAACGACGACCTGTGCCAATTTGGGTATTGGTTTGGCGAGAGAAGGAAAGCGCGTGTTGCTGGTAGACTGCGATCCGCAAGCCAGCCTGACGCTCAGTTTGGGATGGAAGAAGCCGGAAACCCTGCCGGTGACGCTGGCTACACTCATGGGCAGAGTTCTTCAGGAACAACCCGTTCATGCCGAAGAAGCGATTCTGCATCATGCGGAAGGGGTGGACTTGATTCCCGGCAGCATTGCCTTATCAGGCGTGGAAGCGTCGTTGGATACACGGCAGAATGTGCTGAAACGGGTGCTGGACGATTGCAGAAAAGACTACTCCCATGTGCTGCTGGATTGTATGCCGTCGCTGGGCATGATGACGATCAACGCACTGGCAGCGGCAGACAGCGTGCTGATTCCGACCATACCGCATTATTTGTCGGTAGATGGACTGGGCAAGCTGATGGAAAGCATCGTCAGGATGCGCCGGGGATTGAACAGGGGACTGCGGGTTGAAGGAATTCTCATTACAATGGCAAGCCGCACGACGTATGCCCGTGAAATCAGCGAATTGCTTCGGACGCAGTATGGAACAAAGATCAAGGTGTTTGATACCGTAATTCCGCACTCCATCAGGGTGGCGGAGTGCAGCGCCGAAGGGAAAAGCATCTTTGCGTATGATCCAAGGGGCAAGGTCGCACAGGCGTACAGCACGCTGACGAAAGAGGTGATTCAGCATGAAAAGCAGCGCCAGAAACATCGAACTGAAATCGGTCGATGATCTTTTTGCGACGGAGGAAATTCGAGAAGATGCCCAGCGGGAAAAGGTACAGAATATCTCATTAGGAGAGTTGCATCCGTTCAAGAATCATCCCTTCAAGGTCAAAGACGATGCGGCGATGCAGGACACAGTGGACAGTGTGCGCGAGTATGGCGTACTTGTCCCTGCGATTGCGCGTCCTGACCCAAGTGGAGGATATGAGCTGATTGCGGGACACAGGCGGCATCATGCTTCCGAGCTGGCAGGCAAGGAAACCATGCCGGTTATCATTCGCGACCTCGACGACGATGCTGCCACGATCATCATGGTGGATAGCAATTTGCAGCGTGAGGAGCTGCTGCCGAGCGAACGGGCTTTTGCCTATAAAATGAAGCTCGATGCGATGAAAAGGCAGGCAGGACGGCATATTAAAGAAAATTGTTCCCAACTTGGGAACAATTTCAATGGAAAACGATCAAGTGAAATTATGGCAGAACAAATAGGCGATAGCAAAAACCAGATTTTCCGTTATATCCGCCTGACCGAGTTGATTCCCACTCTGCTGGACATGGTGGATGAACGCAAAATTGCGTTTAATCCTGCGGTCGAGCTGTCCTATTTGAAGAAAGAAGAACAAACACTTCTGCTTGAAGCAATGGATAGCGAGCAGGCAACACCTTCGCTTTCTCAAGCACAACGATTAAAGAAATTCAGCCAGCAGAAGATGCTTTCCCTTGACGTGATGCGGGCAGTCATGAGCGAAGAAAAGAAAACCGACCTTGATCGGGTGACGCTGAAAAACGAAACGCTGCGCAGGTATTTTCCGAAATCCTACACGCCAAAGCAAATGGAAGATACCATTATCAAGTTGCTGGAAGGCTGGTATAAAAAGCGGCAGCTTTCGCAGGAACGGTGATGAATCATAAGTGCTTGCGAAATCATAAGCGACGTGATAAAATAAACTTGAAATAGAGCATGGACGGATGAAATGATGGCTCAAAGGAGAGAAAAAAACATGTCCATTCAGGATACGGCAACCAAACAGTATGTTTCGGAAGCGGAAGTGTTTGCAGATGCTTTTAACTATCTGATTTATGATGGCGAACAGGTGATTAAGCCGGAACAGCTGACCGATATGGATACAACGCAGTATGTGATTCCATATCATGAGGATGAGAAAGGCAAGCCAGAAGCGGCGCAGAAATACCGTGATACGCTTAAAACGCTGGCGGTTAAAACGGATGATCGGTACACCTATCTCGTGCTGGGAATAGAGAATCAGAGCCATGTGCATTATGCCATGCCGGTTCGCAACATGCTGTACGATGCCATGCAGCTCGAAAAGCAGGTGCGTGATCTGGCAAGCCAGCATCGTAAGGAAGGAAAAAATGGTACATCGGAAGAATATCTTTCTGGTATGAAGAAAGAAGATCGGCTGTCCCCTGTGATTACGCTGGTCATTAACTTTGGCGGAAAGAAATGGGATGCGCCGCTCAGCCTGCGCGAGATGTACGGCGAGCAGCCCGAAAAAGTCCTTCCGTTTATTCAGGACTATCGGGTTTTCATGATTGACCCGATGGAGATGAGCGACAATGACCTTCAGAAGCTGAACAGCAGTCTGCGTGAAGTGCTGGCGTATATTAAATACCAGCGGGATAAGGCACGGATGGAAAAATTGCTGAATGAGGATTCAAAGTTCAGCTGTCTGGAAACAAACGCGGCACTGGTCATCAATGCTATGACGAATGCGGGAATTGCGATTGACCCGAACAAGGAGGTTGTAAATATGTGTGAAGCGATTCGACAAATGGTTGATGAAGGAATCATGCTGGGCGAGAAGCGCGGCGAAGAACGCGGAGAAATGCAGAAGGCACTGGCTATTGCTCGTCGTATGCTTGAAATGGGCTGCTCTGAGGAATTGATTATTTCCGCAACGATGCTGACAAAGCAGGAAGTTGAAAAATTGAGCAAAACAATCAAGCAGTAAAGGCTATGCTCAAGTGCTTTGAAGGTGAAAATACGAGTATGTGTGAAGCAATTCGGCAGATGATTGATGAAGGAATTATGCTGGGTGAAAAGCGCGGTGAAATGCAGAAGGCACTGGCTATTGCTCGTCGTATGCTTGAAATGGGTTACTCTGAAGAACTGGTTATTGACGCAACGATGCTGACCAAGCAGGAAGTTGAAGAATTGAGCAGAACAATCAAACAGTAATTCTCAGCAGGAAAAGCGAAAAGTATTCTGCAAGGCGTTTACCGAAAGGCGAACGCCTTTTTCTATACCCATGCGAAGGGAGGTGAAACAAAATGACCGTAGTCTTTCGAGTTGTCAAAACCAAAAACTACACGATGATGTCCAATCAGCATTTGAAGGATAAACGCCTGACACTCAAAGCAAAAGGGTTGATGTCGGTGATGCTGTCCCTGCCGGAGAACTGGGATTATACGCTGCGGGGGCTGTCGGCAATCAGCAAAGAGGGCGTGGACGCGATCAGCGAAGCCGTCAAGGAGTTGGAGCGTTCGGGCTATGTGATCCGAAATCGAAAACGGGACGAGCGCGGACGGCTGAGCGGGACAGAGTACCTGATCTACGAGGACTGCCACATGAACAGCCAGCCTGCGCAGGACGCACCTGAGCCGGAAAAACCAAAACGGGAAAATCCAAGACTGGAGAATCCGGTTCAGGAAAAGCCTGTGCAGGAGAATCCAAAGCAGGAAAAACCTGAACAGGAAAATCCCGCACAATTAAATACGAATAGATCAAACACGAATTCAGAAAAAACGTATCCACCAAATACTCAGGGAGAAAATCCTTATCCATCAATCCATCTCAAGGAAAGGCAGGAAGATGTTGCGGCGATTCGGGACAGCGTGCGGTCGCAGATCGGGTATGACTGCCTTGTCACGCCGTATAACCGGGATCGGATGGATGGGATCGTCGAGCTGATGGTGGAAATCCTCTGCACCGGCAGGGAAACAATCACGATTTCCGGGGCGGAGTATCCCGCCGAGCTGGTCAGGGAGCGGATGCGCAAGATCAACAGTATGCACATCGAGTACATCTTCGGCTGTCTTGAGCAAAACGCGAGCCGCGTCCGCAACATCAAGAAATATCTGCTGACCACGCTGTTCAACGCGCCCGCGACGATGGGCAATTACTACGACGCTCAGGTGCGATACGACCGGCGAAAGCGGGAGGAAGATTATGAAAACTGGCTCGATGAGCTTTAGAAGGGAGTGGTGTCCATGAAAAACTATTTTCAATTCGCCTGTGAACTCGAACCCATTGACCGATTTCCCGGCTGCATGAGCAAAGACGACCTGCTTGAGAACCTGCTGCGGCAGGATACGCAAGCAGGTTTTCTTTTGCCCGAAAAGCGGACGGAAACCGCGCTTCGGGTGATGCAGCTGGAGCAGGAAGCCGAGCAGCGGACGTGTGAGATTAGCGGCGGCTGGTTTCCCAGACGGGTGCTGTTCTTCGCCGTGCCGCCGGTGGACGGAAAAGCCTGCCAGCTCTGCGCGTTGACGCAGATTGAATCCGGCAGGTGTTACCTGTTTACGCCGGACTGTACCCCGATTTTGGTCTACGCCATACAGGGCAGGAAGCTGTACTGCCTGTGAGAAAGGAGGAACATCATGAAGCAAAAACATGCGGATTCGCCCTCGGCTTTTCTTGCGGCGGCGATGGCTGTGACGGGCGCGGCAATGCTGCTCTGCCCGCTCATCGGGCAGAACACGGAAATGAATCGGAGCGCGGCAGAATATGACGACCTGCGCGTTCGGCTCAAAAGCGAGGAACCGGCGCAGGCAACGGACGCGCCTGCACAGGGTAAAAGTGCCCTGCGCGTACTGCTTGGTTTCCCAAGCGCGACGCAAGAACCGCTTGAACTGCCCAAAACGGATGAATCCCCGCCTGAAATCGACATCGGGACAGGCGCAGACCTTGCGGCGTGTCTGGCACAGAACGACGATTTCATCGCGTGGATCAGGATTCCCGGCACGAACGTGGATTATCCCGTCGTCTGGACGGACGACGCCGAGTATTACCTGCATCACACGTTCACAGGGAAGCAGGGCGCGGCGGGAACGCTGTTTTCACTGATGAAAACGGATTACAGCATCCCCAGCCGCAATATCGCCATTTATGGGCATCATCTCAAATCCTCCGGCGAGAAGATGTTCACGTCGCTCATGCGGTACAAGGATGCGGATTTCTATGCCGGACACGAAACCGTGCTGCTCGATACGCTGTACGAAAGCGGATCATACCGCATTTTCGCCGTGCTGAATTTTCACAGCGGCGAGTGGGACGCTTCACAGGCGGATTTTGAAAGCGACGCGGCATTTCTGGAATTTATCCGGTACGCCCGGCGGAACGCACTGTACGACACGGGCGTGACGGTCGGCGCGGAGGATTCCATTCTCACGCTGATAACATGTGACCGAAGCTATGGCGGCAAAGCGGGACGGCTTGCAGTCGTGGCTGTACTTGAAAAAAGCAGGAGGAACTTATGAAACACAAAATCAAACGTCTTTTGTCTTTGCTGCTGTCGCTGACGATGCTGACGGCGGCTCTGCCTACGTCGATATGGGCGGAAGAAACGGAGTTTGCCCAAGCAACAGGCGCGGAAGCAGAGCTTCCGAACGAGCCGGTAGAAACAGCCGAGCCGGAACTGCCGGTTGAATCACCGGAAGCAACATCAGAGCCGGAGCTTCCAAGCGAGCCGACGGAACTGCCGTCGGAAATCGAAACGCCGGAGGGCACGGCAGAGCCGACCCCGCAGGTTACCGAAGACCCCCTGCCAACGCCCGAACCTGAAGCGGCATATCAGGCGGGCATGTTCGTTCTCGTCACGGAAAATACGCGCGTGTTTTCGGATGTGGATGAAACGGCGGACGAGGCAGACGGCGAGTTGTACGATGGCAGTTTTGTCCGCACCGCAAACGTCCGGGTGGAAGAAATCCGGCAGGACGGCATGGGGCGAACATGGCTGCTGGTGCGCTATCTGTACGGCGAGGAAGAACCCGATGGAGAGATGGCGTGGACGGACACGGCGACGGTCTGGGTGCTGGCAGAGGAAACCCAGCCGTCCGATGCGGTAGATTATGACGTGACGGCTTACGCCTTCCCGTTTACGCCGGTGGAGCTGTACGCGGCGAATAACCCGCCGAGATTGCAGACGCTCAGCGGCAACACGGGCGAGTTTTACGCGGGACAGACGGTATACACCTATTCCGTGCATGACGACGTGCAGATTGCGTCGCTCAAAAACTATGGCGCGATTTACGCGACAAGGCATTACATCAACGAACATGTGGTCTACTGTCTTGAGCATACGATGAACAGCCCCGGCATCAAAGACAACCCGGAAGGACCGTATAAGGTCGTCGATCTGGCGCAGTACGGGCAGACGCAGGGTTACTCCGGCATCATATACAGCGAAAAGACGATGCACGCCATCGGCTGGGTGCTGCGGCACACGTTCCCCTACATGGGACTTGACCGTTATGAGGATGAATGTCTGGAATGGTCGAGAGCGGCTGGACAGTTTGCGATTCGAGAAGTCATCAAGCAGCTGGAAGGGGCGCAATACGTCCGCGATTACTGGCACATGGACGAGTTTTACCGCGCGACGGGACAAGCGCCGAAGGAATATCTCGAATATGCACGTTGGCTGGCGGCAAACGCCCTGACCTATGCGCAAATGACCGGCGAAATCACGGTGTCGAATGTGTCCGTATCCGTCGCCAACGGCGTATGCACCGGCACGGCGACGCTGACCACGGACGCGCCGCGCATCCGCATCCGCCGCTCGGTCGGAACGATTACCGGCTATACGGGCGGCGAGGACGGCACATACGTCTATCTGAACAGCGGCGACACCATTACCGTTTTCCAAGCAGGAAGCGGTTTTTCTTTTACCGCGGAATCCGTTTCGACGGAGGAGCTGGAAGCCAATTTTCTGGTCGCCGTGCCGGATGCGAATGTGCAGAAGGTCGTCATTCCGCAGCGGGGATCGCCGTATCCGCTCAAGTCCACGGAAATCCGCTTTGATATGCCGAACGGCGCACTGGTCGTGACTAAGACGGATGCGGCAAGCGGCGCGGTGCTGGCGGGCGCGACGTTCGAGCTGACGAACGCTTCCGGCACAGTTGTGGCGACGCAGACTACAGGCGCGGACGGTACGGCGCACTTTGATAACCTTCCGGCAGGAAATTATACCGTGCGCGAAATCAACGCGCCGACGGGATATCTCGTCGCTGTGCCGGATAGTCAGAGCGTGACTGTCACGGCAGGCGAAACGACGGGCGCGGCGTTCGCAGATGAACGGATTCGAGGCAGAATCCGTATCGCCAAGACGGACAGCCTGACGAAAGAACCATTGGCAGGCGCGGAGTTCACCATCACACGCACAGACGGAACGGGAACACCCATCGTGCTGACCACCGATGCAACCGGATATGCCGAAACGGACTGGCTGGATTATGGGCGGTATCGCGTGACGGAGAGCAAAGTTCCCGCGCACTATGAAACCAGCGGCTTTTTAACCGAAATCGACTGCACGGAAAACGGAAAGACCTATCTCATCGAGGTCGAAAACGAGCCGACGAAGGGCTTCATCCAGATCGTCAAGACCGACGCACTGGACGGCAGACCGATTGAGGGCGTGCAGTTCGATATCGTGGACGCGGGCGGCAACGCTGTCGGCACAATGACCACGGATGCAAACGGCGCGGCAACGTCGCCCGCATTGTTCAAGGGACAATATACCGTGCGCGAGCATGAAAACCCAACGGGCTATGTGGCGGAACTGGCGCAGCAGGACGCGGCGGTGAATCCGGACGAAACGACATATCTGGGCGCGAGCAATCAGCCGATTCAGGGCAGGATCAGGATCGTCAAACGGGATCAGCTCACAAAAGGGCTGCTGGCAGGCGCGGAGTTTACCGTCACGCGGCTCAGCGGTCTGCCATCTCATCAAGGAGCAGGCGACGGCGAGGTGGTCGCGGTCATTACGACGGATGCGGACGGCGTTGCCGAAACCGGCTGGCTGACGTGGGGAACCTACCGCGTGACGGAAAGCAAAGTGCCGGAGCATTTCGTGGACGCGGGCTTTTCGGCGGATATCGTCATTGACGAGGAAAACTTCAAAACCTGCGAGCTGGAAGTCGAGAATGAGCCGACCAAAGGCTTTATCCGCCTGACCAAAACCGACCGGGCAAACGGCAACCCGATTGCGGGCGTGAAGTTTGATATCTATGAAAACGACGAATACGGAAACGCGCTTGTCGGCAGCATGACGACCGGCGCGGACGGCATGGCAATCTCCGAGCCGCTGCGCAAGGGACGCTACATCGTGCGCGAGCATGGCGCGACAAAGGGCTACGTTTTTGAAGAAATCGCGCTGGACGCGACGGTCAAGCCCGACGAAACGACCGACCTTGCGGCGACGAATCAGCCCGTCCGGGTCAAAATCAAGATTTATAAGCGCGATAAGGACGAATATGCAGGCGATAACCCCAACAGCAAAAATCGAAAAACCCTGCCCAGACAGGCGAGCATCGACCCGCCGAAATCGCGCGGCGACGGCGAGCTGACCGGCGCGGTCTTTCAGGTGCTGGCGGGCGCGACAATCAAAGACAGACAGGGCAACGTTCTGTTTAAAAAAGGCGATACCGTCGTGGATTTGCTGACGACGGCGGGCGAGGATGCGAGTGCTGCAACGGGCGAGTTGTGGCCGGGGCTGTATGAAATCATGGAGTTGACCCCGCCAAAGGGCTATCATCCGAGCGAAAAACACATCTTCGTCGATACCGTCAGCGCCGCAGGGCAGTCTGAAGAAGCCGTCGTGGAATATGAAGGGCTGAAAACCAACACCATCCGGCTGGGAGCACAGGCTATCGTCAAGATTTTAGGCGACGACTACGACGACCCTGCCCCGGATCGCGTCGAGCAGCCGGAAGCGGGCGCAGAGTTCAACGTGTATCTCAAAAGTGCAGGCAGCTATGAGAAAGCGCGTCCGTTTGAGCGCGATCATCTGGTGACGAATAAGCGCGGATACGCCAAGACCAAGGCACTGCCCTACGGCATCTATGTGCTGGAGCAAACGAAGGGCAAAGAGGGCTATGAAATCAAAGGCGCGATTGAGTTTGAAATCGACGGGACGGAGGATATCCAGAACCCGCCGCCGCTGACACTCAGCGACCGACCGATTCTCTACCGCCTGCGTATCCTCAAGACGGATCGCGAAACGGGCAAGACCGTCACGCTGGCGCATACGTCGTTTAAGCTCAAGGACGCAAACGGAGAAACGGTGCGCCAGACGGTGCATTATCCGACCGAAAAGGAGATCGACACGTTCACCACGGATGAAACGGGCGGCGTGACCCTGCCGGAAACGCTCAGGTGGGGCTTGTACTACATCGAGGAGATTTCCGCGCCGGAAGGATATCTGATTCGGACGGAGTCCCTGCCCGTGATGATCGGGCATGACGGCGACGAACCCGGGCAGACGTATGAACTGAACATCGAAATGCAGGATGAGCCGGTCAAGGGACAGATTCTCGTGAAAAAGACCGGCGATATGCTCGTCGGTTTTGAAACCGTGGACACATACGGCTATGCCGTGCAGAAGCCGGTCTATGAACGGCGGAAGCTCGCAGACGCGGTCTTTGAACTGCGCGCCGCCGAGGAGATCGTCGGCAGGGACGGAACAATCTGGTATGCCGAGGGCGAGCTGGTCGATACGATCATCACGACGGCGGGCGGCGAGGATGCGTCCAAACTTCTGCCGCTGGGCAGATATACGCTGACCGAGGTCAAAGCACCGGAAGGATACGCGCCGGATGATGCGCCGCGCGAAATCGAGCTGGCGTATGCGGACGACCAGACCCCGCTGGTGCAGATTGGCGTGGAGGTCGGCAATACCTATCTTCCCGCCGCCATTACGCTGCACAAGGAAGCCGAAGTCATTCGCACGACGGAAGCAAACGGTGAAGTGCTGCGGACGCTGCACAGCGAGCCGGGCGAAGGCTTTGTGTTCGGGCTGTTCAGCGAGCGGGATATCCATGAAAACGGCGTGACCCTGCTGGCAGATACGCTTGTGGCTGTCGGCACGACCGATGAAAATGGCAGGCTGACGTTTGACGGCACATTTCCGCATGGCGACTACTATGTGCGCGAGCTGCAAGCCAAGACAGGCTGGAAGCTCAATCCAAACCGTTTCCCGATTACGCTTGAGCCGGGCGGCGACGCGGTAATCCGCGTCGAGCTGGCGCAGCCCATCTATGACGAGCTGGTTTATACGCCCGTGACGCTGACCAAAACCGATATCACCGGCGCGAAAACCGTTCCGGGCGCACAGATTGAGGTTAGAAACGAGCAGGGCGAAATGATTTATCGCGCCACGACCGACGCGAACGGCGAAATCCCGGATATCCCCGTTACGCCGGGAACATACACCTTCCGCGAAATCCTTGCGCCGAGCGGCTATGCGCTCAATGAAGCCGAAACGCG
>OLXK01002378.1_pt1 | contig 10583 bp, 6 predicted proteins | sample 1674321 | NCBI WGS metagenome assembly OLXK01 (sample SAMEA103958162, study PRJEB25191) | human gut metagenome | reverse complement strand
GGCGGATATGCGTACACCCAATATTCCTTGTCCTTGTAGTTGGTGACCTCGACGAGGTCGTTGTTCCGGGCGAACGCCCGATACGTCCTGTATCTGGTGTCGTGCCGCCAGAAGTTCTCCTGCTCCTCGAGGTTCAGTTCGAGCGGTCCCGTGCACTCGATGAACGCGAACGCGTCCAGCAGCGCCACGCCCACATCCCCGGCCGTCACGCCGGGGCCCTTCAGACTCCGAAAGAACCGGTCCGTCACCCGATTGATGCCCCAGCTCATCACGAACGGGCAGACCAGGAACCTGTCCTTCTCCCTGTTTATGGAGACTATCCTTATCTGGCTCATGTATTTTCCTCCTATTTCGCGATCTTGTACACGATGCGTATGCCCGTGCCGGCACGCTCCCTCTGGAACGCCATCAGCGCCTCGACGACGTCGTTGCCGATGGCGGTGTCCGGGAACACGACCTCCAGCACCTTGGAGTCATATTTATCCTCAGTGAATTTGCCTTCCTTCCAAGGCATATATTTGTGGCCTTCACTATCCACCTTATTGAGATACTTGTCCTCGAATCCTTCGAGGTCCTTCACGTACTTGTTGAGTCTGGATCTCAGCCTGCCGGGCGTCTGGTAGCTGTGTGCGTCCAGGTCGAGGCTCTTCGTGCTCACCAGAACCCTGTTCTCCAGCCTGTCCGCGACCGGGAACGTGCGGCCCAGCCCGCGGCCCGTGGAATGCCCGTTCAGGCATTCGTCGATGATGTCTCCGCGCTTCAGCCACCGCTCGTTCCAGACGTTCTTGCCGGTGTCGATTGTGGCCGCGATGGGCAGGTCCCTGCCGGATGTGACCAGATGCTTGGCGAGACCGGCCTTCTTGACGGCCTTGACGAGACGCTGCTTCTCTTTTTTGGTGAGTCTTGCGTGGCCGGTCTGGGAGAAGCTGGCGGCGGCCTTGACGAATCCGTCGCTGCCGCCGAGCTTGGCGACCACGCTCGGGCAGCTCTCCTCCAGTATGGCCAGCAGTCTTGCGGCCTTCGCCGGGTCGTCTATGTTGCGCAGGATGAATCTGCCGGCCTTCGCCGCGCCCTTGGCCGCGTCGCCGGCTGCGGGAACGATGCCCGCGGCGCTGATCGCGGCGAAGGCGTAATCGCCGTGCTTCACGTTCGCTATGACGTCGCGAACATCGGATGCGGGGATGACGCCCCCGATGATCTGGCCGGCCAGGGTGACGGGATCGTCGTCATCGGTGATGAAGTCCCCCGCAATCGCTCCGACCACGAAGCAGGCGAACTGCTCATACCATGCCTTGTCGTACACGTACGGGCTGGTGTCGTCGGCGAGCTCCCTGTCGTCGCGCCTCCCGTCGCCGTCTGGGTCGGGCGAGGTCGGGTCGAAGTTGCGGCGAACCTCGTCGCCATCATTCAACCCGTCGCCGTCCGTGTCGGGATTCATCGGATCGGTCATCGAATCCGACTCGTCCGCGTCGGCGATGCCGTCACCATCCGAATCGACCAGTGTGGGGTTCGTGATGAGCCGTCCGGTGACAATCACCTTGGCGCGGTCGGCGTTGTATCGGTAGTCGAGGCGGTCGATCTCCTCGCCGTCGGGGATGCCGTCGCCGTCCGTGTCAGGATTGTTCTTGTCGAGTTTGAGCGAGACGCCGTTGAACAGCACGAGATGGTCCTCGTACCAGTCGGCGATGCCGTCGCCGTCGCTGTCGGTCTCGATGTCGATGAGCTTGCCGATGTTCTCGTAGATGCCGGCCAGTGCATCGGCGTTCTGGGCAAGATAGGATTCGCCTCCGGTCTGGCTGGCGAGTACCTTCATCCATCGTTCGAAATATGATCCGGGGCCGCCTCCGCCCAGTCCGACCGCGTTGATCTTGACCTTGCGCTTGTTGGCTTCGGCGACCACGCTGTCATGCAGTCGCGTGTCGGAGGTCTCTCCGTCGGAAAGCACGATGATGTTGCGTAGCGTCGTATCGTCGTCGCCCTGGAACATGTTCAGGGCCTGCCGCACGGCCAGGTACATGCTGGTGCCGCCCGAATCGTAGAAGTTCGCATCAGCCAGGGCGTTCTTCGCGGTCTGCGCATCCGTGAGTCCGCCGGTCAGATCCGTGACTCCGTCCGCGAAGCGCACGACACCAGTACGGGTGTTCTCCGGGAAGCGCTCTACAAGGTCGCGGGCCACGGAAAGGCGCTTCTTTCCGCGGTCGTTGCTCCACATGCTGCCCGAATCGTCTATGACGAACACCGTCTGCACCGCATTGAACTGTTCGTCGCTCCACACGTCCTCCCATGAGAACGAGTCGTGGAACGTGGTTCGGTTCACCAGCACGTATTTCGAGAAATGCGAGACCGTTGCCGTGGCCTCGTTTCCGGTCACGGTGGTATCGAGTTCCTCAAGACGCTGTTCCTTTTCGTTGAACCAGCAGATGGCCGGGTCGAACGACGAATCCGACAGCAGCGATTCATCGAAGCGGAAGCGCAGCGTCGCGGCCCCCACCTGCCCGTCAACGGTGAACTCGTACGCATCCCCTATGAGCCCCGGCATATCGTCCGGGAAATACGACGGGTTGTCATATTTGCGCACGTCGAGGGTGGCGGCCTGGCTTGCGGGGAGGTTCACCGACACGGACACGTCCACGTCGCCTTGCCCGGCGTCCTCGGCGGGCGCCGTCACATCGAACGTCTCCTGAGGTACGAGTGGATCCGTGCCCCATTGGATCTCACGCCGGTCGTCCACGCCATCGCCATCCGTGTCCGATTTGAGGGGATCGGTATGGGTGCGCGTCGTTTCCTCGCCGTCGGTCAGCCCGTCGCCATCCGTATCGGCCGCCAGCGGGTCCGTGCCGATCTCCCGCTCGGTCAGGTTCGTCAGCCCGTCGCCATCCGGGTCCTCATCGCCATCCGCCACGCCATCGCCATCGCTATCGGCGCAGGAGGGGTCCGTGCCCGTTCTGATGGTTTCGAACGCATCAGGCAGTCCGTCACCGTCGGTGTCGTTATCGCCCCCGAGCATCATGTCCAGTACATCGGGCACACCGTCATTGTCGCCGTCGATGGTTGAATCGCCGCAGGACCAGTCGCCGCCGTCCCAACGGCATACCCCGGACGCCTCGTAGCCGGGCGCACTCTTTGCGGGAACCTGATGCCCGCCGTCGTTGAACAGCACACGCGCCTTGGCGTATTTCGTTATCGTGTAGGAATACCAGTCATCCGACATGTGCTTCATGGCAGTGCCCGGCCAGGCGGGCCCGGTGTCGGCATCGGACGCGTAATAGTAGATTCGGGGGCTGCCCCAGCCCGATGGCTTATGGAACATGACGAGCACGCTGTCGGGTCTCGTGTCGGTCCATACGCCGTTGCGGCACCACGCCTCGGCCGTTACTAGATGGCCTTCCTGACCGCTTGCCGGAGTCTGTCTCGAGCCGCCGTCGTTGAACAGCACGCGAGCGGATTGCGTTCCGAAGATAGTCGCGGTATACCATCCGTCGCCGTCCGCATGCATGGCCTCGCCCGGCCACGTCGGCCCCCTGGCCGCTTCGGAATAATAGTACAGGCGGGCCTTGCCCCATTTCGCGTAGTCGTAGAAGTGCACCTTCACGCCCTCCGGCATGGAGTCGTACCGCGTGCTTCCCACGAACCAGGCTTCGCCATTGACCTCGTACCCCGGTTGGTTTGTTCCGGGGTGCTGCGATTTTCCGTTGTCGCTGAACAGCACGCGCAATCCATGCGGCGCATTCACGGTAACGCTGTACCAGCCGTCGCCGTCGTCCGCCATCCGTTCGCCCGGCCAGGACGCGGAGCGCACACCATCGCCGTACATGTACGCGAACGGCTTCGCCCAGCCGGCGCTGTCGTAATAATGGATCGTCACCTCGCCGGACCCGCCGCTTCCTTCGGTGGCTGCGGACGCCACCGAGGCAGGCATCACCATGAACAGCGAAAGCAGCGTGCATAGCACGCATGACAGACGGGAACCCCTCATAGGACCTCATCCCCTTGCATGTATCGCATGGACGCGTGCGACGACGCGGGCGCCCATGCCCCTTTCTCTTCCCTACGGGCCGACACAACCATGGCCCGCATCCGATTACAGCAGACGGGCTCCCCTGGGTGCAAACGATGGCAATGCGTCGGAGCGGCGGCTGGGCGTTGCGGCATCTGCCGTCAAACCATTGACCTGCATGCAAAAAGGCCGTCCGGAATGCGAGATGGAGGGACAGTCGGCCGCAGGCGTCGGGCAGGCTGGACACAAATAGCGATCGATCGCATCCAATAAAGCTTCCGTTCCTGCGGCCACCGCCGATACCGGGGAATAGGAAGACGGGGAAGGCGATGCGCGGCAATGACTTCGCCAAGATGCTGGAGGTTGTGTTCCCGGACACCGCGATCGGCAATGATATCGCCGAGGCACTGAAGGCGTTTCAAAGGGAGCATGCTGGCACAGGCATACGTATCGTATATAAGACCGCCAAGTGAAAGGACCGCATATGGAACCGGACTTCGACCCCAGATTCATCTCGGTAAATCGTGAGGGAGACAGGCTTCTCATTCTTCCGTGCGTAAAATGCTGGGGGACAAATCGAACCACAGATAGGTATTTCGTAAGCCTGAGCGGTTCCGAGGCGACGGCCGAGCATATCGGTGAATCCATACTGAGTACTTTTTCTTTCATCGAGCATGCCGGCTCCTTGGAATTGAGTCTTGAGGAGCAGGAGAGCTGCTGGCGGCACGACACCAAATACAAGACGTGGAAGGCGTTCGCCCGCAGCAATGATCTCCTTTGGATTTCCACCAGTCCCGGCTGCAGGTATCTGGTGTGTGCCTATGCGCCGAGGTCGGGCGGCGGCGAGCCGGGGGACTCCATATGGCACGCCATCGTGCCCGCCGGCGCGTCCGCCGAGGAGCTTGGGGATGCGGTGCTGGACGCGTACGCGGCCATCGACGAGTGGAAGAAAGCGCACGGCCGGAGGCCCGCGCCCCGCGTGCCGGTTGCGCGGAGCGTCGCACTGTGCGATGGGGGCGAGGTACTGCTTCCCGGGCCGGGAGAGGGGTTCGCGGAGCGCACGTCGGCCGCGGGCGAGGTGCTGCTCGCCTTCGAACGGACCGGACGGGGCGGGGATCCCGTGGCGTCCCTGTACCTGGCCGAGGCGGAGTGGGACGCGGAGGCGGACGGCGGGGAGGCGTGGGACGAGTGGCTGGAGCGCTGGGAGGGGGATAACGGGCCCGCGCGCTCGGTCTCGCGCGAGCCGTGCGGGGAGGGCCCGTTCACCCGCCGCTGGGAGGCGCGCAACGGCTCGTGTCTGACGGTCGCGCTGCTCGCGCCCCTGACGGGCGGCCTGGCCGTCATGCTGTGCCTGGACGCGGCCCGGCCCGGCCGAAGGGCCAGGGCCGTGGAACGCTGGGAGCGCGAGCTCCTGCGGGTCGCCCGCGCCGCGACCATCCGACCAGGCAAAACGGAATCTTGAGAATGTGAGGCAATGGTGAAAACAATAATCGCGGTGAAAGCAGCGTTTGCATTGCTTTCACCGCGATTATTGTGGAGCATAAGGAATCCACTGGGCTTCTGCGTCACGCTCCGTTTGCAATTATTGACCGGCCTTGCGGCCGGGCTGTCATGTTTCCTCGCTCGACCCTATCGGGTCTCTCTCGGCGGGGCTACGTAGAAGCCCACTGGGCTTCTACGTCACGCTCCGCCCTTGAAGCCCATTTGGCGCCAGGCTTCGTAGATGGCGATGGAAGCACAGTTGGTAAGGTTCAAGCTGCGCAGGCTCGGGCGCATCGGCAGACGCACCTGCTCAGCCACATGCGGGCCGGCCATAATGTCCATCGGATCGGGAATATTGCCCGGTTCCGGGCCGAACAGCAGAATGTCGGTCGGCTTGTATTCGATGTCGGTGTACAACTTGGTGGCGTGCGCGGTGAAGGCGATGATGCGCGAATCGGGCATCGATTCCACCAGATCCTCGAAATTCGGGTGCAGCACCACATGCGCCATGTCATGGTAGTCGAGCCCCGCACGGCGCAGCTTGGTATCCCGCAGATTGAAACCCAAAGGTTCCACCAGGTGCAGAATCGTTCCCGTCACGGCGCACAGGCGGATCGCGGAACCCGTGTTGCCCGGAATACGCGGGGAATAGTAGCACAGGTGCGGAGTGGAGGTCTCCGCCTTCGCCGCGTCCTTCGCGCTCAGCATCGCGTCCACCACGGAAATCGGATTGCCGTGCGCGTCGGTCACCAGTTCGTCCGGGCCGTAATTGGACTTACGGTAGCCGTATTCGAACATCTTCTCGACCTTGGCTTCGGCCGCCTGCGTCTCGGCGTCGCGCGTTGCGCCCTGCGCGTTATCGGTATGCTCTTCGTTCGTCATAAATGCTAAGAATAGGAACGATGAACGACACGAACACCACATACGACACCGCCGTACGTGACGCCGACTTTGACGACTTTGCCGATTCCGCCACCGCCGTCACCTCCGATGCTTCCGATGCTGACGAAATCGCAACGACGCTCGCGCAATGGTGGCAGACCAACGCGCGCGACCTGCCATGGCGATTCGGCCGCACCACACCGTGGGGCGTGCTCGTTTCCGAAGTGATGAGCCAGCAGACGCAGATGGGCCGCGTCGTGCCGTATTGGACCGCATGGATGGACCGATGGCCGGACGCAGCCGCGCTCGCCGACGCCCCGAAATCCGACGTGATCACCGCATGGGGGCGGCTTGGCTATCCGCGGCGCGCCCTGCGATTGCAGGAATGCGCGCACGTCATCGCATACGATTACGCCGACGAGCTGCCGCATACGTACGACGAATTGCTTGCTCTGCCCGGCATCGGTGATTACACGGCAAGCGCGGTGCTGTCGTTCGCTTTCGGCGAACGTATCGCGGTGGTCGACACGAACATCCGCCGTGTGCTGTCACGTGCGTTCGTCGGCGTCGAATCGCTCGGCGGCAGCGCAAGTCCCGCGGAACGCGCGCTGGCGAAACGGCTGCTGCCGGACGATGATTCCGCGAAATGCCGTCGTTTCGATCGCCCGTCCGTCGTGTGGAACCAGGCCGTCATGGAACTCGGCGCGACGGTGTGCACTGCGAAATCGCCATTATGCGAAGCCTGTCCGATCGCCGGAAAATGCGCGTTCCTACGCAACGGAAGACCGGGATTGGGGCAGCGGCGTACGCGACCACGCCAACGATTCCAAGGTACGGACCGGCAGGTGCGCGGGCTGGTGCTGAACGCGCTGCGCGGCCTGCCGGATGGCGAGACGGTGCTTGATCGCAAGAGCGTCGAACGGCTGTGGAAAGACCACGTGCAGCTGGACAAATGCATCGCGTCGCTTGACGAGGACGGTCTGATCGAAATCCTGCCCGGAGGAGGGGTGCGGCTGCCGGTGTAACGTACACGGCATGCGTGGTGCGTGCGGCCGCGGTGCCGCACGGAGGATGACACGCTAGACTGGGAGCCATGGCTTACAAGACCTCCCCGCGGACCGGTAAGAAACGTACGAAACAACAGCAGGCGATGTATCGCCGCCGCCGCATCGTTTTCGGTATCGCGACGGTGCTGGTGCTGAGCTTCATCGTATTCTGCCTGTATTCGCTGACGCAGGGCGTCGTCGCTGTCAACCGCGAAATCCACCATGCCGATGTTTACGCGATCTCCCGCAAGGAGGTGCCGTCGCCGACCCAACAGCAGAAAAGCAGTGTTCCCGATTGCGACGCATCCAACGTCGCGCTGTCGCTTACTCCGGCCGCATCGAGCTTCGGTGTGGGCGGCACGATGGACTTCACCGCTTCCGTGAAATACAACGGTTCCGGCAAGGCTGGCTGTCTGATCGACGTGTCCCAGGCGGGCATGGTGCTGACGATCAAGTCGGGCAAGGACGTGGTCTGGAAATCGAACGTATGCCCCGTGGACACGGATTACCGGCTGATAGCCAAGGGCGACGAGGTCAAGCAGACGATCACTTGGCCGGGCGTGCGTTCCGGCAGCGAATGCGCCGACGCGGCGGACCTGCCGAACGTGGACCGTGGCGTGTATTCGGCCCAACTGTCGGTCAAAGGACATGCGAAAACCAAGTCGGAACCGGTCGGCATCACAGTGGAATAAAATCTACAGGTTATGTTATTCTAATGACTTTGCGTAGATGCGTGTCATATAGCGGGCACGCTGACAAGGAAGAGGCGCCCGCGTATTAGGCATATGGTGGCCAATGAGAGCGCTTCCGGGGAAACATATCGATACGATTAGCGAGCGATAAGGAACGTCCATTGGCTGAGGCTACGACGAACACCACCACCATCATCGCACGCGCCGACCAGCATGATATTGATCTGCACAAGGCGTCGGACCGTGTGAATTTCGGCTCCATCCGCGAGCCCATTGATGTACCCTACCTGTTGGGTGTACAGACTGACAGCTTTGACTGGCTCATCGGCAACGAGCGCTGGCAGAAGCGAGTCCAGGAGGATCTGGAGAACGGCACCAACACCGTGCCCCACACCTCCGGTCTTGACGAGGTCTTCCAGGAGATCTCCCCGATCGAGAACTTCGCTCAGACCATGAGCCTGACCTTCTCCGATCCGTACTTCGAAGAGCCGCGCCACACCGTGCAGGAGTGCAAGGAGAAGGATTACACCTACTCCGCGCCGCTGTACGTGAACGCCGAATTCGAGAACGGCGACACCGGCGAAATCAAGTCCCAGACCGTGTTCATGGGCGATTTCCCGCTGCAGACCCCGCACGGCACCTTCATCATCGGTGGTACCGAGCGAGTGATCGTGTCCCAGCTCGTGCGTTCCCCGGGCGTGTACTTCGACCGTTCCCAGGACCGTACTTCCGATAAGGAGGTCTTCGGCGCGAAGATCATCCCGAGCCGTGGCGCATGGCTCGAGTTCGAGATCGACAAGCGCGACGTCCTCGGCGTGCGCGTGGACCGTAAGCGCAAGCAGTCCGCCATCGTGTTCCTCATGGCCATCGGCATGACCAAGGATGAAATTGCCGACGCCTTCAAGGACTACCCGCTGGTCATGGACGCTCTCGCCAAGGAGACCGTGCAGACCCAGGACGAGGCCCTGACCGACCTGTACCGCAAGATCCGTCCGGCCGACACCCCGACTCCGGAAGCCGGCAAGAACCTGCTGGACTCCTTCTACTTCAACACCAAGCGTTACGATCTGGCCCGCGTCGGCCGTTACAAGATCAACCGCAAGCTTGGTCTGGAAAAGGATGTCAACGACCGCAGCCTGTCCCGCGAGGACATCATCGCCACCATCAAGTACTTGGTCACCCTGCATGCGGGCGAGACCAAGTTCCCGGGCAAGCGCGACGGCCAGGACGTTGACCTGCGCGTGGACGTCGACGATATCGACCACTTCGGCAACCGTCGTATCCGCCAGGTCGGCGAGCTGATCCAGAACCAGCTGCGCACCGGTCTGAGCCGTATGGAGCGTGTGGTCCGCGAACGTATGACCACCCAGGATCCCGAGGCCATCACCCCGCAGTCCCTGATCAACATCCGTCCGGTGAACGCCACCATCAAGGAGTTCTTCGGAACCTCCCAGCTGTCCCAGTTCATGGATCAGAACAACCCGCTGGCTGGCGTGACCAACAAGCGTCGTCTGTCCGCTCTGGGCCCCGGCGGCCTGTCCCGCGACCGCGCCTCCATGGAAGTGCGAGACGTGCACCCGTCCCACTTCGGCCGTATGTGCCCGATCGAGTCTCCTGAAGGCCCGAACATCGGTCTGATCGGCTCCCTGGCAACCTTCGGACGCATCAACCCGTTCGGTTTCATCGAGACCCCGTACCGCAAGGTCGTCAACGGCCACGTCACCGACGAAGTCGAGTACATGACCGCAGACCGCGATGCCGAGCACGTCATCGCCCAGGCCAACCAGGAGCTCGACGAGAACGGCAACTTCGTCAAGAAGCAGGCCCTTGCCCGAGTCGGCGAAGAGGAAGCGGTCGATGTGCCGGTCAGCTCCGTCGATTACATGGACGTCTCCCCGCGTCAGATGGTTTCCGTCGGCGCCTCCCTGATTCCGTTCCTGGAGCACGATGAGGGACACCGAGCGCTGATGGGCACCAACATGCAGCGTCAGGCCGTGCCGCTGATCGAATCCGAGCGTCCGCTCGTGGGCACCGGCGCCGAATGGCGCGCCGCCGTCGATTCCGGCGACGTCATCCTGGCCGAGAAGCCGGGCGTGGTGACCTACGTGTCCGCCGACATCATCCGTACCATGAACGACGATGGCACCACCAGCTCCTACAAGCTGGCCAAGTTCCAGCGCTCCAACCAGACCACCTGCTACAACCAGGTCCCGCTCATCCACGACGGCGAACGCGTGGAAGCCGGCACCGTGCTGGCCGATGGTCCGGCAACCCAGAAGGGCGAGATGGCACTGGGCAAGAACCTGCTCATCGCCTTCATGCCGTGGAACGGCTACAACTACGAGGATGCTGTGATCATCTCCCAGCGCCTCGTGCAGGACGACACCCTGAGCTCCATCCACATCGAGGAGTACGAGATCGACGCCCGTGACACCAAGCTGGGGCCCGAGGAGATCACCCGGGATATCCCCAACGTGGGCGAGG